>JGI20159J14440_10002329_pt1 | contig 12904 bp, 12 predicted proteins | sample COG_09_FD_14440 | JGI IMG/M metagenome (IMG submission 14440) | reverse complement strand
ACGAATAATAAGGATTTAGCTAATATAATGAAATCAGTTAAATCTCACGGATGGTTGAGAGAATATACAAAAAAAGACCAAAAAATAATTTTTAAAAAAAATAATATTTCAGAATTTCAATCAAAATTTAGTTTTTTTTATTCAGGATTTAATATTAGGTCGACTGACCTAAATGCATACTTAGGAATAAGTCAACTTAAAAAGATTGATAGAATTTCAAAAGTTAGAGAGATTAATTATAATATTTATAAAAAAAATTTAAAAAATTTCCATTTTTTAAATTGCAATACAACTAGNCTATCAAATTTTGGATTTGCCACATTAGTTGATAATAGAGANCAAGTTTATGCNCACTTACTTAAAAAAAAAATAGAATGCAGACCAATTATTGCTGGAGATATATCAAATCAACCTTTTTGGTTAAAAGATAATAAAAAACAGAAATTTCCTTTTGCAAATTTAATAGATAAAAATGGAATTTACTTACCAAATCATGCAAATTTAAGTAAAAAAGATGTAAATTATATCTGTAGCGAATTTAGTAAAATCGCAAAGATTATAAAAATTTAATTTATTAGTAGTCAATGACTAATTTCATAATTATTCCATCTTATAACGAAGGTCAAAATATAAACGTTATTTTAAAGAAAATAAGTGATTGTAAGATAGAAAATTTAGTAGTTGTCATTGTAGATGACTCAGAAATAAGTTTTAAAAGTAAAATTAATACTCAAAAATTTAAAGTTATATATTTAAATAGAGGAAAAAAAAATGGAAGAGGATCAGCCATTTTATTTGGCATATCTCATATTTTCAGTTTAGATTTAAATATAGGTTTAATTATAGAAATGGATGCTGACATGTCACATAATCCTAATGAGTTATTAAATAATATGGATTATTTTAAAAAAAAAAAATTAGATTTATTAATTTCTAGTCGCTATTTAAGTGACAGTAGAATTATTAATTGGCCGTTAAGAAGAAAAATTCTTTCTTTTTTATCAAATAAACTATCAAAGTTTTTACTGAATGTTCCTGTAAGTGATTACACAAATGGGTTTAGAATTTACTCGCCTAAATCTGCAAAATTTATTATAGAAAATTGTGGTAAAATAGGAGATGGCTACATCATATTGTCAGAAATATTAATAGTTTTGTATTATAATCATTTTGCAATTGATGAAATCTCAACAACATTTGTTAACAGAATTAAAGGAAATAGTAATGTTACAATTAAAGAATTATTATTTTCACTATTAGGCCTATATAAAATTTGGCAAATTAAAAAAAAATTCAATTAAGATAATTGTGTTTCCAAATATCCTGATAGTCTCAGTGATAATTGAATTATAGATAGTGTAGGGTTTGTATGACCACCAGTTGGAAAAACAGAACTTCCACATACAAACATATTCTCTAAACCATGAACTTTTAAATCTTTGTTGACTACTGATGTATTTTCATCATTACCCATTCTAGTTCCACCTATATGATGGTAACCTGCATCTGAAATAAAATTTTCAAGATTATAAGAGTCGTTATGAGCAATTCTACCAAGATCTTGTTTAATAAAAATATTACCAATTAAATTTACCATTTCCTTTGAAGTTTCTAGAGTTTTTTTAGATATTTTGTAATTAAGAGAAACTCTAGGAATTCCAATCCTATCTTTTGAATCAATCAAAGATATTCTATTTTTAAACTCTGGTTCTTGCTCCCAAGATGAGCTAATTGTAATTCCACACAATAAATTTTTATTAAACAATTTAACCATTTGAGTAGATATTTTTGGAGCAACACATAAAAGATCTTTAAGTGTATCTTTAATAGATTGATTATCTCTGTCATGTATTGTTAAAAATGCACAAGAATTTAAAATTTTTTCTTTTTGAATTATTTTTTCTGTTGGTGATAAAGATACTGTATAGTTTCCCCAGTTTCTAAAATTCTCAAAATAATCAAAATTATTGTAAAAAAAATTTTTAATTTTTTTAAAGTTTCCAACACCTGTTCCAATAACTTTAAAGGGATGCTCCATCCAAAAACATCCTACAGGCATTTTTTCTTGATATTGATTTATTGTTTTTTTGAAACCATAATAATAATCTTGAATTTTCAATGCCTCCACATGCGAGAACTAATATATTTGTATCAATATTAATTATATTGCCTGCATTAATTATAATTTGTTTAACTCTTCTATTCTCAATTTTTATATCAAAGATTGAACTGTTCAAAGCAAGATTTATATATTTTGAATTTTTAATATGTTCAAAATATTTATCAAAAAACATTACATTAGATTTTTTAAATTCTATTATCTTTAAATCATTGGAAATTTTTTTCTCTCTAAATTCATTTTTAATATCTAAGATTTTACAAGAATTATCAAGAAAGGGATCTAAATCTACTTTATCTATAGGCCATTTTTTAAAATCATAATCATTTAATATTCCACATGTTCCTCCCCAATGTCCAGTAGTGCCACCAAATTGACTTAGTCGTAATTCAGATAGATTATTTGGAAAATTTCCGATTACATCACCTTCATATCTTTTTTGAGCTTTATCAGTATAAAATTTATCACCTGACTCTATGATTAGACATTCTATTTTTTTTTTTTCCAAATCTAGAGCAAGAGATACTCCAGCAGGCCCCGATCCACAAATGACAACTTGAATTTTTTTATTAGATAAATGATTTAAATCAATAATCATCACTTTGTAAAACCCAGCTTAATCTTGATTTTTGGTTATTTATTTTTTTTTGATTAAAAGTTGTGCACATTATTAATAGAAAAAAACCTTTAAAAAAAAAATTAATAGTTTTTCTTTTATTCAAGTTAACTTTATTTGATGTCATAGACTTTATTATATATATAATAAAACATTAATTATTAGTAGAAAATAAGTAAGTTAAAATATTATATATGAAAACAAAATATTTAATCTCATTACTTGTGGTATTTTTTTTAATTTTATTTTCAATTAATTTTGCATCAGCGTATATTCAAAATAAATTGATTTCCCTAATCAATTCAAAAAAATTTGAACAATTCATAATTATAAGAATAGATGATTTTTTAGAAAGATTAAGTGAAGGCGAATTAAGTGCAGATCAAATTGACTACTATTCAAATTTATTTAATAAAATAGAAAAAAAATTTAAGCCAATAATTGAGAATTTAAATAAAAAAAATTAATTTAAATGTTTTCTGAAAAAAATAAATTAATTATAGCTTTAAGTATTTTTTTTTTTTCAAGCATTATCGGATCTTTTTTTCAGGCAAAATACACATATGACCCATTTCATTGGGGACTGGTAGGTCAAAGTGCTTTAGATTTATTAGATAATAAAACTCCGTATAAAGATGTATTTATACATTATGGTTTTTTTTCAACTCTAACACAATCATTAATTTTATTTATATCTAAAAAAGATATTATTTATTTACTTTATTTTTCAGCACTTTTTTACTCTTTGGCAAATTTTATATTGTGTCAAATAGCATATAAATTTTTAAGCTTTAGGATCACATTATTAATTGCATTGATAATTTTTCTTGTACACCCATTTGCCAATCACCCTTGGTATAATTATCAATTTTATTTATTATTAGTTTTATCTCTTTACATAATTACATTTAAAAATGATTTAAGTTTTTTTTTCTCAGGTTTTTTTATTGCCTTGTCCACACTTGTTTATGAAAATTTTTTATATTTAAGTTTTTTAATCTTACTGCTTGTTACAATTATTAATTATAAAAATAAAAAGAAAATGTTCTTATTTATTGTAGGTTATTCTATTCCCATTGCATTATTTCATTTATTTTTATTTAATTTTGGACTTCACAAATATTGGATAAAAACATTTACTTTAAACAGTGCATTTCTTGAAATTTATGATTTAAATATATTTGAACTATTTTATACGTATGCAAAAACACTTTTATCAAAAAAAATATTTACTGAAACTTATTTTTATATATTTTTTATAATTTTTATTTCAAACATTTATATAATTTTAAAGTTATCATTAAAATTTTTTTATCAAAAGAAATTAAATTTTGAATCTCAAATATTTTTATATTGCACCTTTATATCTAGTCTACTTTTTTTAAGTACCCTACATAATCCAACTATTTTTAGATTTTCAACTGGCTCAATAATAGGAATAGTTCCTTTACTTTTTCTACATGAAAATTTTAAGCATAAATTCAAAAACTTGTTATTAGCCTTTGTTTTATTGATTTTATTTTCTAGTTCAGTTTTGCCCATTAAAAGTCAAAACAATAAATATTTTCCATTATTTTCAGAAATAAAAGAAAATGTTAATAACAAAAAATTTATATTTTTTAAGTCACAAATTTGGAGTCAAAAAAATTGGGCGCAACTTGATATAATAGACAAGACAGCAAAAAATGTTAGCAAACAATGCAATAGTGTTTCGAAATTTATGAATTTAACTAATGATGCTTATTTTTATATGGTTTCAAATCAATATCTTAAATCTGAACAATATATATATTGGTATAAAAATGAACGTTATTATAATGTATTGTTTGCTCATTTTGAAAAAGATATTGATGAACAACTTAATGAAATTAAAGTAAAAAATGATGCAATTATTTTTTTTAACATTCGAGATAAATTTTTTTTAGCTAAAAATTTTGATTTGAAAAACTTTTCAATAATTGAAACACCATATTCATATCAACAAAAAAGAAATGCCATATTAATTCCAAATGAATGCTATCAAAAAATAAAAAATATTTTATAGCTAAATAATTTTATCTAATGAATAAACATATAAATAGAATACACAAAATAGACCTTCTAAGAGGTGTGGCAATCATATTTGTAGTGTGTTTTCATTTTATGTGGCACTATTCACCAGAATATCTACTAAGAGATGATAATTGGTCTTTAAAATTAGCTTCTTATGGATGGACTGGTGTAGATATTTTTTTCATTGTAAGTGGATTTTGTATTGCAATGACAATAGAAAAAATTCCAAATTTATCAGAATTTTATGTGAGAAGATTTGCTAGAATTTATCCAGCATATGTTTTTTGTGGATTGATAACTTTAATTTTTTTTTATTTATTTGATTTACCTGGAAGGGAGGTAAGTTGGTTTACAGGTGTTATGAATTTAGTTTTTGCAAACGTAATACCAGGCCTAAACTTTCAATATATTGATGGAATATATTGGGCACTTATTATTGAATTAAAATTTTATATTATCTTTGGTTTAATTTACTACACTTGTAAAGATCTTAATAAGAGTATTTTTATTTGGATTCTAATGAGCGTTATTTTAAATATTGTTCTTTTAATTGATAATAATTTAATTTTAAGTTTAAGTTCAATTTCACCTCATGCAAATTTGTTTTTAGTTGGGTTAGTTGCTTTTAATTATAATAGAATAAATATTAAATATTTAATACTAATAGCCATCTTATCACTATTAAATATCATTCTAAATGAAAGATACGCAGAAAATCAAATGTACTTTACAATCCTAATCTTAACTACTTTTTTTATTTTAAAATTAAATATTAATTTAAAAATAAATTATATATCGTGGGTGGGATTAATTTCTTATAGCTGGTATTTAATTCATAATGCCGTAGGTTTGATCATTATCAGAGAATTAAATAAATTAGAGTTGCAACAATATTCAATAATATCAGCAATATTTTTAACTCTTTGTTTATCTTGTATTTCTTTTTATTTAATTGAAATGAAATTTAAAAAAATAATTTTAAAAAATTATCTAAAATCGTGAAGAAATTTATTAATTAGCGAATCTAACTTTTTATTATTTATTATTATTCTTGGATTATATTTTATAATTCCAAACCTTCCAACTTGATGAACTGTTACAATGTTTTCAATATTTTTATAATGTCTTCGCTTTAAATAATCATCAATTATAATAGTTATATTTTGAGCTTTTTTCTTTTTAAGAAAGCGAATTATTTTTAATGTGGTCAGAATCCTAAATCTACCATCTATTAAAATAAGATCAGGAATTACTCCCTGAGAATTATAAATATTTGTAAGATAATTACTGTAATAATTAATTTTTTTTCTAATCATACAAGTAGGTAATATGGGAATTGAAAAATATTTAGTCGGACCAATATCAAGATATTTAATTTGTTTAATATTTTTTTTCAAGAAAGAGTAAAAACTTTTATCCGCTTCTAATGAAATAAATTTTTTCTTATTTTTTTTAGCAAAAAAAGTGCTAGCGCCCGAACCATATTCTAGATAAAATTTGGATTTCTTTAAGCATTTTTCAAAATAAAGATTTGATTTTTTTGATCCAAAATCAATTTTATTATTAATCGTGTAAGCAGTTTTAATAACTGAAAAATACCTTAGGATATATAACAATAAGTTAAAAATTTTAGTGATCATGAAGTATGACTATAACTGTACTGTTACACTATTTTCAATTAAATAAAGTATATGAAAAAAAAAATTAATATTTTAATTAATGAAGAAGCCAGGTTTCTTGGATTATATTATGGTTATTGGAATTGGTTTTTTCTTTTTGAAAAAGATTTAAAGGAATTAGATTTGGAAGTAAATTTTTATTCAGGTATTAACAAAAAATTCTTAGAAGCTGATTATTTATTTTTAAATTCAAGATCGTTACCTAAAAATAATGATTTCATTGATATAGCTTATCTAAAGAAATTATATAGTAAAAATTCCAATTTATATTGGTTTGATATGAGAGATAGTGCCGGGACAACTCAATTTGAAGTTTTACCTTATGTAAAAAAATATATTAAAAAACAATTTTATAAAGATAAAACTTTATATTCAAAAAAAATTGAAGGAGGAAGGTTTTACTCTGATTACTATATAAAAAATTATAATATTAGAGATACACAAGATTATAATTCAGAGTTAATAAATCCAATTTATCTAAATAAGTTAATTCTAGGTTGGAATCTTGGTGTGTCATTTTTCTTTGACTCAATTAAATTTTCAAAAATGGAATACTACAAAGAGTTCTTAAAGAAAAAATTTTTTTATAACAAAAATTATTCAATGATATTGGATGATTTTGAAAATTGGGATGATGATGGAAAAAAGTTTGATTTTATTTCATTGATGAATACAAATATTTATCGAAATTCAGTAGCCTATCAAAGAAAAAATTTACAAAAAATATTAATAAACTATGACAATAAAAATAAAATAATTAATAACAGATACAGCAAGAGAGATTATTACAAAACCTTAAGAAACAGCAAAGTATCAGTTGGTGCCTATGGATGGGGAGAAGTATGCTATAGAGAATTTGAAGCAATAAAATGTGGGGTGGCATTTATGACAGCAGACATGTCAAATATTGAAACTTGGCCGAATATATACCATAAAAACGAAACATACCAGCCATACGATTTAGATTTTAAAAACTTTTTAGATAATTTAAAAAATTTAATTAACAATGTAAAATTGAGAAAAAAATTTGTCCATAATTCAAAACAGATATTATATGATTGCCACTCTTTAAAAGGAAAAAATTATTTTTTAAATAAGATTAATGAAATAATTAGTTAGTATTATATTTTCTTAATTAGAGAATTAAATTTATATATATTTTGCTTTAATGAAAATTTTTCTATATGTTTTTTTGCTTTAATCGACTTAATTTTAAGTTTTTTTGGGTTTTTAAAATGAGTAGCAATTTTTTTTGACAAGTTTTGATAGTCTCCTAATTTAAAGAAATCACCATACTTTCCATTACTGATAATCTCCATAGGTCCAGCGTTACAATTAGAAGTTATCACTGGACATTTATGTTTTAAGGCTTCCACAACAACATTACCAAATCCTTCATAAATTGAACTTAATATAAACAAGTCAGCAATTTTATAAAAATAGGTAGCATTATTTATATCTTGATAAATTTTAACATATCTTTGTAATTTATTAACTTTAATATATTTCTTTAAAATATTTAATTGAGAACCTCTTCCTATTAAAATTAATAAAAAGTTTTTATGATTTTTTTTTAAAATACTAATTGCTTTTAATATAGTTAGGTGATCCTTCTGTTTTTCTAAAAAACCCACACTTATAATAATTTTTTTAGATTTATTAACTGCAATTTTTTGAATATCATTATTTCTAATAATGCTATCCTCTAAAGAAGGATTATAAATAGTATGCACTTTACTTCCAATAAATGAACTCAAGTCATAACTTAATTTCTTACTTATACCAACGATAGCATTACTATTTTTGTATAAAATTTTAATAAGGATGAGTAGTAAATTTTTTTTTAAACAATCAAAAAAACCCTTGTAATTTTTTAGCTCATCTAGATGGTTTCTTTCAATTAGTATTGTTTTAATTTCTTTTATATTTCTAAGTGCAAGGATAGTAGCAATATTAGCAAAGTTTTGATTAGAGATTATTATACACTTTTTAAATTTATTTTTAGATAATTCTTTTTTGATAAAATAGCGTACTTTCAGAATTGAAAAAAAAACTCTATTACACTTCAAATTCTTAAATCTAATTTTTTTATTTAAGTGCTTAGAGTAATTACATTTTGATATGCTTATAAGAGTGACATCGTCAAATTTAAGTCCATTAATTAATTTAATAATAGACCTATCTGCTCCACCAAAATGAGGGTAAGGTTGAAAAATAAATAACTTAACTTTTTTATTAATGTTCATATATGTTATTATAATAAAATAATTTTCTATGAAAGTATATTATTGGAGTCCACATTTATCAAAAGTAGCAACTGTAAAAGCTGTATTGAATTCATGTAAATCATTAACCTTAAAAGGTATAAACGCAAAAATTATTAATGTAGCAGGAGAATGGGATTTTATCCAAAAAAAATACAGGGTAGACTTAAACAAAAAAAATAAAATACTTAAATATATTAAAATAGAAGGATTTTTATATAGCAGATTAGCCAGTGTAGTAATATCTATGTTAAGTTTTATACCTCTCTTTTTTTTTTTAAAAAAAAATAAACCAAATTTTTTGATTATTCATTTACTTACATCAATACCATTAATGGTAATAAATTTTTCTAACTTTAAAACTAAATTAATATTAAGGATCTCTGGTTTGCCAAAATTAAATTTAATTAGAAAATATTTATGGATAAAATCAGAAAAAAAAATTTGGGCTGTTACATCTCCTACTAATGAAACAAAAAAAAGGCTAATTAAGCAAAAAATATTTCCTTCAAAAAAAATTTTTTTATTAAGAGATCCAATAATAGATGAAAAAATTAATAAAAAAAATTTTATCAGAAACTATCAAAAGAGAAAAAGTTTTCTAGCGATAGGAAGGCTATCAAAACAAAAAAATTTTCTATTTTTAATTAAAAATTTTGAGAAATTATTAAAAAAATATAGGAATATAACTTTAACAATTATTGGTGAGGGTGAAGAAAGGCCTGTTCTAGAGAAATTTATTAAAGATAAAAATTTGAGTCATTCAATTAAATTAATTGGTTACAAAAAAAACGTGATGAAATACTACAAAAATCATGATTGTTTTATCTTATCATCAATATGGGAAGATCCTGGTTTTGTTTTAGTGGAGGCAGCGAATTTCCAAATACCAATAATTTCATCTAATTGTATGAGTGGACCAAAAGAATTATCAAATAATGGAAAAAATATGTTCCTATTTAAAAACAATAATGATGCAGATTTTATAAAAAAATTTCAAGATTATATGAAAATTAAAAATTCAAATTTAAAAAATATGTCAAATTCTTCTAAAAATTTAATTAAAGATTTTACAATAAATAAACATAGTGCATCTTTAATAACTTTGTTAAAAAATAAAAAAAATGCATAAAATTAAATTCTCAATTTTAATAGCAAACTATAATAATGAAGAATATATTTTAAGATGTGTTGAGTCATGTGTAAAACAAAATTTTATTGAAAAATATGAGATTATTTTAATTGATGATAATTCGTCTGATAATTCTCTTCAAAAAATTGATAAATTTAAGAATAAAATTAAAATAATAAAAATAAAAAAATCTAAAAATAATTTAGAATTTAATACATATTTTCAGCTCAATACTTACTTTAGTGGTGTATTAAAGGCAAAAGGAGAGATAATATGCTTTTTAGACTCAGATGATTATTTTAAAAAAAATAAATTATCCGAAATAAACAATTATTTTCTTAAAAATAATAATTTAGAAATAATTTTTGATAATCCAATAATTATTGATAAAAAAAAAAAAATTTACTTAAAAAAAAATTTTTTTGGATTTAGAAAAAATAAATGGGCAAGTTTCCCCCCACAAAGCTGTATTTCAATAAAAAAAGAGGTGTTACATAATTTTAAGAAAACACTTTTTCAAAAAAAATTTCCACTAACAACATTGGATTTTAGAATAGCATCACTAGCAGAGTTAAAAAAATCTAATACATTATTTTTAAAAAAGCAATTGACTTACTATTTTCAACATCCAAATAACGAAAGTAATAAAAATTTTAGAAAACTAAATAAAAACTGGCTTAAAAGAAGACTAGAAGCTTATGAATATTTCTCAATAGTAAATAAAAAAAGTTTTAAAACGATTGATTATTATTTAACTACTTTTATTAATTATTTTATCTGATTATAAATATTTTTATATGTGAAATAAAGACTAAAGTTAATCCAGAACATGGTAGCATTAAAACTGCTGAAAAAGCTTCCTCCTGGAAGCAATGGTATAAAAGGTATAATAACTGACATAAAAAGTATTGAGAGTAAAATATTTTTACTTTTTATCACATAATAGAGATTATGATAAAGAAATATTAACAGTAAAATAAACATTACAGTTAATCCAAAAATTCCATGTTCAGATAGTATTTCAAAATAAATTTGATGTGGATGTGTATTGCATTTAAATTTTGAAATATCTTCTATGTTTAAATTATATTCATGTTGAAAATTCTTTTCACAAATTATTCTATAATTCTTATTTCCAACACCAAATATTTTTCTCTCTAGAAATAAATTATAGGCGCTAGTATAAATTTTGCCATATTCATTATTTTTAGTGTATTCATACAAATTGTAAGAATTAAGTTTTATTTCTTTGATTATTTTATTGTAATATCTTTCTTTAAAAACATTGTTACTATTTATAAATAGTGAAATTGTTATTACACTTAAAGTACACAGAAAAAAAATTCTCTTTAAATATTTTTTTTCAAATATAAATAATATAAATAAAAAAATAATTGTTGACTTAATAAAATTTGATCTATCTCCTGTAATAAAGATTGTTAGTAAAAAAAAGAAAAATAAAAAAATAGCAAAATTCTTTTTTTTTGTATGAGTGAATAAAAACCCAGAACTTAAAAAACTAAAGGATAGTAACAAACTTCCAGCTTTTAATTCATCTCCCATAAAACCAGATAGTCTATGATATTTTAATGGAGATGAAAAACCCAAAGTGTTTTTACCAAAAATAAATTGAACATAAAGATCTAGTGAAAAAATTATAAGAATTAGCAACCAAGCTTTTAATATTAAAAATAATCTATCTTTTCTTTTTGATAAAAAATAAATTGTACCTATTATAAAAAATATATATTTAATAAAAAAAATATTTCTAAAAAAAGAATTATTAATATTTAATGAAAAAAAAAGATTAACTAACAAGGCAAAATAAATAATTAGTAAAAAATAAATAAGATTATTTTCAAAGAATTTAATTTTTCTTAGTACAAAAATTTCAATTATGAATCTTAATGACAATAAAATTATTGCAAATTCAGATACGGCGGTGCCAATAATTAGAAATATAGGAATAAGTGCGTAAATTAAGGTTGTAATGTTATCTAAAAAACTTTCACTTTTAATAAAATTTATATTATAGATACCATGTTTCATCAGCATTAAACTTTTATGTTATTTCATTCATTACAAACAATCTTTATAATTATACTAATAATATTATTTACATTTTCTTATATTGGTTTCGGAGTTTTTTTAAATAATATTTTATTCAGAAATTTAAAAATTTTTAACTTAGGTCAGTTAGGATTATTGGGAATTTTTTTCTTAATTTTTTTATCATATTTAACAAGTTTATTTGTTCCTCACAATTTATTTCACAATATAGCGATTTTAATAATAGGTATATTTTTTTTTGCAATCAATAAAAGTAAAATTAAAAAGTCAGAAATTAAAATTCTATTATATATAATATTGTTAACATTAGTTTTTTTCTTCTTGGCAAAAAATCATGATGATTTTCAATATTATCATTTACCTCTTTCACTAAGTCTTTCAGAAAAAAAAGTTTCATTTGGGATGGGCTTATTAAACTATGGATACAGACATCATTCCTCACTCTTATTTCTAAATTCACTAACTTTCTTGCCAATAATAAAATTTTATTTATTTAATTTACCAAATTATTTGATTTTAACTTTTGTTAATTCTATTTTAATAAGTGAAATAATCAAAAGTATTAAAAAAAAAGATATTATATTTTTGATATCAATTTTTTTCCTAGTATTGATAAATGTCAAGTTTACAAGATTGTCAGAATATGGAACAGATTTGNCAGGTCAGCTTATACTTTCAATAATTTTTATTAATTTCATTAAAGCAATTACAGATATAGAGTCNATTGAAAAAATCTATTTCAACATTTTTTTATTATTAATTATTTTTTCATTTAAGATTTATTTTTTAATATATTTTGTAATNATTCCAATAATTTTTTTAAATCTAAAGGTAAACCCTTTTTTAAAAGAAAATTTAAATTTGCGCATTTTAATATTTATATCTTTTTTTATGTTTTTGTTTTTTTTACATAATTTTATTAGCACCGGATGTTTAGTTTATCCAATTGATCTTACTTGTGTTGGTGATAAA
>JGI20159J14440_10002324_pt1 | contig 12913 bp, 10 predicted proteins | sample COG_09_FD_14440 | JGI IMG/M metagenome (IMG submission 14440) | reverse complement strand
TCGTTTGATTACAGAATGTTAAAAATCGAATTTGATAGGCTTGGATATAAGTTTAACATGTCACAACTCTGTACAGTTAAATTATCAAAAAAAATAATTCCTGATCTAGATTCATATAAACTTGGAAATTTAGTTAAAAGTTTGGGTATACCTATTTCAAATAGACATAGAGCATCTGGAGATGCATTAGCAACCGTAGAATTATTTAAATTACTTCTTTTAAAAGATAACGAAAAAATTATCGTAAACAGTTTAATAACAGAAACTAAAATAAGTTCAAAAAACAAATGGCAAACATTAATAAATAAATTACCAAATGACGTAGGAATATATTACTTCCATGATCAAGATGGTAAAATAATATACATTGGAAAGAGTAATAATTTAAAAAATAGAGTAAATCAGCATTTAACTGGAAAATCTAAAAAATCATTAGACATTCAATTAGAAGTTTTTGATATAACCTTTGAAAGAACCGGAAGCGAATTAATTGCACTGTTAAAAGAAAATACTGAAATTAAGAAGCACAAACCAAAATTTAATAAACTTTTAAAAAAAATCATTAAGAAATTCTGTTTGGAAGTTTGCGAAAGTTCAGAGGGTAATAAATATTTACGAATATGTCATTATGATGATACAATTAATTATTTGGAATACTATTCATCATTAAAAACAGCTAACAAAAGATTAGAGTTATTAAAAAAAATATACTCTTTGAATGAAACTAGTAAAAAAAATAATTTACAAATTGATATGTTGATCAAAGATTTAAGTTATAAATTTAAAAACATGTTATTGGTCGATAAAGGTAGAGATATTGATGAAAAAAGTGTTATTGTAGTAAAAGACAATCATTATATTGGATATGGTTTCTTTACATTAAATCATCAAATCAGTAACTTTGATGTTTTAGATTCTTTGATAGTTAAAAATGAATATATTGAAAATTCTAAGGAGGTTATTCTTAAATATTTAAAAAAAAATAAAATTGAGAAACTGATTAATTTTGATTAATAAAAAAAATTGAAAAGAAAATTAATTACTATTTCTGGACCCACAGCTTCAGGGAAAACAAAATTAAGTATAGATCTTGCTTTAAGACTAAATTGTTCAATAATTTCATCGGATTCAAGACAGTTTTATAAAGAAATGAATATTGGAACCGCAGTTCCATCAAAAAATGAGTTGTCAAAAATAAAGCACTATTGTGTACAACATAAATCTATAAATGATAAATACACAATAAATGATTTTCAAATTGAAGCATTGGACATAATAAATCATGAATTAAAATTCAATGATTATATAATCATGGTTGGCGGTTCAGGAATGTATATGGATTCTGTAACTAATGGAATGGATACATTTCCAAATATTAGCTCAAAAATTTCTGAAACAATTAACTCAAACTTTAAACTATTTGGAATTAAATATTTACAAGATAAATTAAATGAATTAGATCCTGAATATTTTTCAAAGGTAGATGTTAATAACCATAGAAGATTGATCAGAGCCATTGAGGTATCGATGAGTTCAAACAAACCTTATTCATCCTATCTTGGAAATAAAAAAGTAAATCACGGTTTTCAAACAATAAATACTGCCATTAAAAGTGACCGTGACACCCTTTATAATAGAATTAACAGTAGAGTTGATAAAATGATGAATAATGGTCTTTTAAGTGAGGTTAAAGGTTTATTAGAGTATAAAAATTTACGTAGCTTAAATACTGTTGGTTATAAAGAGTTATTTCTTTTCCTGGAAAATAAAATTTCCTTAGAATTTGCAATTAATGAAATTAAAAAAAATTCGAGAAGATATGCTAAAAAACAAATGACTTGGTTAAGAAAAAAAGAGGATGTTATATGGATTGAAAATAATATAAATATCGATTATTTTTTAAAAATCATAAATTAAAATAATTTAAAATATTAGTTTCAATTCTTTTATTTATTTGATTTACTTTTTCTTTTACAAATTCTAAACCAGTTATTTTTTCATATAACTCAATATATCTTTCAGAAACTCCATTTATGTATTCGTTTGACATTTCTGGAATCGTTTGATTTTCTTTTCCTTGAAAATCTTTAGAAATCAACCACTGTCTTACAAATTCTTTTGATAGTTGTTTTTGTGGAAGTTTAGATTTTTGTAAATCTAAATAACTGTCTAAATAAAAATATCTTGAAGAATCAGGTGTGTGAATTTCATCGATTAAAATGATTTGACCGTTTTTGTTTCTTCCAAACTCATATTTTGTATCAACAAGAATTAACCCTTGCTTTTCTGCTATTTTGGAACCCTCTTCAAACAATTTCAATGAATAATCTTCAAGTTTTAAATAATCTTCTTCACTTACAATATTTTTTAAAATTATTTCTTCTCTTGAAATATCTTCATCATGAGAACCATTTTCTGCTTTTGTGGTAGGTGTTATAATTGGATTATTAAATTTATCGTTTTCAATTAAACCTTCGGGCATATCAACTCCACAAATTTTTCTTTTACCTGATTTATAAAGTCTTGCAGCATGCCCTGATAAATATCCCCTAACAACCATTTCAACTTTAAAAGGTTCGCATGCTTGACCAACAGAAACATTTGGATCAGGAGAAGTAATAAGCCAATTTGGTACTATATGTGATGTGGCATCAAGCATTTGACAAGCAATTTGATTTAAAATTTGACCTTTATAAGGAATTCCTTTTGGAAGAACAACATCAAAAGCAGATAATCTATCTGTTGAAATCATTACTAAAACATCATTCTTAAATTTATAAACTTCTCTAACTTTTCCAGAATACTTAGAAACTTGGTCAGGAAAATTAAAATTTGTTTGAGTTAATGTGTTCATATTTATTAATTTGAGTGTTCAGTATTTTTATAAGCTTCTATAATTTTTTTAACAACTTGGTGTCTAATAACATCGGAATCATCAAGATATATCATTTTTATACCTTCAATGTTTTTTAATACTAAATTAGCTTCTTTCAAACCAGACATTACTCTTCTTGGTAAATCAATTTGACCTGGATCACCATTAATCATAAACTTAGCATTTACACCCATTCTTGTCAAAAACATTTTCATTTGATTATGAGTAGTATTTTGACCCTCGTCAAGAATAACAAAAGCATTATCAAGGGTCCTTCCTCTCATATATGCAAGTGGTGCAATTTCTATAACTCCTCTTTTTAAGTAATCGTTAAGTTTATCTGTGTCTATCATTTCTTTTAGAGCATCATACAAAGGCTGCATATAGGGATCTAATTTCTCTTTCATGTCACCAGGTAAAAAACCAAGGCTCTCCCCTGCTTCAACCGCTGGTCTAGTTAAAATAATTTTTTTTACAATTTTATCTTTTAAAGCTTTTACAGCAACTGCAATTCCAGTATAGGTTTTTCCTGTTCCAGCCGGTCCAATTGCAAAAACCATATCATTATTTATAAATGCATCAACAATTTTAATTTGGTTACTGTATGTGCTTTAATTTTTTTCTTTCCAACCCCGTGTAATATTAGCTTTCCTCTTAATGAACTAATTAGTTTTTCACCTTTACCAGACATTATTGAATTGATGGTTTTGTCATTAATACTGTCGTTATTATTCATTATCATAATCAATGAATCTAGACGTATTCTTAATTGAATTATTAAGGCTCTTCTCCGTTGGCGACAATTCTATCTCCTTTTATAATAATTTTAACTGAGGGAAAATTATTTTTAATAATTTTTACAACATCAAAGTTTTTTTTATCAAAAAACTCAACAGGATGAATGTCTTTTATAAAATATTCTAGTTTTTTCAAATTACTTATGTTTTTATTAAAGGCATATTGTAAATTTATATAAATTTTAGCCTTAAATATTATTTTATTTTCATTAAATGAGTGTAATAACTTTAACAACAGATTTTGGAATTAAAGATCATTATGTTGGTTCTATAAAAGGCGCTTTATTCAATGAGTTACAAAATGTAAACATTGTTGATGTATCACACAACATATCTCCATTTAATATAGTAGAGGCAGCTTACATCATTGAAAACAGTTATAAGAATTTTCCAGATGGTTCAATTCATATTATTGGAGTTGATTCTGAAAAAACTGTAGAACAAAGTCATTTAGTAATAAAATTAGATAATCATTTTTTTATATGTGCTAATAATGGAATTATGTCTTTACTTGCTTCAAAAATAAATCCTGAAAAAATTATTGAAATTAACATTCATAACGATAAGATTACAACATTTTCAGTGATTGATGTTTTTGTTAAAATTGCAGCACATATATACAGAGGAGGCTCAATTGATCTAGTTGGAAATCAAATCTATGAATTGAAAGAATTATATAATTTAAACCCTATTTTAAATGAAAAATCTAACGAAATTTCAGGAAATGTAATTTATGTTGACAACTACGATAATGTAGTTACAAATATTTCTAAGAAAATCTTTACAGAATTTGGTAAATCTAGACCTTTCGAGATTAATGCTAGAAATTATATTTTTAAAGAAATAGTTGGATCATATGGGAAGTGCCATAAGATTCGATATTAAAAAAGAAAATAGGAAAGAAATTGGAAAGAAAATAGCACTTTTTAATAAATCAAATTACCTAGAACTATCTATATACAAAAGCAATCCTCAAACTTTCGGAGGTGCGGCTAGCTTATTTGGATTAAATTACAGAGATGTAATAACTATAAAATTTAATTAACCAGTGTTAATAAATATGTTTTATTTTAACGATAGTTTCTAATATATTTAATGAATATTAATATACTTTATGAAATTTATTGCATCAAGCTCATTGTTACTAAAAAACATTCAGGTTTTAGGTGGTATTTTAAATACTAATAACACACTACCAATTTTAGATTATTTTTTATTCGATATTTCTCAATCTGTTCTAAAAATAACAGCGTCAGATTTAGAAACAACTCTAAGTGCTGAAATAAAAATTGAATCTGAAGACAATGGTTCAATAGCTGTTCCCGCAAAGTTGTTAATAGATACTTTGAAAACATTTCCTGAACAACCACTTACATTTAATGTATTAGAAAACAATACTATAGAGATAAGTTCAAATCATGGAAAATACGCTCTCGCTTATGCAAAAGGAGAAGAATTCCCTAAAACGTTACCAATTACAGATCCTAATAACTCTTCAATATCCTCTAAAGTTTTATTTGAAGCTATTAACACAACTATATTTGCTTCTGGAAATGATGATTTAAGACCTGTCATGAGTGGTGTATTTTTTCAGTTTTCCAGTCAAAATTCAACTTTTGTAGCTACAGATGCACATAAATTAGTAAGATATGTAAGAACTGATTATAAGTCTGACAAACTAGTAGAATTTATAATGCCAAAAAAACCTTTAAATATTTTAAAAGGCATTTTAGCCACAAATGAAATAGAGGTAAAAATTGAATTTAATGAGAGTAACGCAAAATTCACTTTCTCAAATCTGTCCTTAACTTGCAGATTAATTGATGGTAAATATCCAAATTATGAAGCTGTAATTCCAAAAGAAAATCCAAATATTTTAACTATTGACAGATCGTTGTTTTTAAACTCTACTAAAAGAGTAAGTATTTTTTCTAACAAAACAACACATCAAGTAAGGCTAAAAATAACTGGAAATGAACTTATTATCTCTGCAGAAGATTTAGACTATAGTAATAAGGCTGAGGAAAGATTAATTTGTAATTACAACGGTGATGATATGCAAATAGGTTTTAACTCAAGATTTTTAACAGAAATGTTGTCGAATTTAAACTCTGATGAGGTTAAATTAGAATTATCTCTTCCTAATAGGGCTGGAATTTTAACACCTTTAAATTCTGGTTCAGATGCTGAAGAAATTACTATGCTTGTAATGCCAGTTATGTTAAATAATTAAAGATAATAATCTGTTCTTATGAAATGTGATTTTTTTGAATCAATCATTTCTCTTAATATTCCTTTATTCAATTCGTTATCTTTTGAAGCAACAAATGTTCTAATTGAAAATGATCTAAGTGCATCATGAACACTTAATGTAGCTACCGCAGAATCTTTTCTTCCAGTAAATGGGTAAATATCTGGTCCCCTTTGACAAGCACTGTTTAAATTTACTCTACAAACTAAATTTACCATAGAATCAATTATTGGACCTAATGTATCAACATTCTTTCCAAAAATACTGACTTGCTGCCCATAATTTGATGCAGACATATCTTCAATTGGAGTTGTTATTTCTGAAAATGAAATTATTGGAATTACAGGGCCAAACTGCTCTTCTTTATAAACCTTCATATCTTTAGTAACAGGATATAAAACTGCGGGAAAAACAAAATTCTTTTGTTTAGTACCCCCCTTTTTATTTAATATTTTTGCACCATGATTAATTGCATCGTCAATTAAACTAGAAATATATTGAGGCTTAGCTGGTTCAGGTAATGGAGTTAATAGTGTATTTTCCCAAGGAAGCCCTAATTTTAAGTCATCAACTGCCGCTACAAATTTGGATATAAACTCATCTTTAATATCCTCATGAACATATAATATTTTTAAAGCTGTACATCTTTGACCATTAAATGATAAAGTACCTGAAATACATTCACTAACTGTTGAATCAATATCCGCATCTTTTAAAATTATACCTGGATTTTTTGCTTCTAGACCTAATACTAATCTTAGTCTGTTTTTTTGTGGATGTAAATCTTGTAGAGATATTGCTGATGAACTGTGCCCAATCAAGGCTAAAACGTCAACTTTTCCACTTTTCATGATTGGTGAGGCTATCTCACGTCCCCTACCAAAAACTATATTTACAACTCCAGCAGGAAAAGATTCCTTAAAAGCTTCTAACAAAGGTGCTATTAATAAAACTCCATGTTTAGCTGGTTTAAAAATTGTTGTATTTCCCATAATAATGGCAGGAATCAATAATGCAAAGGTTTCATTTAATGGGTAATTATATGGGCCTAAACATAAAACTACACCAAGAGGGCCTCGCCTTATTAAAGCTCTTACACCAGATTTATTTTGAAAAGTAGCTCCCTTTCTATCAATTCTTTTATACTCAACAATTGTATCTTTTATATATTCTACTGTTCTATCAAATTCTTTTCTAGAATCATTTAAATTCTTACCAATTTCCCACATTAATAATTTAACAATTTCCTCTCTTTTAGTTTTCATTTTTTCAACAAAAGATTCCATACATTGAATCCTTTCATAAACCTTCATAGTTGGCCAAACACCTTGTCCATAATTAAATGCTTGGTGAGCAGCATCTAACGCCTTTAACGCATATTCACCTGACATCTCAGGTGTATTTCCAATAAGCAATGGTTTATCATTATCATTATTACAAAGTAATGTTGAATAAACTTGAGTATGTTTTCCATCCCAATTGCTTATTTTACCATTAATCAAATATTCATCATGATTAATTACATTATTAATTTGATATTCTTTAGGAACGTTGTTCATAATTTTGATTTTAATTATACTATTTTTTTCATTGAGGTCATTGATGTTCTTAACTTCTTTCCAATTACTTCTACTGGGTGAGATCTNATAATTTCATTAATTTTTATCAATTTTGAATTATCAATTTGTTTTGAGTGAACGTAAGGTTTACCAATATGCTTTGATTCAATTGTTTTAAAAAAGTCTGATAACAAAGGTTTACAAGCATGATCAAACAAATAACAGCCATATTCAGCTGTNTCTGAAATTATTCGGTTCATTTCAAATAATTTCTTCTTAGCTATTAAATTCGCAATTAGGGGAGTTTCATGTAAGGATTCATAGTAAGCAGATTCATCAATAATTCCCGATCTTGTCATTGTTTCAAATGCTAATTCTACACCTGATCTTATAAAAGCGACCATCAGTAATCCATTATCAAAAAATTCTTGTTCAGAAATTTCATCTTTACAAGGTGAAGTTTTTTCAAAAGCTGTTTTTCCAGTTTCGGCTCTCCAATTTAGCAAGTTTACATCATTATTAGACCAATCTTTCATCATTGTAGAGGAAAAGTGTCCAGACATAATATCATCCATATGTTTGTTAAACAGTGGTCTCATTATATACTTTAAATTCTCTGAAAGTTTAAAAGCTTCAATTTTAGCAGAATTATTTAATCTGTCCATCATGTTTGTAATTCCACCATGTTTTAATGCTTCAGTAATTGTTTCCCATCCATATTGAATCAACTTTGAGGCATATGAGGGATCAATTCCGTTTTCTACCATTTTATTAAATGAAAGAATAGAACCAGTTTGTAAAACTCCACACAAAATAGTTTGTTCTCCCATTAAATCTGATTTTACCTCTGCGACAAATGATGATTCTAAGACTCCTGCTCTATTTCCACCAGTTGCTACAGCATATGCTTTTGCAACTTTCATTCCAATTTTTTGAGGATCATTTTCAGGATGTACTGCTATAAGTGTTGGAACACCAAAACCTCTTTTATATTCTTCTCTTACTTCACTTCCTGGGCATTTAGGTGCAACCATTACAACTGTTATATCCTTTCTGACTTCCATACCCTCTTCAACAACATTAAAACCATGAGAGTAAGATAGAATTGATTTTTTCTTCATTAAAGGCATTAAATTAGTAACTACGTTTGTATGATTTTTATCAGGTGTTAAATTTAAAACCATGTCCGCATTTGGAATTAGTTCTTCAAAAGTTCCTACTACAAAATCATTTGAGGTCGCATTTACATAAGAATCTCTTTTTTGTGAAATCGCTTCCTTTCTTAAAGCATAAGAAATATCAAGACCAGAATCTCTCATATTAAGACCTTGGTTTAAACCCTGTGCCCCACATCCTATAATTACAATTTTTTTTCCTAGTAATGCAGTAACTCCATCCGAAAACTCAGAGGAGTCCATAAATCTACATTTACCTAATTGATCAATTTTTTGACTTAACGATAATTGATTAAAATAATTTTTCATAGTTTATTTATCTGTGTTTAATCCAAGTAAATTGGAAATATTCATTGGTTCTTTAGAAACTGATATTCTTCCTGATCTTACAAATTGTAATAATCCATAAGGTTTTAATTCTTTATATAATTTTTCTGTATCATCTCTCCAACCAGTTTTTTCAATGACAAAGTAGTTTGGAGAAACTGTTACAATATTTGCCTGACTGTTTTTGATAATCTTTTGAATGTGTTTTTCATCAAAAAGTGATTTAGATTTAACTTTGTAGAGTGCTGTTTCTAAATAAATAGTTTGATCATCTGTGTGGTAGAAAGAAGCGATTACTTCAATTTGTTTTTCTATCTGTTTAATGATTCTTTTTATTGAAAATTCTGTTGATTTTACAACAATAACAAATCTAAATATATTTTTAATTTCAGAGGGTGATGTAGTTAAGCTCTCTATATTAATATGACGTTTTAAAAATATTGCAGAAATTCTATTTAATAAACCTATATTATTTTCTGTGTAAATAGATACAGTAAAAGTTTTTTTTAAATCTTTCATATTATTCTAATCTTATATCCGAGACTGAGGCACCGGTTGGTATCATAGGGAACACATTGTCGTCTTTTTCAACGGAAACTTCTAAAAAATAAGGTTTTTTTGATTTAATCATTTTTTTCACTGCTTCCTTTAAGTTTTTTCTTTCAGTTACCTTTTCTGCTTCTAAATAATAACCCCTAGCTATAGCTACAAAATCAGGATTTACAAGTTCAGTTGAGGCATATCTGTTCTCAAAAAACATTTCTTGCCATTGTCTAACCATTCCTAAAAAATTATTATTTAAAACAACAATTTTAACTGCACTACCAGTTTGAAAAATTGTACCTAGTTCTTGAATAGTCATTTGATACCCACCATCTCCTATAACTGCAACAACTTCTCTTTCAGGTGCTCCCATTTTAGCACCAAGAGCTGCAGGAAGAGCAAACCCCATTGTTCCTAATCCACCTGATGTAACATTTGATTTAGATTTATTGAACTTAGCATATCTACACGTAACCATTTGATGCTGTCCTACATCAGTTACAATAATTGCATCTCCATTTGTTGAATTATTAATTTCCTTAATAACCTCAGCCATAGTTAACCCATTTTTTGTTGGATTAATTTCATTGTTGATTACTTTATCATATTCAATTTCATAATGTGATGAAAATCTTTTTAACCACTTTTTATGAGAATTATTATTTACCATTGATTTTAAAAGAGGAATAGTATCTTTTATATTTCCTAAAACTGCAATATCACACTCAACATTCTTATTAACTTCTGCTGGGTCAATTTCCATATGAATAATCTTAGCCTGTTTAGCGTAGGTCTCTAAATTTCCTGTAACACGATCATCAAAACGCATTCCTATTGCAATTAGTAAATCACATTCATTTGTTAATACATTAGGGCCATAATTTCCATGCATCCCAACCATTCCAACATTTAAATAATGGTCAGTAGGTAATGCTGATAAACCAAGGATAGTCCAGGCAGATGGTATTCCTGTTTTCTCAATGAATTCTTTAAATTCATTTTCAGCTTCACCCAAAATAACACCCTGTCCAAAAACTATAAAAGGTTTTTTAGATTCATTAATTAATTGACTCGCTTTTTTAATTTGGTCAATTGAATAATCAGGAATTGGCTTATAACTTCTAACAGAAATGCATTTTTTGTATTGGTAATGCATTAGTTCGAATTGAGCATCTTTTGTAATATCTATTAAAACAGGACCTGGCCTTCCTGATTTGGCAATATAAAATGCTTTGGCCAAAATTTCAGGAATATCTTTAGCTTTAGTTATTTGACAATTCCATTTTGTAACAGGTGTTGATATACCAATTATATCAGTTTCTTGAAAAGCATCAGAACCAAGTAAATGAGAAGCAACTTGACCAGTAATACAAACCATTGGAGTTGAATCTATTTGAGCATCTGCAATTCCAGTTACTAAATTAGTAGCCCCAGGACCAGATGTTGCCATTACTACACCAACTTTTCCAGAAACTCTTGAAAAACCTTGAGCAGCATGAGTGGCTCCTTGTTCATGTCTAGTTAACACGTGATTCAGTTTATCTTGATATTTATATAATTCATCATATATAGGCATAATTGCACCACCAGGGTATCCATATATTAAATCAACACCCTCTTCAAGTAATGTCTTTATTACCGCCTCTGCACCTGATATTTTATTATTATTAGTCATTAATTATCTGTTACACATCCATTTGAAGCATTAGAAACATTTTTACAATATTTGTGTAATATTCCGCTTTTAAACTTTAATTCTGGTTTAATCCAACTATTTTTTCTTTTAGTCAGTTCTTCTTCTGAAATTTCTACTGAAATTGAGTTAGTAATAGCATTTATGATTATAATGTCATTGTTTTTTATGAGTGCTATATTACCACCATCTTGAGCTTCAGGACAAATATGACCTACGACAAAACCATGAGTACCACCTGAAAATCTACCGTCAGTTATCAACGCTACTTCTTTTCCTAATCCACAACCCATAATAGCAGATGTAGGTTTTAACATTTCTGGCATTCCTGGTCCTCCTTTTGGGCCTACATAACGAATAACAACTACATTACCTTTTTTAACTAATCCATTTTTGATTCCATCATTAGCTTCCTGTTCAGAATCAAAAACAATAGCTTTTCCAGAAAATTTTAAACCTTCTTTTCCTGTAATTTTTGCAACTGATCCGTTTGTAGCAATGTTTCCATATAATACTCTAATATGTCCAGTATCTTTAATAGGTGCAGAAATTGGTTTTATTACATTTTGATTAAAATCCAATGTTTTGACATCTTCTAAATTTTCCTTAATTGTTTTTCCAGTAACTGTCATACAATCTCCATTTAACAAATCGTTTTCCAACATGTATTTCATAACTGCGGGTACTCCACCAACATTGTGAAGATCTTCCATTAGAAACTTTCCGCTTGGCTTTAAATCTGCTAAAAAAGGAGTTTGCTCAGAAATTTTTTGAAAATCGTTAATTGTAAAATTAATATTAGCGCTTTTAGCTATAGCCAGCATGTGAAGAACTGCATTTGTTGATCCACCCAAGACTGTTATTAATCTTACTGCGTTTTCAATAGACTGTTTGGTAACTATATCTAAAGGTTTTAAATCAAGATTAATTAAATTAAAAATTGCTTTTCCAACTAATTCACATTCTTTAATTTTTTGAGAACTAGTTGCAGGATTTGAAGAGTTATATGGAAGAGACATACCCATTGCCTCAATTGCAGAAGACATTGTGTTGGCAGTATACATTCCCCCGCAAGCTCCTGCACCTGGGCATGCATTTTTTATAATATTACTAAATTCATTTTCATCAATTTTTCCAGAAACTTTTTCACCCCAGGCTTCAAATGCAGAAACAACATCAAGTTTTTTTTCATTATGACATCCAGGCGCAATTGTTCCTCCATAGACTAAAACTGAAGGTCTGTTAAGTCTAAGCATTGAAATCAATGCACCAGGCATGTTTTTATCGCAACCAACAACTGTTATTAAGGAATCATATGCCATTGCTTGTACAACAGTCTCAATTGAATCCGCAATAATATCACGTGATGGAAGAGAATATCTCATACCTTGAGTTCCCATTGAAATACCATCACTAACTCCAATTGTGTTAAAAATTAATCCAATTAATTCATTTTTATTGATGCCGTTTTTAATTTGAAAAGAAAGATCATTTAAGTGCATATTACAAGGGTTACCCTCATAACCGGTACTGGCGATACCTACAAATGGCTTAGATAAATCATTAGATGTTAGTCCAATTGCATGAAGCATTGCCTTTGCAGCAGGTTGAGTAGGATCTTGTGTTACGACTTTACTGAACTTATTTAAACTCATTTCTAAAAAAAAACCCCTTATCCAAAGAGTAAGGAGTA
>JGI20159J14440_10002306_pt1 | contig 12958 bp, 12 predicted proteins | sample COG_09_FD_14440 | JGI IMG/M metagenome (IMG submission 14440) | reverse complement strand
CGATATGATTTGCTGCCCGGGCGGTGATTACTGCTCACTCGCCAATGCCAAGTCCATTCCCGTGGCCGCAGCCATTGAAGAAACCTTTCATGATGCCGAAGCAGAGCACGATTTAGGGCCGCTCAGCATCAATATTTCGGGCTGCATGAACGCCTGCGGTCATCACCATGTAGGGAACATCGGCATTCTGGGCGTTGATAAAAAAGGCGAGGAATTCTACCAACTCTCGATCGGCGGTGAACCTGGAGAGGACGCAAGAATCGGACGAATCCTCGGACCATCCGTTGCCCGCGCCGAAATTCATTGGGTCGTGCAACGGCTAACTCAGTGCTACCAGGCACATCGAAGCGGCGAGGAAACGTTTAATCAAACTTTGGATCGAATCGGAATCGAGGTCTTCAAATCTGCTGCCTATGAAGGATTAACATCATGAGGTTAATCACGACCGTCAACGGCTATCCCGAGCGCCAAGAGATCGATTCGATTTGGTCAGGATATGATGAACCACTGCGCCTCGATGACGAAGCGCCGCGTTCTAAAGCTGCCAGCAGCCTTCAAATTGAAGCGGATGCGTTGCCCGATGCCTTTCAGCCCCATTTAGAGACTACTCGCCTGATCTTATTGCATTTACCAGTCTTTACCGATGGGCGCCCCTACTCCCTGGCGGCAATGCTCCGGCAGCATTATCGCTATGGCGGTGAGATTCGTATTTTTGGTGATGTTCGTGCGGCACAACTCGATCACTTGCACCGGTGTGGCATCAATAGCTTTGTATTGAAAGAAGATCAGGATGCTGCGTCTGCGCTGGACCAGATTGGTTATTTTTCAAAATGGTATCAGCCGAATATTTCAGCCTAGGTTCAGCCAGCGCTGACGCGTCCGGTCCATGCGTCTCATGCGCTCTAAATGACGCAGCTATTTTAAAGCCTGTCAGTATCCGCTCAAAACGCGCATCGACGCAGTTCATGACCTCACAGCTAGGCCTGCCTAGCTGATCCTATTTCACCTTTAAGACACTCGCACCAAAGTCCGGCCGACAACCCCGCCGGCTAATAGCGCATCGACTGTTTGAGAGATACCATCAAGTCCGACCTCTGTTGCCATCTGAGCAAGGTTCGGCAAGCGCCATTCCTCTGCAAGCCGAGTCCAGTTTCTGGCTTTATCTTCTAAAGGCAGCTCAACAGAGTCCACACCCAATACGTTGACCCCTCGCAGGATGAAAGGCAAAACCGTAATATCCATCTTTGGCGATGCGACCAAACCACAGATCGCCACGCTGCCTTGAGGGTTTAACGATTTGATGACGTTCGACAACATATCGCCGCCCACCGTATCGACGGCATGCGCATACATCGGTTTTAACATCGGTCGACTCGATTGCTCCGACAAAGTTTCCCGACCAATCACCGTCTCGGCGCCCAGCCCTTTTAGATAATCGACTTGATCCTGCTTGCCAGAAACAGCAACCACTTCAAACCCCAGGTGTGACAATAATGCAATCGCCACGGAACCCACGCCGCCCGTGGCCCCGGTAACCAAAACCGGCCCCTGTTCCGGCTGAGCATTCATCCAAAACAGTTTCTCCAAGCACAGAGCCGCGGTCAGGCCAGCGGTCCCCAAGATCATGCTTTCTCGCAGCGATAGACCGGCTGGCATAGGGAGCACCCAACCGGCTGGTACACGAATATATTGACCAAACCCGCCGGCTGTATTCATACCAAGATCAAAGCCTATCACCAGCACCTCGCTCCCAATCGACAAGGTCGGGTCCGTTGATGCCCGCACAATGCCGGCGGCATCAATGCCAGGTGTGTGCGGGTATTGCTTGGTGACACCCGGCACCCCGGATGCACTCATGGCATCTTTGTAATTGACCGAAGAATATAANACCTCAATCAAAACATCCCCTTCAGGCAGGTCATCAAGTTCCCGTGTGATCACCTGATGACGCGTACCCTGCTCATCTTTTTCAACCCAAAACGCATCAAATGAAGTCATAGTCAACGATCCTTAATCAGTTCTTTTAGCCTAGCGGCTGCCAATAAAATGTGCGTACTTTTCCGCCTGAAATTTGTCGTTTAATCTAACGAGTGGCGGGCCAGCACCCGGTTTTGGGTAGGTATCAGCGTTGTCAGTTGCGCAAACCGCTTCACCAATTTTTCGACTTTGCTTTGCTGGATTTCGTATGCGATCTCGTACACTGCAGCGGTCGGCATTTTATCGATCAAATATTCATCGCTCGTTTGGATCTCATCAATCAGCTGCTGCTCAAGGGCTCTTTGTCCGTACCAGGCTTCCCCGGTAGCAACAATCTCAATGTCAACTTTGGGTCGATTATCGCTCACGAAACCTTTAAACAGTTGATGAACCTCTTCAAGTTCGTCCTTAAACTTCTGACGACCCTCTTCCGTATTTTCGCCAAACATCGTTAGCGTTCGCTTGTGCGCNCCGGCCGTATGCAATTCAACATCGACCTGCTGGGATTTTAATAGCCGATTAAAATTAGGCACCTGCGCGACAACCCCAATCGATCCCAGAACCGCAAAGGGCGCCGCGATGATTTGATCGGCAATGCAGGCCATCATGTAGCCACCGCTGGCTGCGACCTTATCCACGGAAACGGTCAACTTGATTCCCTGCTTTGTAATACGGCGTAACTGAGACGCAGCCAAACCATAACCGTGCACCACACCGCCAGCACTTTCAAGGCGCAACAGCACTTCGTCCTCAGCTGTTGCCACCGCTAGAACTGCGGTCACCTCTTGCCTCAAACTGCTGACCGCGGAGGCCTCAATATCACCTTCAAAATTGAGCACGAAAACTCGAGATGCTGCCGCTGGGTTGGTCTCTGCCTCGTTGCTCGATCGCTTCATCGCCGCTTTCTCAGCTTTAAGACGTTGTTTTTCTACTTTCTTGGCAGCCTTCTGTGCAGATTTTTGTCCTTCGGGCGTCATCATGGCCTGATTCAACGATTTCGTGATCTGCTCATAGGCCTCATTGAGATGCTTGACCTCTAACCGACCCGGTTCACCCTGAGCGCCTGATTGTCTTGCACTGATCAGAAGCGTCACCAAGATCGCCAGCGCAACAACCAGGGTCACAACCTTAGCGAGAAACAACCCATATTCAATCAAAAATTCCAAATCACACCCGATCCACCTAAGATTAGACTTAAAATAGTATCACACTGTTACCGAGCCTCTGCCCAACATCCGGCTCGCATTTGTTTTAGGAGCCCGCATGGATATCACCTTGCTACTTAATACTTGGCAAGAAGCCCTCAAAGACCGATTTAGGTCTGGTTTTCTTCCGATCGAAGATACTATTTTTCAATTTCAGTTCGAGGCGCAAGCAGAGGCTCCACTGTTCTTAACCGCAAATCAGCAGGCCTTTGCCTTGTTCCCAGGAACCCACCAAGTGCCAACCCTCACACTTTTTGTCAGCGACCATGCGACCGCGCTCCGGTTATTAACCGGTGAAGAAGATGGTATGGCGGCTTTTATGGCTGGCAGTTACCGAGCCGATGGCAACATTATACTCAGCCAGCTATTGCTCTATGTCTTTCAACAACCTGCTTTACTTCAAACCCAAGAGGTCATCGATTAGTCCTGCGAACGGGGCGCAGCGAGATCATCCCATAAGCAGCCTTCTTCAGAGCTCGATCGAAGCATCTCTAACATGCTCTCGTGAGCAGACTGCTCCGCATCACTTAGCGTTACCAATGGTAACCCGCCTTGGGGACGCTCGAACCCGCCAGTCGCCCTGACGTCAGCGGACGTCTGATCGGCACTAGCGCCATCAAGAGACAAACTTCCTTGACCGCCTGTCAAGACCAGGTAGACCTCTGCCAGGATCTGCGCGTCCAGCAAAGCACCGTGTAACGCTCGTCCAGAGTTATCAACGCCCAACCGCTTACACAGCGCGTCCAGGTTATTTTTCTGGCCTGGATATCGCATCCGCGCCAGCGTTAGACTATCGATCACGCCGCAGCGCTGTCGCATCTTACGGGGTTCACGCACGCGCCTTAGCTCGTGATCTAAGAACCCAATATCGAAATCGGCATTATGAATAATCAGTTCGGCGCCCTCGACAAATGCGAGGAATGACGTCTTGATCGCGTCGAAATCAGGCTTATCGGCGAGAAACTCGAGCGATATGCCGTGGACCGCCTCAGCACCGGCATCAATTGCTCGACCTGGATTAATGTACTCATGAAAATGACGCCCCGTGAGGCGACGGTTTTTCAGCTCAACGCAACCAATTTCGATAATACGATGACCATTCGCCGCTTCCAGGCCCGTTGTTTCCGTATCCAATACGACCTGTCTCATGAGACCGCCGTCATTTGATCAATCGCCTCGTTCGCTAACTGATCTGCTCGTTCATTTTCAACATGACCGCTATGACCTTTTACCCAAAACCAAGAGACCGCATGCTTTTCTGCCAAAGCATCTAATTGTTGCCAAAGATCTTGATTTTTAACCGGCTGTTTATTGCTAGTACGCCAGCCATTTCGTTTCCAGCCCGTGATCCATTGAGTGATGCCCTGACGAACGTACTGGGAGTCAGTCGTTAAGCTAATCGTGCTGGGCTGCGAGAAATACGCCAATCCTTCGATCGCTGCCATCAACTCCATCCGATTGTTAGTGGTGTCAGGGGTGGCCCCTGATAGACAACACTCGTCGCCATCAATTCGAATCAAAGCGCCCCACCCGCCCGGCCCGGGATTACCTCGACACGCACCATCGGTAAAAACTTCTATCATCTGTTTACGCTACCTCTACGACTCATTTTGTTCGGCGAGAAGGGGTTAATCCCCCCGTGCTTGGTTGTGACAACCCCAATCCGGAAAACCGAATGGATCGTCGATTTGAAGGGCTGCGGATCGGCGTCAAAGGCCCAACCACTTTTCTGGCCACCAACATATACACCCCGCCTGTTGGCAGATTATACCGTCGACCGAGTCCTAAACCGAAACTTGGCGGCGGTAACCGTCGCACTGACCAGGGCAACCCGAAATCGGCAAACAACACGCGGTCGACCTTAAAGTTCAGGAGATTCAGCCAATCCATTAACCGATAAGCCGACCAAAAATGGCCCCTAAATGGCGGCCTCGCAGTGGCGCCGGATAAGCGTTTGCGCAAACCCCAAAGACTAAGCGGATTAAATGCGGTAATGATCAGCGTGCCCATCGGCATCACCATGCGAGCTGATTCAGCCAAAAGCGCTTGGGGGCGGTCTGAGAACTCAAGTAAATGGTGCAGCAACACAAGGTCTACTTGATCGGATGCAATCGGCATCTGCAGGGGCGACGCAATCAATTGCGGCGCCAGCAGGCCATCTTCGCCCAAACAAACCTTACTTAGAATCGGGCTTTTTTCAAACAACGGGCTATCTTGAGCGCTAATCTGTATTAGATGGTAGCCAAAGGAGTCTTCCAGTAATTCATCATGCAGCGCTTGCTCTGTCCCCATTATCCGCTGCCCGAGGGATGTATTGAACCAAAGAGAAAGTGCTTTGCGCTCTGCAGACAACGCCTGCGTTAAATCAGGCATCGGAGCGAATGTCTCTGTGCAGTTCCATGACTGATTTCCTAGGCGCTTTCGTTTGCCTTATAGTCTACGCCATTTTACCCCAGATCTGATATTCAGCTGCGTGTTCCGAAACCAATTGGCGCTGAAATCAAGACCCCGCTACCAGTGTAACTGAGGCGTGCTCTCGGCTCTAAGCCCGACCCACAGCCTGCATCCATAACCGGCGCTTTTATCGCCCTCTTGACAATATCTGATCCAACCTTGGCTCGACCGCAACCAGCTCGGCGTCAGTGCCTATTGAATACAATCTTGTCCTAACCACTGTGAAAAATCCTTTATACTGCCAACATGCAAACCCTCTCAAACCGCCTATCCTACAGTCTTGGCCTTGTCTGTCTGTGCCTCGTCACTGCGGCCTGCACACAACTACCGCAACAGGCCGCCAGTACGCAAAAAACCAGTGCGCCTTTAGCCGCCGAGCACCCGTTGGCGACGGGCGTTATGCCTACTGAAAATACTGGACGCCAAGACATCAACTTCGAATCAGTTGGTAAAGCCCCCCCAACGGCTTTTTTGGATATCGGCGACAGCCAACCCGCGCAATGCCCCCAAACAGGCAATGAAACTTGCCCAGTCCCTGACCCAGCGTCCATCCCGAAGGATTTTTGGGCGCACCTGCGCGGTCAATTTAACCTTGCACTCCATCTTAATGAGCCCCAGGTTCAAGCGCAGTTGAATTGGTTTATCGCCAATCCTGATTACCTTACCCGGGTTTTTAAACGTGGCGCGCTGTATCTTCCGCATATTGTCACTGAGGTCCAAAAAGCTGACCTTCCGATGGAGTTCGTCCTTTTGCCAGTGGTAGAGAGCGCCTTTGATCCATTTGCGTATTCGTCAGGCCGAGCATCCGGACTTTGGCAGTTTATTCCATCAACGGCTCGGCTCTATAACGTCAACATTGACTGGTGGTACGACGGGCGTCGGGACCTAATCGATAGCACAAATGCGGCTACCGCATTTTTATTGGATCTAGGTCAAACCTTCGATGAAGACTGGCTACTAGCGCTTGCGGCTTATAACGCGGGCCCTGGCACCGTCAAAAAGGCCATGCGGAAGAATAGAACTCGGCAGCGCTCTGAGGCATTTTGGCAATTAGACCTACCTCGGGAAACGAAAGGATATATTCCCAAACTCCTCGCGCTCGCAGCAATTGTTAAGCGTCCGGAACAATACAATATAACGCTGCCTGATATTGCGCCTGAAACTCAAATTGTTGCCTTTGAACTCGATAACCAAATTGACCTTGCGCTGGCGGCGGAACTCGCTGAAATCAGCCTTGAGCAACTCTACCGCTTAAACCCTGGTTTTAATCAATGGGCAACGCATCCGATGGGTCCTCATCGGTTAATTATCCCGGCTAAACAAGTCGAGGTTATGGCTGAGAATCTAGCGCTGCAGCCCCAAGATGGCCAAATGCGCTGGATACAGCACCAGATTCGTGCTGGCGAGACACTCGGCGGGATTGCCCAGCATTACGACATGTCCGTTAATGCCTTGACACAAGTGAATCACCTTGAAGGTCCACAGATTATTGCAGGTGATATCCTAATTGTTCCGACCCCGGTAAATCCGCCCTTGGCCTACGGCTTATCTTCATCCGGTCGGAGCGCAAAACGGCGGCAACATTATGAAACTCGTTACGGTGCACCGCCCCAAAATTACCGGGTCAAACCGGGAGACAGTCTATGGTCAATTGCCAAGGCCCATGGAATCAAAGTGGGTCAATTAGCGAAGTGGAATGGCCTCGCAACGAGAGCGCCGCTGAGGGCCGGAGAAAACTTGTTGATCTTCAATGAGCGACCGGTTGATGAGCGCCAAACAACGGCGCCTGCTAGCACGATGAATGCTGAGGCCACGCTACGCTCAGTCTACTACCGCGTAAGACAAGGCGATTCGCTATCGAAGATCGCGGCCCGGTTCAACACAACCGTCTCGGCCATAGAGGCTGAAAATGGCTTTCTAAATCGGCAAAAGTACTTGCAACCCGGTGATCAACTCACTTTGGTTTTAAACGTTCGCAAGCCTCGCTAGCAGGCAAAGCAGAGAAGGATTACCTAGAAATTCTGCCCTTGTATATCCCCTAATTTTTGCAAGGAAGATTGAAAGCGCTGGAACTCTAAACCGCCAAGCTGATTCTCCAGCAACTGTGCAATGGCTTGATTTTCCATTCCCGCAATGGGTGAATCCTCAGGATTTCTAACATTGGTTACCGAGACCACCGCAACATCACCATCATCAAGCTGCGCAATACCAATCGACTTTGCACTTGCAGAAGGCTTCGGTAGGGCAAAAGCCTGCGTTCGAAGCGCTTGTGGAATGTCTGATTGGTAGCGCGTCATATTGGTTTTAACCGACCATTCCACACCATACGTCTCAGCAACTGCCCGCGTGATTTCGCCCGCTTGCAGCTTTTCGACCACCTCAAGCGCTAAGGATTGCGCCAAGCCGGTAGCTTTGATTTGTCTCAACGTCGTCTCAATCTCTTGTGTCACCGCCTCAAAAGGCTTCAACATACTTTCTGCATAAGCCGTGACACGAACAACCACCGCCGCGCCATCATTCAGTTCGATTACCGCACTATTGTTGCCATCGATCATTAAATCAGGCGAGAAAAGTGCTTCTTTAACTGCCGCGTTTGCCAGGATACCGACGGTTGAGCCTCGACCTTGACCGGTCAGCTCGACAATGTCTAAATCCAGCTGATCGGAAATACCTTGCAAATCAGAGTCCTCAAAAGCCATTTCATCCAGCTCACTCATCGATGCGACATAGTCTTCCTTAACTGTCTCTTCCCGATAAGCTTGCTCAACCGATTCAGCCACTAGGTCAAATGGGGTTACCATCGCCGGCTCAAGCTCCGACAGTTGGATCAGGTGAAAACCAAACTCCGTTTCGACCGGCGGTGAGATATCGCCTTGCGAGGCCAATTCAAACGCCGCTGTTTCAAAAGGCGCAACGAAAATATCCCGTTCGGCCATACCCAAGTCGCCCCCCACAGCAGCACTACCCGGGTCTTCAGAAAAAGATTTTGCTAATTCTGAGAAGGCGACTCCTGCGTCAAGTTCCGACTGAATTTCGAGGATTTTTGCCAGTGCTGCATCCCGGTCCTGGTCTTCAGAAACAGCAATGAGGATATGGGCTATCCGCCTTTGTTCGTCCTGCGTATAAAGATCGATTCGGTCAGTATAAAAAGCCTGCAGTGCCTCTGATGTGACGTCTACCGCGCTCATGAGATCTGCCTTCGCTAATTGCACATAGGCAACATCGATCATTTCTTCGGTGAAGAACTGGTCTCGATTATCATCATAGTAATCTTGAACACTCCCCGGATCGACCGTGAGATCCGTCTCAAGATTCTGGGCGTTAAACGTGATGTAGGTCACGTCTCGAGTCTGGCGCGTCAGGCTGGTCGTTCGGAGCATTTCAGCGTCAGTCATAAACGATGACCCTTGTATCGCCTCTGACAACTGACCTAAAGCCTCGTCTAGGCGGAGCTCCTCTCGGTAAGTCACGGGATCGTAGCCTGCGCTGGCGAGCACCAACCGATACTGATTCGCATCAAAGCTACCGTTGACCTGAAAAACCTCAGTTTCCATCAACGATTGATCTAAACTGGCATCACTTGCCGTCAGGCTCAATTCATCGACGACTTGACTCAATAGCTTACGCGTAATTAAGGATTGTAAAACGTTCGCTCGCAATTCATCTTCATCAAGGCTTTCAGGCGTCATGCCTTGACCCATTAACATCCGCCGATTACGTTCAACCGCAACCTCCATCTCGGACGCGGTAACATCATCACCATTGACACTCGCCACGCGCGCAACCGGCGTCAAAAAGGTGGTAATTGACCCTAAACCAAAGAACGCAAAGGCTATGATAATTAAACCAATAATTACCTTGGTACCGAAGCCTTGGCCCCGCTCACGCATACTCATGATCGACATAAAAACCCCTTGCAGCAACTCGCTCTTCGATCAGCTAGTTTACACCAATAATTTATCTGAGAACCGCCCTGAGCCGGTTTGACACAAAATAAAACGGCGCCCTAGGGCGCCGTTTTATTCAACTACTTAATGCTATTCAACTTGGGGCTATTCAAATTAAAGCTATTCAACTTAACACTTTTAAACTCGACTCTGTTGAACTTGCCTCTGTTGAACTTGCCTCTGTTGAACTTGACTCTGTTCAACTTAAATCGATTCAACGTTTATCGGATACTCGACGACGTTTCAATGAACCACGATCGACGAATGAAACGGTTAAGTCGCTTAGTTGACCGCGTCTTTTAAAGCCTTACCCGCTTTAAAGGCTGGAACATTAGCCGCTTTAATTTGAATCGCTTCGCCTGTCTTCGGGTTACGACCGGCACGGGCTTCGCGCCGACGAACAGAAAAGGTCCCGAAGCCAACAAGCGTCAATGAATCACCAGCCTTCAGCGAACCNGTCACAGANTCAACCACNGCATCCAGCGCTCGGCTTGCAGCCGCCTTTGAGATATCAGCAGATTCAGCAATATTNTCGATTAATTCTTGTTTGTTCAAAATTCACCTCTTAATTTCNTTTTGATTNTTAAATGGATACTTCTGACGTTTCTAGATGCNCGNTCTTTTTATAACAACTGCCCCCTAACCGGTCAAGCAATACTAGTGTGGGCTCACACGATTTTCGGTTGTCGCCTCGGATTCAATCTCAGAGGGTGTATCAGCGCCGGCCACCCACGGCTCTGGCTGTCGCGCCAATGCAATCTCTAGCACTTGATCAATCCATTGAACCGGGTGGACCGTCAATGCATCGAGTATCACTTTGGGAATATCTTTTAGATCTTTCCGGTTGTCCTCAGGAATTAATACGGTCTGAATCCCGCCTCGGTGCGCCGCAAGCAGTTTTTCCTTTAAGCCTCCGATGGCCAGCACTTGACCACGCAAGGTAATCTCGCCTGTCATCGCAACATCCGCCCGGCCGGGATATCGGTTAACACGGACACCAACGCCGTACAGAGCGCAATCCCCGCACTGGGCCCATCTTTCGGTGTCGCGCCTTCTGGCATATGGATGTGAAGATCCACCTTTTTGTGAAAGTCTGGATCAATACCCAAAGCCTCCGATCGACTCCGAACCACGGTAATTGCGGCTTGAATGGACTCTTGCATTACATCACCAAGGGAGCCGGTCTTCGTAGTCACGCCTTTACCAGGCACTACAGCCGTCTCAATGGACAATAACTCACCACCAACACTGGTCACGGCAAGACCCGTTACCTGACCGATCTGATCTTCGGTTTCGGCCCGGCCGTATTTGAACCGACGCACGCCAAGATAGTCCTCAAGCTGCTCTGGCTCAATGACCATCGGCAACTGCTGCTCACTTGAGGTCACGGCCCTGACGACCTTACGACAAATTTTTGAAATTTCACGCTCTAGACCACGAACCCCGGCTTCTTTTGTGTAAAACCGAATAAGGTCCAGCATTGCAGCGTCTGTCATGGTGAGTTCACCTGCCGTCAGCCCATTATTTTTAAGCTGTTTTGCGAACAAAAACCGGGTTGCAATATTTAACTTTTCATCCTCGGTGTAGCCCGGAATCCGGATCACTTCCATCCGATCAAGCAGTGGCGCCGGAATGTTCATTGAATTTGAAGTGCAGATAAACATCACTTCAGAAAGGTCATAGTCCACCTCAAGATAATGATCATTGAAGCTATAGTTTTGCTCTGGGTCGAGCACCTCAAGCAAGCCGGAAGCAGGGTCGCCCCGATGATCCTGCCCCATCTTGTCAATTTCATCCAATAGAAACAGTGGGTTTTTCACCGCGACCTTGGTCAACTTCTGAATCACCTTGCCGGGCATTGAACCGATATAGGTTCGCCTGTGGCCCCTGATTTCCGCTTCGTCTCTGACACCGCCCAACGCCATCCGAACAAATTTACGATTGGTTGCTCGCGCAATCGACTCGCCTAGTGAGGTCTTACCAACACCGGGCGGCCCTACCAAGCACAGGACAGGGCCCTTATTTTTCTTGACCCGTTTCTGAACGGCAAGGAACTCAAGGATTCGCTCCTTAACGTCTTCCAACCCATAATGATCCTCGTTCAGAATCCGCTCAGCNGCGCCAATATCGGTTTTGACCCGAGAGCGCTTCTTCCAAGGGGTNTTCAGCATCCAATCAAGATAGCTGCGCACGACCGTCGCTTCGGCCGACATAGGCGACATCATTTTCAGTTTCTTAATTTCAGCGGTAACTTTCTCACGGGCTTCAGCCGGCATCCCTGAGGCTTCGACTTTGGATTGCAGTTGCTCAATTTCTGTTGGGCCCTCGTCTAGGTCACCGAGCTCCTTTTGAATCGCCTTCATTTGCTCGTTGAGATAATACTCTCGCTGGCTTTTCTCCATTTGTTTTTTGACGCGACCTCGGACTTTTTTATCCAGCCCCGAAACTTCAATCTGGCCGGTTAGAAGCGTCGATAGCCGCTCGATTCGACGCCGGACATTTTGGACCTCGAGTAGCGCTTGCTTTTCCTTCAAGCTAAGCGTCAGTTGGGCCGCGATCGTATCGACCAAACGGCTGGGTTGGGTAATACCAGAGACGGTGGTCACGACTTCCGACGGAATTTTTTTGCTGGCTTCAACATAGGCTTCGAAGGTCTTCATCAAACCCTGGCAAAGCACCTCGGCCTCACCCTCAACCAAAGCCTCTTCGGCCACCAATTCGATATCAGCCCGAAACAGCTCGGTTTCGTCGCGGAGGTCAAGCACCTGCGCCCGACTCTCGCCTTCCACAAGAATTTTGACGGTCTTGTCTGGCAGGCGGATTAATTGCAGGATCGTGGCCGTCGTGCCATACCGATACAGATCATCCGTCTTTGGGTCATTGTTTTCGGGCTCAATCTTCGCAAGTAATAAAATCCGCTTATCGCCCTCTTGCGCTTGCGCCGCCTCCAGCGCCGCAATCGACTTTGGCGTTCCAATAAAAAGCGGTTGAACGCCATGGGGATACACGACCATATCCCGAAGAGTCACGACTGGCACTTCAAAAATTGTTGACATCTAATTGTTTACTCCGTTAATTCATCTTGTCTGCGAAGACAAGCGCTTGCTGAAACTTGCCTTCCCAGTTGCCGCTTTCCATCTCATTCACGCAGCGGCAGCTCGGTCGAGCTGTTTAATCTCTCATAAACTATCACACCTACCTCTGAATATACGCGAACCTTTGAGACAAAAATCACTAATTATCGCGTGCACACCCAAAATATTTTGGGCGCAAGCAAAACAAGAAAAACCGGACGTGGGCCGCAGGAAAAACTTCGGCTCGGTTGCGCAAGAAATGGATCAAAGTGCTGAAACAACGCTGCAACCAAAGCCGTTT
>JGI20159J14440_10002282_pt1 | contig 13034 bp, 11 predicted proteins | sample COG_09_FD_14440 | JGI IMG/M metagenome (IMG submission 14440) | reverse complement strand
GTTTATTTTCTGTGGCACTATCCCTAGGGTTACCCCCGCCAGGTGTTATCTGGCACTGTATCCTTGTGGAGCCCGGACTTTCCTCTTTAATAATTTAAAGCGATAAATCATTTATCTGGCACTTATAACTTAATATCAATCTAAAAAACTTCAAGTAAATTATATTTTAGTTAAATTTTCGCTTATTATTAAACACTCTTGATCAGCTATACCATTAATAAGATCTTGTCTAAATCTTCTTTGAAAGGCTTTTGTTAAAATTTTTACACACTGCATTTTTCTTAATTTTAAATTTTTAAAGTTTTTTTCAGAATATCCAATTTTAAGTATATTTTTATAAAATAATTTTTTTTCTAAATTACTAATTTTTAAATTTCTATATTTAGCTATTATTTTTTTATCTAGATTGTGCCAAAATCCAACCTTATTATTAAATAAAAGTTCCCAAGGAAATTTTTCTCCTGGATCTTTTTTTCTATTTGGCGCAACATCAGAATGACCCAAAATATTTTGTGGTTTTATTTTATATTTTTTTGTTAAAAATTTAGATAATAGCAGAATAGAATTAATTTGTTTTTTTGAAAAATTTTTATACTTAAAATTATGACCTGGATTGCTAATTTCAATTCCTATCGAATTGTTATTTAATGATTGAAAATTTTTCCAAAAAGAAACCCCGGCATGCCAAGAAATATAAAGCTCCGGAACCAAAGTAATTATTTCGCCATTATATTTAATTAAATAATGAGAGCTAACCTCAGAATTTATGTCTGTTAACCTACTAATTGCTTGAGACTCTTTTTTCATTCCTGTATAATGAAATATTAAAAATCTTATTTTCTTTGAGTCTCTTTTTTTTTCACTAAAATTTGGTGAATATTGTAAAATTGTTTTAAAACTCATATGGTGTATATATTTATGCTATTTTATGGACAATTTATCGACAATTTTTATAATTAAATCTTAATGTACTTTAAATAATTATATATTATATAGATCATAATGTTTAAGAAATTAATATTTATCTCTTTATCAGCAATATTGATTGCATTTAATGTAAATGCAGGTTCTGATGGTGAGCTAATTTTAAAAAAAAACCAACCAGCAGATGTTAAAGATTGCTTTGAAAAGTTAAACAGAGTTACTTTTGCATTTAATCAAGCTCTGGATGGTGTTGTATTTAAGCCAGTTGCAAGTGTCTATAAAAAATTACCTTCACCAATAAAAAGCGGTGTTGGCAACTCCCTAGACAATTTGTCTAGCTTGGTAACTATTCCGAACAACATCCTTCAAGGTGATTTAAAAAAAGCAGGTATAAATACTGGAAGGTTTATAATTAATACAACTGTAGGAATATTAGGTTTTATAGATGTTGCACAACACATTGGTTTTTCAGAATATGAAAAAGAAGACTATGGTCAGTCACTTGCAAAATTAGGTGTGGGGCCTGGGTGTTATTTAGTTCTTCCAGTTTTGGGTCCTAGCACTGTAAGAGATACAACTGCTTCTTTTGTAAATTTTATGGGTGGAGACGCCTGGTACAATGTGACTGTAAAAAATGACACACAATATTTCACAGATATTGATTATTATTCTTCAAGACTAACCTCTGGTATAGATTTTAGAGCAAAAAATTATGACTCTATTGAAAATTTAGAGAAAAATTCTTTAGATTTTTATGCATCTGTGAAAAGTTTATATTTGCAAGATAGACAACAGAAAATTCTTAATACTAATACTGTTGTAGATACCCAAGATGATAGTGATTGGGAAGAAATAGAAAATAAATAAATCAATAGATAATGAGCATTAAAAAAAAAGTACTTGCTTTAATTATCCTATTTACTTTAAACTTTAATAGTATTCAAGCTATAGAGCCTGATGTTTTTGTTCAGTCAACTGTTAATAGAGCATCACAAATTTTATCAAAAAATATCTCTAAAGATGAAAAAATGAAACAACTTGAAATTATTGCAAAAGAAACTGTAGATATAATTGGTATCGGGTTTTATTCATTAGGGTCGAAAAGAAAAGAGTTAGATAATAATCAGAAAAAAAAATATTCTAAACTATTTGAAGAATATTTTTTAAAAAGTTTTTCAAGCAGATTAGCAGAATATACTAATCCAGAAATTGAAGTTAATAACAAAGAAGTACTAAGTGAAAATTATACTATCGTTAGTAGTGTGCTTAGTGGAACATCTGAAAGGCCAGAGGTTAAAATTGATTGGAGGGTTTATACAAAAGATACCAAAAATCCTCTAATTAGAGATTTAATCATTGAAGGTTTAAGTTTAGCAAGAACTCAAAAAGAGGAGTTTTCATCAATATTGAATTCTAATGATGGAGATATAAATGTTCTTTTTGAAACATTAGAAGAATTTTCAAAAAATTAGCGTGTTCCAAAGTGTTGGTGGGCCCGCCAGGACTCGAACCTGGGACCAATACATTATGAGTGTACTGTACCACCCCAAATTTCACAGGTAAACATTAACAAATTTAACTAAGTAATCACAAGTACTCACTCTCGTACTCAAAATTGGAGGAATGATATGGCGTACTTTAGAAAAAGACTTGGTAAATGGCAGTGTGTAATTCGAATAAAAGGATGTCCAACAACTACTAAAACTTTTGTAGTAAAAAAAGATGCACAAATTTGGGCTAAAAATATAGAGCTTAGATACTTCAGAGAAGAAATTGATATTTTAAAAATTGACTATCCCCTATTTAAAGATTGTTTAATTAGATACAGAGATGAAGTTATCATACATAAAAGATCTAAACATATGGAAAACAAACTTATAAAATATCTTCTAAAAGAACCTTTTATTAATCTTAAATTAAACCTGATTAATAATAGTACTATTGCACAATATAGGGACAGAGCTTTGAAATGTTTACAGCCTGCATCAGTTAAAAGGAGATTGGCTGTAATCTCCCACCTATTTTCTATAGCAAGAAAAGAATGGGGTTTTAAGATAGATAACCCTGTTTTAGATGTTAGAAAGCCAAAACTGCCTGAACCTAGAGATAGAAGATTTACAGATAAAGAATTAAATCTGTTAATTTATGGTAATAAAACTTCTGAAAAACTTAAATCAATAATTCAGATTGCACTAGAGACGGGCATGAGACAGAGCGAAATACTCAGAATAAAAGAAGAGCATTTAATCAATCAAAGCTTATTTATCCCTATAGCGAAAACTAAACCAAGAACTATTCCATTAACCAAAAAGGCATTAGATTTAATAAAAAGTAGTGATTTACCTTTTGGAATATCTGGAATAGCAGTAAGCAAACGGTTTCATAAATTGTGTAAATTCTACAATATAGAAGATGCAAAATTTCATGATCTAAGAAGACAAGCTTTAACAAACTTTATGAAAGATAAAAAATTATCTGTTGCAGAAACTATGTATATTTCAGGACATTCAGATCCTAAGATGCTACTAAAAACATATAACAATCTAAAGTTAGCAGATGTTAGTAAAAGAATGAATGAGCTGGGTGACTCAACAGGACTCGATTATAATAGGTAATAGTAATGAATAAAAAACTTAAATTTATTGATCTGTTTGCTGGTATTGGTGGATTTCATTTAGCTTTAAAATCACTAGATATGGAATGTGTATTTACATCAGAAATTGATACACATGCTAGAAAAACTTATGCAGCAAACTTTAAAGACAAATACTTAGACCATCCAGATTTATTTGCTGGCGATATTTGGAAAGTAGATTACAAAAAAATACCTGACTTTGACATTCTTTGCGGTGGTTTTCCTTGTCAACCGTTTTCACAGGCAGGTCACAAAAAAGGGTTCAAAGATAATAAAGATGGAAATTTGTTTTTTTCAATCGAACAAATTTTAAAGAACAAAAAACCTAAAGCTTTTTTTTTAGAAAATGTAAGACATTTAAAAAACCATGACAATGGAAATACATTTAAAATAATTTATTCTACTTTACAGAAACTTGGCTACTCATTTGATTATAAAATAATTAAAGCATCAGAATTTGGTTTGCCACAGCATAGACCAAGAATTTATATGGTGGGTTTTTATAAGCCATACATTAAAGATATGTACAAAGAACTAGCATTTACTTTTCCAAGAGAAATTCCTCTTAAAAAAACAATGTCAGATATTTTTAAAGGAAGAGTTACAAAAGAATTGAACAGTAAAGAAGAGAGAAAGGTTGGGTTTACTCTAAGAGTAGGAGGAGGTAGATCACCAATTAATGACAGAAGAAATTGGGATGGCTATATAGTTAACAATAAAGTTGTTAGAATTGATTCTAAAAAAGGTTTGGAAATGATGGGTTTTCCAAAATCATATAAAATGCCAGTAACAGAAAACCAAGCAATGAAACAACTTGGAAATTCAGTTGCTGTAAATGTTGTAAAAGCTGTCGGCAAAGAGATTAGATATTACCTAGAAACTTATTCAAATTAAATAGGATGTTTTTTTATTGCTGAAATTATTTCTTCTTATTAATTATTGCTAGAATGTCTGGGTCATCCCATAAACTCTCATCGGCGTCTTCTAGATAGTCGGCATCATTTTTTATGGCCTCTAAGACAACTTCTTTATCTTTTAAAAAACTCTTATCAGCTAGTCCTAAAGCATAAGCATCTTGTTTAACTGCTGCTAAGACAATTTCTTTATCTTTTTTTAAGCTTTCATCTGCGTCTAATAGAACATGGGCATTTTGTTTCACTGCCTCTAAGACAATCTCTTTATCTTTTCTAAAACTTTTATCGACATCACTTAAAATATGAGCATGAGTTTTTACTGCCTCTAAGACAATTTCTCTATCTTTTAAAAAACTCTTATCAGCATCTTCTAGAGCAAACCCACTTTGTTTAACTGCTTCTAAGACAATTTCCCTATCTTTTTGTAAACTCTTATCCGCGTGTAGTAGGATACAACCCTCTTGTTTCACTGCTGCTAAGACAATCTCTTTATCTTTTCTAAAACTCTTATCAGCCATACAAATGGCAAACCCATTTTGTTTCACTGCCACCAGAACAATATCTTTATCTATTAAAAAACTCTTATCAGCATATTGTAGAGCACGCCCACTTTGTTTCACTGCCGCTAAGAGAATTTCTTTATCTTTCTTAAAATGTGTAGGTAGGTTTTCTAATTCTTCACCATCATTTTTAACTATTTTTAACGCTTCTTTTTTACTTATTTGTGGTTTATTTTTTTTTTCATCTAAAGAATCAACAATAGGTTTTAGAATTTTGGAGTGATGTTTTTCATCTATATTAAAATTTTTTTTAATAAAATTAGTAAAAGTTAAATTAACAATTTTTGTACTGTTTACCTCTTTTTGAATCTTACTTTCTTTATCATTTTTTGGTTTAGCAGCCTCAGAAAGTTGACTTAATCTTATACGAATAAAAAAATAAATTTCAGCAAGTTCTCCTAATTGATTATGATTAAGTTTTTTATATCCCTTTTTTTTTATAAATTCTTGATTTGTCAATTCATCACACTGAAACATAAAATGAAAAGTACCAAAATCATATGGATTCATGAATTAATAATAGAATGATTATATAAATAAATCATCTTAAATAGGATATTCTTTTATCTGAACTAAAAATCTGCAATGAACTTCTTAAATAAGTGAGTATTGGCGTAATAAGTGTGTGAATGTAAAACCATTCCAAACTATCTAGTTACCTAGAAAAATTTAAAACCCTCAAAATGAAAGTTTTGGGGGTTTTTTTTATTTTCTGCTAGAAAAAATATCACTCTCTTCCCACTTATTTAACTTACAATTAAAATGAAAATGATTACTAAATTTTGTTTTTATAATTTTTCTAAATTTTTTATTTACTTTCTGCTCTTCAATAGAGTCTGATATTTCTGGTTCAGACCAAACATCAAAACCTCCAGATTCAACATTATAATGATGATTATCTAAAACTGGTCGACAATACTTATAATTTTCAGCATTGTTTGTTAAAAAAATAAAACAATTATCTTCCATTCTTGATTGGTCAAAATGAGTTATACTATCAGTATGAGGTATAATATTTTTAAAAATGTTATTAAGTTTCCATTTAAAACCTCCAGATAACCCCACTACACCTGGCATAAAAAAATGTTCCTTCATACCTTTAATTAATTCATCCATTAAGATATTTTTACTCACTTTAATATCAAGAGATTTTATCACTCTTGAATAAAAATAATTATTCCTTACCCATCCACTATTTACGATATAAATTTTATTATGTTTTTTTATTTGTAAAATATCTAATTTACTAAACCAACTTTCTCCTAAAGTATCAGAATAGGTATAGTAACATGATGCTGGAATGTAAGAAAAATTCGAGTTTATTTTAGGTAAAAACTTATTATACATTATATCATCTACATATTGATTCATATCTGGATTAATATCATCATTAGGATTCATAAATTCTAAGATTAATGAGTCTTTATCAGCATCACAAGATTTTAGGATTAGTGAAAAAATATCATCTTCATCTTTTAATAAATTAAGAAACTTATTAAAATTAAACTTACTTTTTACACTTTCATAATCAAATTCACTTATAACTTTGAATTTATAGTCTTCTTCATTATCTTTTTCTGACAATTCCCAATTAAGTCTTTTTTCAGTATAAATTTCACCGTCCTTGAATTCTCCAATATATTTTTCTTTAGTTATTTTATGTGAAGTTTCGTCCCAATTAGTCCAAATTAAAGTTCCTTGACCATGATATTTTCCATTTTTCCAATTACCAGAATATTTTTGACCACCTCTTATTTTAAAATCACCATATCCATCACATTTTCCATTTTTAAATTGTCCAATATATATTCCACCATCATAGTAGGTTAGTTTTCCATCCCCATGATATTTGCCATTCTTCCAATCACCATCATATTTTCCACCTTTGTCAGGATATGTTAAAGTTCCCTTTCCATTGGGTTTGCCATTTTTGACTTCACCAACATACTTAGATTCATCAGGAAAATTTATTGTTTTCTTCATACTCAACCCTAACCCAACTCTAAAATAAAATCATCTTTTGAGTTCCTTTTGAGTTTGACCTTAATTTAGATGAACAATTTTAAGGAAAGTTAAGTAAATCAGTACTTATTGAACTAGTGAATGAGAATGTAATGTTAGCTACGCATTATATCTCACAGATAACGCCCCTCGATACTTTCCTGAACTAAACTTGGTCCATTTTTCTAGAATATTTTTGTCTTTTGATTTAGCATAATCAGAAGGCATACCTTTGCCACCTCTCATGCAAAATTTAAGTTTATTCCAGATTTCATCTATTGTTTCAGACTTAGAATAAATTCTCCAAGTATTTACATCATTATACTGAGTAAATTTTAGAATTGCATCAGCTGGGTAATCAGATTTTGCTGATCCAGTTCCATTAAAACAAAAATATTCTAGATATGGTTTCAAGATATTCTTATTATCTTTAAATGGTGATAGAGGGTTATCGTTCCCACAATCTTCAGTAATTTTTTTTGAATTTCTCAATTCCCAATATTCATCAATAAGTTTGTCAAACTTTTCTATATCTTCACCTATCTCTTTAGCAACTCTAAGAAATCCTTTTCTGTTAGTATGATTTATAATTGAAGGTGGTGCAGCATCCATATATTTAATTGAATATCCTTTTCCATTTATATGAACATCAGCTTTATTTTTTGGAGAAGACTTTTCAATTCCTAATTCATTACTGATCTCTTTAATATAATCAATATCATCAAGTTCATCAAAATTTATATTATCATTAAATTCACTATATTCTTTTTCACCAAATCCTAACTTGGTGATCAATCCAAATGATGAAGTTTTATCTTTAATCTTTTTTAAATAACAAAGGTAAATTTTAATCAGATTTTCATTTTTTTCACCTTCGTTCATACAATGATTTTAAAGAATCAAAGTAATTATAATTATATACTGTTACATTAGGAGTCTTTAATAACTTTAGATTTACCGAATTTAGTTGAATTAATTGAATAAATAATTTAGGTTAATTAAGTTGATAGATAATGTTATTTTTTAGCATTGGGGAAGAGTAAATATGATTGTAATCCCTAATAAATCTTCAACAGTATATTTACTCTTCCCTAAATGTAATTAGTTATTAATAACCTTATCCATTCAACTTAAATAAATGTAACAATACAAGGCCATTAGGTTAGGTGTTGGATTCGATGATCTATTCGCTGGATATTTGTATCCTTTCTAAGCTTTTGGTTAGAAGGGATATATGAAGAAAAAAAATAAACTTAAACTAGCAAAGATCTATCTACTATTAGGAATATTGAAGCTTTCAAGAATATTTCTTAATTACTTTAAGAAACTTGTTCATAAAATTCATCATAAAATAGATTGGAAAACTTATAGAGGAAATAGCTCAAAGTATGACAAAAAAGCTGAAAAATGGGCCAAATACAATAAATGGTTTGGAGATGATGAAACTATGACCTATGCAGCTTTTAGAATTCACCGTCAATTAGTGGAGTTTGAGGGTATAGATCCAAAGTCCAATAGATACTACAATGAAATTGATAAAAGAATCTATGATAAATTCAAAGATAAAATTAAAACCTATTACTCAGTAGATAATTAGGTTTTATGAAAATTGAAAAAGAACAAATACTAGTTTCACCAAGTGATCTAAATAATTTTGTTAATTGTAGTTACCATACTCTTAATGACCTTCAGCAAGATGAAAAAGGTTTATTAAAAAAGGAAGCCTCTGAAGATATGAAACTTTGGAGGAAGTATGGTCACGAACATGAAAAAAAATATTTGGATAAATTCAAAAAAAAATATTCAAGTAATGTTACTATTGATCCAAAACAAACAGATGACAAACGTTATAAGGATACTATTGAAGCTTTAAATAAAGGGTATGATTTAATTTACAAAGCTTTTTTGATTGATGGTGATTTTAGAGGTGAGTCAGATTTTCTAATTAAAACTAAAGATCAAACAAATTTAGGAGATTATGGTTATGAGGTTTATGATACAAAAATTACAAAAAATTTAAAACCTAGTCATGTTCTTCAAATTACTTCCTATTCATTTTTTCTAAGCAAGATAACAGAAACTCTTCCTAAAAAAATGTTTCTAATTGATGGGTCTGATAAGATAAATGCTTATAATGTAAAAGAGTTTATAGACTATTTTTCTTTCGCAAAATCTAATTTTGATTTTTTTTTAGATAAAAAAGAATTTAAAAAACTATACCCAGAAAAATGTGACCATTGCAGTGTTTGTGATTGGAAAGATGTATGTATAAAAAGATGGGATGACGATGATTATATAAATCAAATTTATAAAATTAGAAAAACACAAGTTGTTAAATTAAAAGAAGAAGGTTTGGATACTATAGAAAAATTTGCAAATACCAATTTAGATAAAATTAAATCCAAAATAAATAAGCAGACTAAAGAAAAACTTCATCGTCAAGCAAAGCTGCAGAATCAAAAAAGGTTAACTGGTAAAAGTGATATTCAATTTATTGAACAAATACCAGGACATGGATTTTATAAAATGCCTGAGCCAAATGAAGGGGATATTCATTTTGATATAGAAGGATTTATAAGACCTAACAATAGAAATTTTGAATATCTGCATGGTGTTTATTTTAAAGAGAATGGTAAAGGCACATTCAAACATTTTTTTGTTAATGACTACAAAGAGGATGAAGAATTAAGAATTTTTAAAGAGTTGGTAAATTTTTTTAAACAGCAATTTGAAAAGTATCCAAATGCTTATATCTATCATTATAATAACTATGAAACTCAGGCTTTAAAAGAATTAGCAAGCAACTACAGTGGAAAATTTCCTGAGGGTTATAATGTAATTGATGATCTTTTAAGGAAAAGAAAGTTTGTAGATCTATATAAGATTGTCCAATATACCTTTCAAACTACTGAAAAAGATCTGTCTTTAAAGACTTTAGAGCAGTTTTATAGAAAAGATCGATCTGCTGAAATTAAAACCGCTGCAGAAAGTATTAGACTATTTGATATTTGGTCTACTTCTAAGAACGAGAAAGTTAAACAAAATATAATCGATTATAATGAAGAAGATTGCATCTCTACATCAGATTTAAGAGATTTTTTAAAGGAAAAAAAACCAGATGATATTCCTTGGTTTGATGGTTCAATAAAAGATACTGATGAGGATGATCAAAAAAAAATAAAAGAAAAGGAAACAACTGAAGAAATAGAAAGAAAAGAACTAGAATTAATTGAGAACTTAAATAATTCAAACCATGAAGAACAATTAAAAAATAAATTAATTGATTTAGTAGGTTTTCACAGAAGAGAAAAGAAACCTGAAAACTGGAGATATTATAAAAGACTTGAAGAAACTCACGAAGACTTAATAGATGACAATGAGTGCTTAGCAAATTGTTCTTTTGTAAAAAAAGAATTGGATACTACTAGTGGAAATACAAATTATATCTACCAATTTGAAACTCAAAATTACAAAATAAATGTAGGTGATTCAGCTAAAGAGATTTTTGAAAATAAAAGTTATGGAAAAATTACCTCTATAGTAGAACAAGACGATGATACTAATTTTATTGAGATAACATCCAACAAGAGTGAAAGTGAACTTCCAAAAATATTTACATTTTCTTACGGTGAATACTTCAACACTAATAGGATAAGAGATTCGTTAAATTTAATTTTATCTGAAACAGAAGAAAAGAAAAAAGCAAAATATAAATGTGCTTTAGATATTCTTGAAGATAATTTTCCCAACATAAAGAATATTAAAAAGGGAGATAGTATTATTAATACTAATGAAGATCTAAATGAAGAAGCAATCAAAGCTGTAAAAAATTTAAATTCATCTTATTTGCTAATACAAGGCCCCCCTGGTGCTGGAAAAACTTATCTCTCTGGTAAAATGATTTTAGAATTAATAAAGGATGGAAAAAAAGTTGGTGTTACTAGTAATTCTCACAGTGCAATTAATACTCTCTTAAAACAGGTTGAAGAATTTGCTGAACAAGAAAAATTTGAATTAAAAGGAATGAAAAGAAATAGTAAGCCTGAGCATAAACTAAATGGTCAGTTTATAAAAGATGGAACATCAGGTAAAAAACTAGATCTTACAAATTCTTTATTTGCTGGAACCGCTTGGCTATTTTGTGATCCAGAATTAAACCAGAAATTGGATTATTTATTTATTGATGAAGCTGGACAGGTGTCACTTGCTAATACTTTAGCCATGTGTACTTCAACAAAAAACATAGTGCTAATTGGTGATCAGATGCAATTATCTCAACCTATTAAAGGAGTTCATCCTGGTATTTCTGGCAAGAGCACATTGGAGTTTTTACTAGAAAAATATGACACTATTCCGCCAGAGAAAGGGATATTCTTAGATAAAACTAGGAGATTAAATGAAAACATTTGTCATTATAATTCAGAGAGTTTCTACGACTCTCGACTTCAACCAGATCCAGTTACGAAAGAAAGATATATTAAATTAAATAGCAAAGTTCTTCCAAATGAAGGGATTGTTTATTTATCTATGGATCACTCTAATTGTTCTAGAAAGTCAAATGAAGAACTAGATAAAATAAAAGAGTTAACAGCTAGCTTTCTAGGAAAACCTTGTAAGGATAGCGATAAATCACCTGAAGCTAAACTTTCAATTGAAGATATTCTTGTTATTGCTCCATTCAATATGCAGGCAAATAATTTAAGCAGAGGGCTTCCTAAAGGGGCAAGGGTTGGAACAATAGATAAAATTCAAGGTCAACAAGCAAAAATAGTTATCATATCCATGACCTCATCAGACCCAGATAATATTCCAAGACAAAAAGATTTTTTCTTCAGTAGAAATAGATTGAATGTAGCAATTTCTAGAGCCCAGTGTTTAGCTATAATTTTGTTTAATCCAAAATTATTAAATGCTGCATGTCAAAAAATTGAAGAAATGAAATTAATAAATAATTTTTGTAAACTTTTAAAATATGAAATTAAAGAATGAGTAACCATAATAAAATTAGACCAGTTGATAAATCCAATCTAAATGGAAAGTACAAAATTTTATTTTCTACACCTCAGACAAAGAATAGCAATATTCCAATGGAGTTTAGGGGTTTGCAAATCTTTAATAATAAATCACTTGCTGAAGTGGCTCTTAAAAAGAGAATACAACTTACTAAAATTCTGGAAGAAAAGAGAGCAAAGGCTATGCTGGGAAATAAGAGACTTATAGGTAATCCTGGTGGAAATTTTATTCAATATAATTCTGAAGTTCAAAAATTAAAAAATGCAAAAATTAAAAGAGCTAAAGAGCTTTATAATCAAGGATATCAAAAGTCAGAAATTATGAGAATGATAATTGAGGAATTTAAACTAGAAAGAGATCCAAATTCAAGATCTTGGCCTAGATGGTTAAGTGAAATATGATTTAAAAATTAAGGAAAAAATGAGACTACAAATAGATTATGAATGGTATGTAGAAAGCTGTGAGGATGAATACACAACATATCCTATAAAGTTTAAATTAAAGTATTTTAATAACTTGTAGTTAACAAAACTACCATATTACCATATTACCATATTACCTATTAACAGAGTAATACCCCCTAAAATATAGCCAAACACTGAGTCACTCTGACTCGCCATGTTCATCCCTTGTTCACTTGATTTACTTTATTAAAACAATAATAGAATGATACATGAAGCAAGAAATAAATAGATTTACAGCTTACGCTAATTGTCCCTCAGGAGAATATTGGGCAATCTTAAGCAACTCAGAGGTTAAAAAATATCCTAAAGGTTATAGAGAAGTTTTAACATTCCTAATATTGAATGATGATAAACAAACTCCTAAACTAAATAACAATGAAGAACCTTATTATTCTACGATTATCTGTAATAAAAGCAAAGGTTCTAGTCCCAAAAGCAAGGTTAATAAAATTAAAAGATCAATGTTAAGTAAGGAAGAATATGACCCTATAAACATTCATTTGGGAGTTCCTACAATAGAAAC
>JGI20159J14440_10002281_pt1 | contig 13035 bp, 7 predicted proteins | sample COG_09_FD_14440 | JGI IMG/M metagenome (IMG submission 14440) | reverse complement strand
CCGTCGAAACAGCAGTGGAAGCAGGAAGTTTTAAACCTCTAGTTAGTGCTGAATTTTTTTAGATTACATGAGTATAGCAAAAAAAGAATAAAAAAACGTAACTTTGTGAGGTTCAAAAATAAAATTAAAACATAAAAATAGAGGTATCAAAACCCATTGAAGTATTTCACCAATTTAAATTTAGATAATCAGCCTAATTTAGTTTAATCAGGAATTCTTAAAAATCTTTTTTTGGTTTATTCTAACTAAAAAATTAAAATGAACCTTTGATATATGGGTATCGATAAATTACTTTAGTAAATACTTAATAAGAATAATTTATTATGATTTTACTAAATATTTTATCTCCCTTCAGCAGGTTATTTTAAATTTAAAGAAAAACCTATTGTAAAAAAGGCAAAATATATTATGGTGGGAAAAAGTTTCTGTAATGATAAACACAAAATTAGCTTTATTGACATTGTCAATTTTAACATAAATGAAAAATTTTCAGCAAAATAGTCTTAGTAATACAAAATTTTTACATAATTGGTTTGAGAATCAAAACTCTAGTGCAGCGCAGTTGAGTTTGATTTTCGAGAACATACCGGGAGTCTCCTTTTTTATAAAAGATTTAAACCACAGACTCATATTTGTGAATGAGAGTCTATTATTACGTTTTGGGTTAGAATCGGAGAAGGACTTAGAGGGCAAAACGGATTTTGATCTATTTCCTCCTCGTCTTGCTGAACATTTCAGGAGGGAGGATCGCTTAGTTTTCGAGACCAAAAAACCGAGGTTAAATATTCTCGAGTTGTTTTTCAACAAACAAGGATTACCAGGTTGGTGTCTTACGAATAAATACCCAATGTTTGATACTGATGGAAATGTTACCGGAATTATGGGAACTGTGCGTCCCCACGATGATGGAGAACTTAAATGGGAACGTGAGGATGGTATTGGCCGTGCTGTTGGTCTAATTCGCCAAAAATTCAGGAAGGATCTTGCTATAGCAGACCTAGTTAAGGAATCTGAATTAAACCATCGTAAATTGCATCGTGGTTTTATTGAACTTTTTGGAATAGCACCGATGCAGTTTATTACCCGAACTCGTATCGAAGCTGCTTGCGATGACTTGCTTACGACTAACAAAAAGCTTGTTGTGATTGCGAAAGAAAATGGTTTTTACGACCAAAGTTCCTTTACGCAACATTTTCGCCGTCAAATGAAGGTGACTCCGCTTAAATATCGTAAACAAAAAGGTTTCGCTTAAGGACTGAAATATTTTATATGCCAGTAGGAAATATTCTGATCCTGCGTATATAAACTTCAGAATTTTTTTCTGCGAGTTCCCACCAATATTCTTGAGGGGACATGCCTTTAGGGGTTGGGATTAATCCTTCTTCATAAGCTGAAATGGCGGATGCCCCTTCAATTGTCATTACCCGGAGCATAACATCAATAACTTCAGGGAAAGAATAAAGGCGATTTGGTTTTCCTGAATCTCTGTAGTTGGGATTGCTTGTAGCTAAATATTCATACGGGGGAGTACCGCCTCCACTTGATGCATTAACATCTGGAAAAATTTGTTTTAAATTTCCAGTACCAAAACTATTTTTCTCAATTAGGTAGGCTCTAATTCCAAAATCTATAATATTGGAAGCAAGTGAAAAGTCGGTAGAGGCTCCATCAGCTCCATCCATAATAGGGTTTTTGATATTTCCTGGTGTACGAACCCCATTGGAAGTTTGAATGTAGGAACCAGAATTAGGGTGCAGATTATAGCCTGCGTTAAATGTTTGTACTGCAGATACATCAGATCTAAATATCTGATATCGAGGACGGGAAGTCGAAGATGCTGTTAAGCCATGTCGTACAATTTGGTAAGAAATTGCTCGTGCACCTCCTGTGTTAGTTGAATCGGGGTCAAGCTCAGGAGCTATGGTAAAAAAGCGAAAAAAAGTACCCGCCATTCCGAATCGAGAATTGATCAGAGAAATTTGATTGTTCGCATCGGAGATTGGATCATTGGGACCATCTGACCAGTCATTGGGAGTTATTCTAAGAGATTCATTCGTTGGTTTTGGTACTTTTGCTTCCTTCCATGAACCGCTAGTAGTTGAATCTTCCAGGACTGTTGCTGCCATCCAAACATTTCCGTCGTTTCGGTAGACGGCACAATGTAGGTCTTCCTGAATCCGATCTAAGATAAACTGCGCAACTTGATTTGTTTCTAGATCTCCGGATGCCTGTGTTTGAGTTCTGACCACTTGAGATGTTATATTGAGTAACATTCCTGCAAGAAGTGCAGTCACTGAAACCGCGACGAGTAACTCAAGAACAGTGAATCCAGATTTGGAAGATCGATGTACAGACATTTTAATAAGACTTAAAATGTAGAGTTGAAAATTTATTTATGCAAGGAGAGAGAAATTTTGATAGTTTAATTTATAATCCCCAGGGATTGTCCCATTTTTGCGTAAAGTTCTATTCCGCTTGTGGTCGATTCTATTAAATCGTCTGCAAGCGAAACGGCGTCCTTTTCAAAGAGAGTTAAAACAGATGAGCCCCCAAAAAGAAAGTATCCGTATTCCTCTCCTTTAGTAATATTTGCTGGTAATGTGGATGTAATCTTTACTGAACCCACGCAGGTTGCCCCTACCAGAAAGGATGCAACTTTACCCCCATTTGAACTTTCAATAAAGGAAAGATACCTTTTATTTTGCCAAAAGATTCCAATGTTTTTTCTAAGTGCAATTGGGTTTACTGAATAGAGTGAGCCGTTAATTAATTGTGGAATGGAAGAAATTCCTGCAACAGGAAAATGAAAACGATGGTAGTCAACTGGACACAAGCGACTAATGACCATTGAACCTTCCCGGTATGGTCTTGCTAATTCATCTGATTCAAAGAGTGCCGGTAAGTCAAATTGTTGACCTTTGACAAAAATGCTTTCAATTTTAGACAAGTTTTGGATTCCTGAATGTCTGCCATCAGCTGGAAATATAACTGAACCTTCGTTTGGATCAATCGGTCTAGCGTTATTGGTCAGTTGCCGGCTGAAAAATTCATTAAATGTTTTATATTCACTCGGCTTTTTAAGAAATTCATCTTCATTCAATCCAAATTTCTTGATAAAGGGGGTAATCTTATTTTTACTCGTTGGATTGTCCATCCTGTGCCCATACCATTTTGAAAACCAAGCACGTTTTATGGCAACCCACAGAGGAATTTTGCCGAAGGGAGTCCCATAAATCAAAGACAACCAATTTTCTCCGTACACTTTCTCTGATTCAACGCAACCTGAATCGCGGTTTAAAAATTTGATATCCTCGATCATTGATCGTGGGAAAGTGGCCTCTCATTGACCACAGAAAATTAACCTTTTTCTATTTTACCCGCTTTGATCGCTTTAACCGATACCCACATCCGTTTAACCTGGCCACTCGCCAACTTAACGCGAATCCGCTGAACATTAGGTCGGAAAGTTCGCTTGTTGTTTTTGACCAACTGCAAACCGATTCCTCCAGCTTTTTTGCTGACACCTTTATGAATGATTCGTCCGCCTACTTTTGGACGCTTACCTGTTATTGCACATACTCTAGCCATGGGTATAAATAGATTAAAGATTTCTATAATGTAGGATTAAACTTTATCTGACAAGTTCAATCATCTAATGGAGTAAATTATTGCAGCTAGTGAGGTCTAATATTTTAATGATTTAATTTTACTCTTTAGTCTTCTGAAGGACGGTTTCATTGTCCTTTTGCTCAAGAAAAAACGCCCGAACGCCTGGCTTTTTTTCTAAGAATGGAATTCCCTCTTTTGATCCAAGAACTAGAGATGCGGATGCAAGAGAGTCCGCTTGGGTGGCGTTGGGAGCAATTACAGTGACCTGTGCCATGGTTGTAAGGCCGATTCCAGTTTTAGGATTGATCAAGTGAGAGTATGTATTTCCTGAAAAGGTTATTGATTGTTCTAAATCGCCAGAGGTTGCAATTGCAACATTCGCAAGTACAAGATTTGGTAAATCGGGGTGTTTTTTACCGCCAATTGATATTTTCCATCCCGCTTTTCCTCGAGGGGGGTTTCCTAATAAAATATCACCACCCGCATCTATCAAAAATCGGGTTACATTCTGTTCCATTAAAATAGTAAACATTCGATCGGCTGCATAGCCTTTTGCAATTCCGCCAAGGTCTAGAACCATTCCACTCTTTAATAATAGTGCTTCTTTACGACCATAGTCTAACTTGAGATTTTGATACCCCATTCTCTCTTGTGCATTCGATCGTTTTTCATTCGTGGGAAGAACTTTTTTAAATCGGGCAATTCTCCATAATCTCGATAATGGTCCAATTGTGATATCAAATGCACCCTCAGTTTCAACTGCGAGCTCTTGGCTACATGCTAATACATAAAATAAATCATCAGAAACGGAGAAAGAATCAGGAGAACCTGAATTTTGAGAAAGGATCGAAAGCTCGCTGTTGCTATTATAATCGCTTAATATTTTATCCAAACGGTGGGCTTCCTTAAACGCGCTTTGGGCAGCAGTGTTAGAAAGCAGAATATTTTGTTCGTCGATTAATAAATTAAATTTTGTCCCCATGCAGGTTTGACTATATTTTCTATACTCAGAATTTGCTTTTTCATTGGCACACAAAGAGGACTTCAGGAAAAGAAAAATGAATAGCAGTAAGGAAAATATTTTCATTTGATTACAAATTAATATCTTAAAAAGCTTTTCTTGCCCAAAGAATTTTGGGATAAAGGAAGATTGTTAATACATTATATATTACCATACCACACTATGCATCAGTTATACTTTAGCACCCTATTACTTTTATCATTGGGATTTATAATGCCTCTGTCTCACGCGGAAATTGAATTTGTTCGAGATGTAAAACCTATTTTAGAGCATAATTGTGTGAGCTGTCACCGTGAGGGAAATGTAAAAGGGAAAGTAAGATTGGATACCAAAGAAGCCGCTTTTGCGGGTGACGATGTTATCGTTCCGGGTAAACCTGATGATAGCTCTCTCTACTGGACGACAACCCTGCCTTCTGATGATGAATTGGTAATGCCTCCATTCAAGCATGAGGACAAAGACTATCCACTCCGCGATCAAGAGAAGGAAATTTTAAAAAAATGGATATTGGCCGGTGCAAATTGGCCCGATGAAGAGGTTCTTGTACCCCTTAAAAGATTACCAAAGACAGTGACTTTTGTTGACAACATTCAATCTATTTTGGAACAAAATTGTGTTGCTTGTCACTACGAAGGAAAAGTGAAAGGCGAATTAAGGTTAGATAGTTTCGAGCATGCCTTTGCTTCCGATTATGTTATTGTTCCCGGCCAGCCTTTAGAGAGTGATCTTTGGGTATTATGCACTTTACCGCAAGACGATGAGATGTTTATGCCCCCCGAAGGAAATGATCCATTGTCTTCAACTGACTTATTTATGCTCCGCAGGTGGATTGAAGAAGGAGCTGATTGGCCTGAGTCTGCACAGTTATCTCCTAAAAAGAAGAGCTTTACAGTCCTAGGAACTATGCCCAAAGATCTGTATAAGTCCTTAGGCTTTAAGGAAGGAAAAGTAGAAGACGAATTTTCAAGTTACAGGCAAGAGATTGTAACCTCGGAACTCAGCTTTGAAATGATGCCCATAAAGGGAGGGACATACAGCATGGGGAGTTCTGCCAGTGATGAAAATAGGGGTAAAAATGAATTACTAAGTCGGAAAGTTAATGTTTCAGACTTTTGGATGGGAAAATACGAACTCACCTGGGATGAGTATGAACTTTGGATGATAAACTTGGATAAGGATAACCGAGAATACAACAAACTTGATCCCACCGAAGCTGATGCCCTATCCGATGCTGTTACCAAGCCCACTGCACCCTACACTGACATGACTTTTGGAATGGGTAAAAGTGGACACCCTGCAATCTGTATGACTCAATTATCTGCCAAAATGTATTGTATGTGGTTAAGTGCCCGCACGGGAAAATTCTACCGATTACCCACCGAGGCAGAATGGGAATTTGCCTGTAAGGCAGGCACGGATACCGCGTACAGTTTTGGAAATGATTCGGAAGAGTTATCTAATCATTCCTGGCATCTGGGAAACAGTAGATTTAAGTACCAAAAAGTCGGACAAAAATCTCCCAATCCCTTTGGCCTCTATGATATGCATGGTAATGTGTGGGAGTGGGTGCTCGATCAATTTGTTCCCCCAGCGGATACTGCCCCCAAGGGTATTTTGCAAAACCCGCTTGTTGCTCCGAATACTTTGTATCCAAGAGTGGTAAAAGGAGGATCGTGGGATGATGGTGCAGTAAGTCACAGGAGTGCGGGAAGGATGGGCTCGGAAGAAGCATGGAAGCAACAAGACCCACAAATCCCTAAAAGTGTTTGGTATCATACAGACGCAATATTTGTTGGATTTCGAGTGGTAAGACCCCGGGAAATTCCCTCTTTAGAAGATATCGAAAAGTATTGGCCCTCTGAAGAAGATATTTTAGCGATTCCGTCCCGATAAAGCACTTTTCTTCTCTATAAACTTGCATCTGGTTACAATAAGGGCTCACTTGTAAGAGTTACCTTATGAAAAAGTTACCCGATTGTTCCCATGAAATGAAAAAGGATCGAAGACAGGGTTTTGCTCTTGTCCTCGCTCTTTCTCTCATGAGTTTAGTGTTTTTGCTTGTCGTATCTCTCGTCAGCTTAGTGGGTACTGATCTAAACTTAGCCGAGCTAAGGAAGCAAAAAGTTTTAGCTCAAGCAAATGCCCGTCTGGGCATGATGGTAGCACTTGGAGAAATTCAAAAACATTTAGGTCCCGATACGAGGATTTCTGCAACCGCCGATATTCTCGATGAAAGAGTGGAGTCAGGCGATGACTATTTGAGTAAAAATTATGATCCTGACCTTTCAGTTTCAAGTGGAATTGACTTAAATGAAAACAAAGAATATGACAAACTATCATTCGGACAAAGACACTGGACTGGGGTTTGGAAAAATCGTGCGAAGAGTGTTGGCGGATCAGGCAATGGAGATAAGCCCGGTTCGCGGCCCTTACCTTTTGTTATAGAGACTGGAAATTCGGTATCAGACCCTATGCCCGATTCTGAGTTCGGCCCACACCCTGCCGTAGAAGTGGCTTGGTTGGTAAGCGGAAATGAGGGGTATGAGAAAAGATTAGGAGTATTTCAAGGCTCTGGGTCATTTATCAGCAGGTTGGATTACATTGAAATTCCTGATGGTATTGAAAAGGATTTAAGGTCATTTCATGGTGAGTTCGGCGGACAAATTTCCTCATACGGACAAGAAGAAAATCCCTGGGCAGATTATCAAGGCCTAGTCGAGGAAATTTTTTCAAACAGAGACCCTGACGAGTATATTCCTAATTATTACCATCCATTGGTTGAGTTACCTGACCCCGATGACTCGAATGTAACGGTTTGGATGCTAAAAAAACCACTACTTAAATCGACTTACTATGAACCTGGGGTTGACCCAAAAGATTGGAAAAGCCATTTGGCTGGAGAACCAGTTAAGGTCAGGAAGACGGAATTCAACATGCCAAACGAAGATGGTGGTAGTTCATCAAGCAGTGCCTATGCTTATTGGGTTGGGGATGAGGGGGTAAAAACAAAAGCAAATTTGGTTAACCCAAATAAAGGTGATAACGATTGGGATGATCTTACCGTTGCCTCAGAGCCTAATTTAGAATCCGGTTTTGGGATCTCATTCGCTCAATCGATTGAAGAGCAACGGCAAGATATTTTTTCCCTTGATATGCTTTCTGAGATCGATGAGGTCACAAGCACTTCTTCCGAGAAATCAGATATATTGGCTGCTCACTACCATAGTCTCACAACCGACTCTTACGGTGTGCTTGCAGATGTAAGAACGGGTGGGCTTAAAAGAGATTTGAGTAGTGCCTTTGCTGTTCAATCTGAATCCACATGGGAGGATGATTTCAAGGGATATCTTTATCAAGATAGAATCTTTTATTTAAAAAGCGTTTCTTTTAAGCCTCAAGCAAAAGCTAATGAGTGGAACGATATGGGTTCGGGTGAAAAAGCGGAAGCAATTTTTGATTATAATACAATTTTAGCAGGGCCAAGGTGGTCTGTCCTTAAAGATTTTCACAACAAATGGAAAAAATTAGAATCTTCGGATGAATTAGCTAAAGGTGACATGGTACCGGACGATTTTCCTAGGATAACGGGCGATAATAATGTTTTATTTAAAGAGCGTCCAAAGAGTAACGGAACTGAATTATCAAATGTTTCTGGAAAAAAACTAGTTGATTTAGTTAATTACTTGTCAGAAACTACAAAAAGACCGGAGCCTAAAAAACATTCCGTTTTGCCCAGTCTTGTTGAATTTAAGTTTTCTGCGGTTCCTTACTTTAGCAACGGGTTTCCCAGTTTAGCAATGACCCCGTCCGTTGCCTTTTGGAATCCTTACAATGTACCAATCGAGTTGGATACTATATTTGTTGAGATTCCAATGAATGTGCACATGACATGGATGAACTCAAGGGAATGGGATCTTCTATTTAATTGGTTTTACCATGACCCTTCACCACCACCGACTTCTTTCTTTCAAATTCCCTATAATTCAACAACTAGTAACACTGAATTCCCAGCTGCAACATTTACCCACCCTGGTTCGAATCCATTCATCGACCTGAATGGTAATGGTAAACGAGATCCGGGTGAACCCAGGAGTCATATTCCCAGACCTCGACCTCCCAGACCACCAAATCAAGGAGGAGGAGGTGGTGGTGGACCAAGACCGCCTTATTTACCTTACAGCAGAGGAGATCTATTGGCTGATCGCAGATTTAATAATAATAATCTCTATTATGAAACTCTGAATGTTGGCAATATTGGACATCCTAAGACTGGTCAGAAATTCTCAAGTTTTAGAGCTGAATATGGACCATTACTTAAATCGTTGAATGACAGAGGACGCATAAGACGATGGAATTTCTTTAGAAGCATTTTGCAGGATCAAGTTGATGATAAAACAATAACACCTGCATCACCAAACGGGAAAGAAATATATGCCAACATGTCTCCCGCCTTTGCTTTCCCTAAAAAAATTAACAATCCAAATGCAGTAAATGAAAACCCGCTTTTTCATGAAAGATACTTGCTCTTATCTATACCAAAACTGAAATTAGATCCTGGTGAGAAGTCTCATTTCGTCTTGAAATCTAGCACGGTTTGGCCTTGGGAAGAATTAAAATCAGGCAGAGATAAAAGGCATTATATAAGGGCAGAGCTTGGCAAGGGAGATGAAGAAACTCCATATGCATTAATATGCCAAAGTGGGATGCGTATTGCGGGTACCGAGCCATTAACCTTAAAATTTCACATTGGTGATATTTCAGGGGTTTCTAAATTTGCAAAAGAAGATTTTAACCGAGCTGGTGAACGAGAAAACAGTGGGACTTATTTTAAACCGCAGGGGATTACAGTGTATGCAAACGATCCATCGAATACACCAATTCAAAACCAAATTAGAATAAAAAAGATCAATAAACATTTTAATTTGGATATCGGTAGTCAGATCTTGGACCTCGCTCCGGCTAGTAGTCTTTCAAGTATTGATTACAATGACTATTTACTCGGAAATGGAGTTCGTTTAAGATGGGAGCTTCCAGGTCTATCAGACACCACATTATTCAATCAATTAAACCCCCGATCATTGATTGATAGTTATCAAGACGGCTTTGGTGATAATTGGAAAGTAGTTCAATTTATTAGTACTGCGGCAGTTTCCGGGTTAGACAGGCGACCTTTTTATCAAAATAATCCCAGAATGCCTGTTTGGCCTTGGCAACCTTTTCCAGTCAGATTGTACAACGGAGGTTACCCGGTGAAAAATCAACCTTTGGATGATACAAACTTTCCTGGTTTAGATGCTCTCAATCTTCCAGGTTTTGATTTAGAAAGTGTTTCAGAATGGGGTGTGCCAAAGGCTTACAATTCAAGTGGTGCAGGTTTTTTTCATGATGATATGAAGATAGATTCGGATATCGATTCAAAATATCATACCCAAGATGGTTATGTGCGCCGTGGAAAAGATGCAAAGGGAATGAAAGCGACTAGATCTGCGGTCATGTTCGATCTCCCCCGTTCTCCCCTTCTCTCTATTGCACAATTTAAGCATGCGAATATTAATAATTATGCCCATGGTCCTGCATATGTAATTGGAAATTCTTACGCTTCCACACAGGTTGGGCGTTATAAGGCTAACTCCCGAGCTTGTTCTCTGCTAATCGAGCCTAAGATGCCCGCAGGTCGAGATATTGAATGGCACTGGAACAAATTTAATTTTTGGGCAGACAATCCTGCCTTCGGCGAATTTCCTGGTCAGCAACCAAAATTTTATGTGAAGTTTTTTAATTGGGATAATCGGTGGTCGATCAAATCCAATGCTTCCATACGAGACACTGGTGCTGAAACTGAGCATCAAAATATAACTGTTGACCATAGTTTTAACGCAAACCGAGCTCTTTTCGATGGTTATTTTCTTTCAGGAGTGGAAAATTTGGCTGATTTTTCTCAAATTCCATCGGATTTGGAACCTGGTGATAGATATCGTCCATTTCGAAACTCTCGATTAATCCCTTTTTTAAGAAATGGAAATTGGGAACTTGTAGAGTACGACCAAAATTTGGCTGATTCTCAAAAACCAGGCCTTCCTCCAAATAAAGAATTGCGATATCAAACGCTAGCTGGAGACCTTATGGTTGAAGGTGCGTTCAATATTAACTCCACTTCAGTTGATGCGTGGGTTGCTCAGTTAACTGCTCTTAAGGAGGTCGGTCATAGTGTGTTAGAGTACCCTGAGGGGCATACCCCATTCCCTCGTTTTTTCAGTGAAATAGAAGGCAATTCATGGAATGTCATTTGTTCTTTAAATGATGAAGAAATCAAGGACTTAGCTGTTAGCTTGGTCAAACAGGTAAAATTACGCGGGCCTTTTCTATCCTATTCCGATTTTGTCAATAGGCGTTTGCAAACATGGACATCAGACGAGAGGGTTTCTACTGCCGATAAGGAATTTTCAGTCTGGCCCAAAGAAACAAGAGTTTCCTCTCTTGGGTTAAGAGGAGCAATGCAAGCCGCAATAGCGGATGCTAAAATTAATCAGGGTGGGTTTAAATTCCAGTTGCCTTCCCCATCTAGCTTAATGGGGAATCCTCCTGTGCCTTCAATACCCTCACGAAGGTTTAGTTCAGGTAGACAGGTCAATCAACCTCTAAACCCCTCTTCGCTTCAATCAATTACCTTTCAATCTTCAGATTTTGGACTGCATGCTATTTCGCAGTATAAATATAAAAATCCCAATCCTTTGAGTCGGCTAAAGAATGTGGTTTTTTCGTTTCCTGAATTCACAGACCCATCGTATGGGGGTTCTTACATTGCTCATTTTCAATCTTGGGGGCAGGGTTCTAGGACAGATGAATTAATATATCCTCCACCAGGTGGAGGAGTGCTTGAAATTGACGGTACACAAGAGTCATATAACTACGAACTAACACATTTTAAAAATGCTTTTTCTTATGGAGAAGCGCCCGACAATATTCTTGCCGTTGAAAATGTGGCAACGGCTGTAAACAAGCCCGGCTGGCTTATGCAGGCCGATGTATTGTCTCCCCTTGCACCTGTATCTTCAGCGAGGTCAGATACCTTTACGGTTAGGGTAATGGGAGAAAGTCCAGTTACTAATGATCAACCATTTTCCTCTCGGGCCTGGATCGAGCTTACTGTGCAAAGAACCCCGGATTATGTGAAGGCTGAACTAGATTCCCCTCATCATCGACCACATGAACCTTTTGAGGACAAGGACTTTGATGGAATATGGAACAATAGAGAAGAACATTGGTTGGATTTAAATCAAAATAGTCGAGATAAAGATGGAAATGATGTTACAAATGGTATTGCAGCGGGACCAGATTTGCCAGGTGTTGGGAAAACTGGAGCTGAGGATCTATTTGCAGATGGTCTAAAGACGGACCTAAAGTTAAACGAGGACAAATTTGAAGAAACTCTTTCAATTCCAGAGAAAGAGATATCCACGAGGGGAATAAATCAAAGGTTTGGAAGAAAATTCAAAATTGTACAATTTCGTTGGCTTAATGAAAACGATGTTTAATTTGTTTATTTTCCTACCTATTACCCCAAAAGTTACCTTTTTCAATGATCCCCTATTTCCAGAAGAGTTTTTTACCCCTTACTTACTTCTTTATCTTCTCGCAAATTGCGATTTTAGTTAAAACCATCGCCAAAGAGCAAACGCAACCAAAAGTAATTTTATCAGCGGTCTTTTGGGAGAAATATCAACGTGGGTCTTTTTCTTATGCACCTTGGGGAAATGAGAAAGATGATAATGCATCAATTGTTGATATTTCTGTTGGATCAAGTGCATTATCCAAAAAGTTTGTTTATTATGGAGATGAAACATTAAATTTTTATCAAAAAAAGAGCCTAAAGGATTGGGAGGTTGAACTAGAAGAAGGCAATCAAAAGCAATTATCAGGAAACCTTATTGCTCAATTTTCATTACCCCCTACGGATAATGAAGGCATCAAGGAATATATTCTTCTATTTGTTAATAAGAAAAATAACGGTTTGTGGAAAATATACCCGATTCCTTTTTCGAAAGATGAGGTTCCTTTAGAAAATTATAAATTTATTTCTCAATCTAATAAACTCCTATATTTTATTTTCGGAAATGAAAAATTTGCTCTTGAACCAGGTAAATCAAGGGTGTGCCCGGTTGTTTTGGAAGACGGAGAAAGAAGGGTACCATTAAAGGTATTATCTCGGAAAAATTCTAGTTATGCTGAGCATTACAATCAAAAGTGGAGCCATTCATCGAATATTAGAGGTATATGCTTTGTCGGCTTTAGTGGGGATAAATTATCTCTAAAGAGAACTTCTGAAAGATCGCAACCTTTGTCTACAGCACTTGGGTTTAATGTGCCTCCGAAAATAATCAGACAATCGAAGAGTCTGGTAAACG
>JGI20159J14440_10002270_pt1 | contig 13076 bp, 11 predicted proteins | sample COG_09_FD_14440 | JGI IMG/M metagenome (IMG submission 14440) | reverse complement strand
AAATAGTCCAGATTTATCAATGGGTGATTTAAAATCAATGATGGAAAATCTACAAGAGGTAACAGAGACAATGGGGGGGTTAAATGGATTAATGGAAAATCTAAATATGGGTTCAGATATCTCGGGTAATTCCGAATCTGAGAACCATATAAGTGATTTAAAATCAATGATGGAAAATCTACAAGAGACGGCGGGTTCCATGGGTGATATGAAAGGGTTTATGGATAATCTAACCGCTAAATCTGATGTATCGAGTAACCCTACTACCGAAAATCCATTAGATAATCTCAGGAAAATAGTGTATGATTTCACTAACGATTTATTAACGACTTTCCCGGAGTTGAAGAAAACATTACACCCTAATTTGGCTGCGATAGTTGAATACAGTGATACCGACGACGCAAATATAAACGCAATTAAGGAACATTGTTTGAAAATATACCCCGAGAAGTTTTTCGACATTCTATATCAGAACGAAAAACTATTTTCAGGCGATGAGCCGATTTATCTGCTTCCTGGTATTGATTTCCTATTTGTATGGAGTGAAAATATTAGCGACGCAACAAGAAAGACAATCTGGAAATATCTACAGCTATTATTATTTGCGTTGGTATCGGATATGTCTGACACGACCTCGTTTGGTGACACGGCGAAATTATTCGAGGCAATTGATAATGACGAATTTAAAAGCAAATTACAGGAGACTATTTTTAATATGGACACAGGATTCGACAGTAGCGGAAACGACNCGGGAAATAATGTCGGTGATGGGAATAGTGGTCTNCCNGACCCAGAAAAACTCCANGACCATATGAACAAGATGTTAAATGGAAAATTGGGCAACCTTGCGCGCGAGATTGCGGAAGAAACCGCGTCTGATATTAATATTGATATGGAAGATGAATCGTCAGTGAATGATGTATTCCAAAAGCTATTCAAGAACCCCACAAAACTAATGGATTTAGTGACAAAAGTTGGAAGTAAGCTGGACACAAAAATTAAATCGGGGGATTTAAAGGAGAGTGAACTTCTCGCAGAGGCAGCCGAGATGATGCAGCATATGAAGGATATGCCCGGTATGGAAAACATACAGAATCTTTTCAGTAAGGCTGGTTCTGACAAGATGAATACTAGCGCGATGCAAGCACAAATGAAACGCAACATTAATTTGGCAAAGCAGAAGGAGAGAATGCGAAGCAAAATATCAAAACCCGCCACCCCACCAATACCGGAGGCAAACATTGAATCGGTTGAGGCGGCAAATCAGGCGGCGATTGATTTATTATTATCGGAGGGTGTCAAATTTGAAGATATGGAAAATGTTATATTTAGTACAGGTGAGACATATGAAAAATCAGCGCGAAAGCAAAATATGGATATTGAACCGAAAAAGAAAAAGAAGAAAAAGAAGAAGAAACAGAACAAATAAAACCTTTAAATATATATAATGACTACTCCATTTTGGATAAACGAACCAAGAATATTATTAGACATTGATAATGTTTTTAAAATTTGGCCAACCAGGCTAATGAGTAAAAACGAAAAACTAAATTCCATCTCGCGTCTTATTATATTATTAACCGTTCTCGGTTATTTCGTAACAAAAGAGTTAAAAATAGTGGTTACTGGAATTATAACTTTAGCAGTAATAATTTTAATTCACAAAATTCAAAACAGACAAAAGGTATCTATCTCTTCTACGGAAGCGTTTACAAATGCTAATTACTATGAACTTATTAAGGATGAATATAGCAAACCAACACCTATTAATCCGGCAATGAATGTGCTACTTACTGATATTGCGGATAATCCAAATAGGAAGGCGGCTGCACCAACATTCAACCCGATTGTAGCGGAAGACATAAATACCGCAACAAAAGACTTTATAACCAGCGAATTTAAAGATCCGAATATTGACGAGAAATTATTTAAAGATTTAGGGGATAATTTCGCATTCGACCAATCGATGAGAACGTGGTATGCTACGCCAAATACCCAAGTGCCGAACGACCAAGACAAGTTTGCCGAGTTTTGTTACGGAGATATGAAGTCTAATAAAGAACAGTCGTAGATGATATTTGAAAGCCTATTAATTCAATAGTTATAAAAATCAATAGTTATAAAAATCCATAGTTATAAAATCCATAGTTATAAAAATCCTTTAATTTATATAAAAAATATATATTCATTATATAAATGGCCTCTGTCTATGATTATAAATTCAATCAGGGAACCCGTATTGGAAATGATATGTGCGACCAAAGTCAGCAAACGATTCAGAATTCGCACGCGTCAACATATATGTTAAATAGCTACCAGTCGCAATGTCCTAATGAGACTGCTGTTGACTTTGCCACCAACCATTTAGACGTGAATTTCACTGGAAGTCATCAGGTTGGTATTGGAGGATGTAATATCGACCAAAACTCTAAGCTCATGCGTTCGTCGCTCTCGAAACCACGATGCAAAATCAGTTTAATGCAGCGGCCATTTACCACCGTTCCGTTTTTGGGTAGAGGAAACGCGAACCCTGTTATGGAGTCGCAAATTCAACAGGGCGAATTAGCGAATAACCGCAAGAGCATCACACAGTCCTCCGAGCTATCTTACATGAAATACCATAATACACCGATGATTCCCTCGCTACAGGCTACTGTTAATAATCCGGCGAACTTGGTGGAGGGAGTCGCGGAGAAGGGATGGATTCGTGGAGGAGTTCCGTCGCGTGAACTAGCGCGCGACAAGGAGTATTCGACTCAATAAGTCTGTAATATAATTAGTTTAAAAAGTATTTTAATAACTAATTATGTATAATACCGAATTCGTGTGCACGTATAAACAACACGATGAGGATGAAAAAGACGATATGTACAGAATTCAACTACTTCAAGTGTATAATTTAGATAGATGGGATGACGATAAGATAAATAAAATTATGACAACCATTTTTGAGAAATATGCGAATTCTACAGACATGCGCGATATTATAGCGAGGGCGCGCGAGTCAGATAAATTAAGCAATATTAAACTCTATATAGGCGACGATGATTTAACGATATTCAAGGGTATGTTTCAATACGAACTATTTGACCTAATACATTTGTGTATATGTGATTTAGTAGATAAATCCGAGAAAATTAGCTACCTTAATAAAAATACTCTTATAAATAATCTATAATCATACATATATATGGCATCTACACGTAATAAAAATACGCCTGGTAATTACAAATTAGAGCAAAAAATTAATAAATTATCTAGTAAATATGATTTTTATAAATATTCACAGCACGGTCCAGCATATGAGCCAACAATCCCGAGTATTGGATTTTTCCCAAACGCAATTTCCAGAGACGCTCTTTCTAGCAACCCAGTAGAGATTGAGTCTGCCTTGTTCGGGATTAACTCGACCAATCTGGTTGACCCGAAACCCAATACCATAGCACAGCTTAAATATCTGCCAAGAAAGGACTTCTTTGAGCGCACACAAATGATAATGCCAAAGAAATTAGTAGTTGAGAATAATCAGCGACCACTGCGTTCATAATTAATATATGAAATTCGTTATAATATTTAAATGTTTAAATATTATAATGAGGAACAGGTCTAGTAAAATGAGGAACAGGTCTAGTAAAATGAGGAACAGGACCAGTAAAATGAGGAACAGAGCTAGTAAAAAGAGACGAGGAGGTTTACCACAAGACGTAGACTTATATAATATAAGTAAGTGTAAGTTGAGTAATGAATATATAAAGGGATTTGATAAAGATTATAACTGTAAGCCGATAAAGCCTAAAACTATGAAAATTACAATGTCAAATACAAAGTCAAATACAAAGTCAAATACAAAGTCAAATACAAAGTCAAATACAAAGTCAAATACAAAGTCAAATACAAAGTCAAATACAAAGTCAAATACAATGTCAAGCACAAAGTCAAAAACAAAGTCAAAAACAAAGTCAAATACAAAACCAACTAGTAGATTTACTATTAAGAAAAAATCTAATATTAAAAGGTCTCGTTCAATAAAATCATCACAACCAAGTATATATTTTGATAAATATCGCAGCAAAGACGAACTAACCACGCGTTACGCAAATACAACATTAGAACGTCATTCGCCTAGTAATGTAAAGCAAGAGAAAGGGGACCCCAATAAAATCTAGAGAGAACCACGGATTATCCTATCAATTCGCGGAAAGAATTGCATTTCATCGAGTAATTTGCGTTTCATTTTTTTTATATTTGGTAGACGCCGGCTATATAAATCTGACGTTATTGCGCTCGAAATTATTTCATACGCCTTATCAAAATCGTCAAGGTCAATCGCTACATACGAGAGGGGGTCTACATATCTACTAACGTCGGGCGCCCCACAATAAAAAACCAAACTTTCGCACAATATTGGTTCCCACAGCTTCTCAGTAATAAACCCGGGTTCGAAATTGTTCTCACACATAAAATAATATTTGTATTGTAGTATTCCCTTTGATTTATTTATAAAAGGAGTTACGCCTCCCTTGTAGTTACGAAAACTATGTTCATTGTCCATATTAAATATGTCAACATCAAAGACCGAGTTTGATTTTGATTCCAAATACTTTAAGAAATCGATTCTCTTTATGTGCCCTGGGTCAAAATACTTGCTGCTACAAATAGAAGATATAATACCAGTTTTAATAGGCGTCTCTTGTAGTTGCGCGTATGTTTTCTCTAGCTGCCAGAATACATTGTTATATGTTTGTGCCCCCCTACCAATTACTGCGAGATAATCCTCGGGATTCGGGGCGGCCCAGTTACCCCAAGTATTCACACCCCAATTCTTTCCATCACACCAAGGCTCCATCTGAAATATAATTGTTCTTTTTTTATTATGTGCGTAATATAATGGATCGTCTGAGCTAGGTTTATTTATGATGACAAGATAGTCATATGGTTCGTTGGCGACCAACACTATATTATTCCACCTACAGGATGTCTTCCCCATTACGCCAAATTCATCGCGCGCCTGCGATGATGAACAATAATTTGCGACGATTTTAACGCGCACATTTGGCGGCATAACATGCGATGGTATGTCTATTACAATACTTTCGGTAGAATTTTGAATGTCCGTATCTATGTGTTTTCCTCCTTCATTCCAGTCAGTGAATGCTATTTGAGGCCTAATCTCCTTCTTTGTTAACTCTGGTATAGTTTTCATTATAAGATAATCAATTCCGTGTTTAATACCCGTAACACTTAGAGATTGAAGTATTTTTTGTGCGGCATTTTTATTGATGCTGTAACAAAATAATCCTCCAATATAATGGTCGGTGCTTAGTTCATATAAATGTGGGGTCTCATCATTGCGGTAGAGCGATTCGACTCCTTTTCTAACATCAGAAAACATACTATATCCTAGCATTACAGTATCGGTAACCTCTAATTGACGACTAATTTTTAAGAGGTCCGTAAACCACGAATCTTTTAATTTTATATCATCCTCCATAATAATATAATATTCGGTTGACGTGTCTGCCATCAATTCTTGCCATAACTCAATATGACTAATTGCGCAACCAATAGCGCCTGGGTTGCTATTGAAGTCGTTTCCGACGAACGAAAGCAGTCTCGGGTCATCGCTCCGCAATAATCGGCCATCAACCGCATCCTTGAAATCGTATTTAGTGTTTTTCAACTCGCATTTCATATTCTCTCGACGGTCAATGCGGCGGGCCAGATTTATAACCTTGATGGGTAGAGCCTGCGGTGAAATATCTATACCTTGGCTCACATTATTCAGCTCGTAAGAGTTCATGTCATTATTCAACCCTCGTTTACCAGCCAGTTTTCCAATATGTATACAGGTAATCTCATCAAAGTATGCGGTTTTGTATCCCGCATCCACGAATTTGTTCGCATAGTCCAATTCGAAAAATTCGTTAGGTGTAATAAAATCACCGAGCGCCTCTAATACATCCACGCTTGTTATTCCGGGACGAAAACTGTAATGAGGCCAGTATCCGCAAGGCGAATCGGACGCGTCGTGTTTGTGTAGCAACATTCCATCATCCAAATGTGTTCCGCATATCCAGGTTATATCCGAAATAATTTCGGCATATCCTTTGTTAAATAATACCTGTTTAACTCCTTGGTCTGAATATTTATTAAGACAGTCAATTCCTCGCGAAATATAATTATCGGATTTAATAAATTCCCAGTCATCCTCTATATGAATCCAGTAACGTGCTCCACTTGCTAGAACATAATTATGAATCAGGTTCATACTGCTGCGGTGCCCTTTTTCATAGCCTTCCTTTACTATAAATTCAATCCATGGATATTCGGAGATTAATTCTGCGAGTTCCTTTTTTTCAGTTCCATCGTCTACACATATAATTTTATCTACCATACCAAAATCCGTCCAGTTGCGGGTCATCGATTTAATGGTTCTGCGCAACAACTCTGGTCTCATACACGATGTCATCGTAAGAACTATGTTTACGGTAGTTGAACATTTTGATGGTCTGAAATCACCGTTAAAATGAAATATATTATTGTATTTTTTTATATAGGTATCCAGAATATTTCTATCCAGTTTATCTGTGCCGCTTGATTTACTTCTCATATATTTATACACATATTTTTGAACAAACTCAAATGTCTTGTCGAGATAATTCTGAACCGTAATGTCGTCGGGAATAAAAAATTGACTATTGTGAATTGTATTATTGGCTATTGATTCGGGTAAATAATCGAAATTATCATATAGCTTTAACTGCGCCTGTCGCCCCTTTTCATAGTTACCATATTTGTGTGCCACTATAATAATAGTGATATACATCTTATAATCGTGTATTGAGTCATTTATAAAGAGGGATTTGCCTTCTCTAGGATTAATAGTATTGGTAATATCAATACCCGATATCAATATATTAGATAGATTATCTTGTTTACTGGTTAGCAAGTGTTGAATTGCGAAATATAGACCCTCCCACCTTTTAGGGTCGTATGTTAATGTTAATAAGTAGTAGCTCATCGCGTTACATATATTATCTGATTGTTGTTCTAATACCCCTACCATATAAGCCGCGTAGAATTTCTCCTGCTGCCAACAATCCAGCGCGAGTGTTTTTTTATACCATTCAATTGCCTTGATTGGATTTTTCGCGTCCTTGTAGCTCTGCGCACAATAGAACGCATAACGATTCTTTAACCACGCCTCGCGCGTATTATGAAACGCTTCCTCTAATATCACAGCGTCCTCATGATATTTATTGGGGTTCATACTTCGTCTGCCAGTTCTACCCGAGACAAAATGATAATCCCCGGTTACAAGCTGCGATTCGGTCATTTCATCCTGTCCGATGATTACCTCGTGTAAAACTCCAAAATATTTCCATTTTTTACGATTGTTAATGATGGACGTTCTTTTATATGAATACCCACCACCAAATAATACCATATAGCTATCTTTTGTTAAATCATTAGGGAGTTTAAAAGACCCGTGTATCTCATCGTCGGCATCAAAGATAAAAAGGTAGTCTGTTTTACCGAACGCCGCCTCCAATGAAAGGTTTCTGTTGTGCGAGAAATCCGTCCACGCATGTCGATGAATCTCACCTGGAATATTTAAACACTTAAAAAAATCCTCTATTAACTCAATCGTATTATCACTTGAGCCAGTGTCGCATATAACCCAATAATCTATTTTCACATATTTAATAATATTGATAAGCGTCCGCCCAATTATATGCGATTCGTCCTTCACAATCATATTTAAACATATAGTTTTCATATTTTATGTATAGCGTAAATGTTTTTATTAATATTACGACTATATATATATGGCTTTCACCAGATTTCATGATGACAATTCCAGAATCGAAAAACAATTACAAGAATTAACGGGTGCTGGTCGCTATATGATGAACGTGCCGGGACCAGGCGATAAGCCTTGTTTTATGGACGACCCATACCTACGTTTACAACAATGGGGTGCGAATTTAAACACGAATGCTATTAATTTAGAGAGCGATTTAATGGGACTAACGCGCACGGCAAATAAAGACTGTATTAAAGCGAATAATTACCAAACAAAAGCAGTGAAAAGTTCCCGCGTCAATTATCCAGTATGTCAGTCTATGACAGAGCAACCACGCGCAACCCATCCAGCCTGGACAGCGAGAGATTTAGAACAAGTAAAGTGGGATATTCTCCCACACGACCCGCAGGAGCACACAGCCATACCGTTTCACAATAATTTAAATACTCGAATTCTAGAGAAGGACAACCATAAAACAAATTATCCTTCTCTCCAAGACAAAACGATATTGAGGGAGGGTATATGTATTGGTGGTAAGAACAACCCATTAATAAGCTCTTCATCCTCTATTAAGACGAGATAAACCCAACTTCCCGATTTACTATTCCGNCTTTAGTATTTATATAAATATTATATCATATTGTATATATATAAATGGCGATTGCGATACCACTAATAGCATTAGGTAGTTTATTTGTGATATCAAATTATAATAAAAGAGATGAAAGTGACGAAATTGTTGAGGGGTTTGAAGGCGACGCGCTATTCCCAAACGATAACACCGACAAATATCATAACATCGCAGCGCAAGATAACCTAACCGCGAGTAGATTTCCGACCGAGACCGACGTCATATCTACAGGCAACGTGAATAAATATTCAAATCCGAATCAGATGACCGATAAATACTTTAAGCAAACGGGCGATAAGGTTTACCAGCGTGTGGTTGCGACGAATCCGCCCGGAAGTGTAGGGAGCGGAGTAATGAGACAGTCTTCTCTTACAGGAGAACCACTGGATAAGAGTAATTTCAAACATAATAATATGGTTCCTTTTTTTGGAGGCAGAGTAAAAGGGGCTACTGTTTCGGGAGATCAGGCCGAAAGCGCGCTCGATAATATGCAAGGTGGCGGTTCTCAGCACAACCGAAAGGTGGAGGTCGCGCCAATGTTCAAGCCAACCAACAATATGCAGCACTCGAATGGTGCGCCCAACACTAGCGACTTCGTTCAGTCTCGCATGAATTCAAGTCTGAAACAATCTAACGTGAACCCATTTGAGTCGATGTCGGTTGCGCCTGGATTAGATAAGGGTTACAATACCGATGGTGGGGTTGGATTTAATAGCGGGATGGAGGCGCGCGACAAGTGGATGCCCAAATCGGTAGACGATCTTCGCGCGGGAAGCAACCCCAAAGTATCCTTCGATTTAAATGGTCACCAAGGGCCAGCTAATTCAATAATTAAAGAATCCACCAATATTAAATCACAGGGTAAGGTGGAGCAATATGCTCCAGATACGTATTATGAAGTCGGTCAAGAGAGATGGTTTACTACAACGGGCACGCAAAAGGCCCCGACTGCTCGAAGTAATGAGATTGTTCCGGATACCAACCGAAAGAATACGTCCACCGAATACTATGGACCGCAAGCAACGCAGAATAGCGCCAGTTACACAAAGGGTGTTTACAAGCAGCCACGCCGCGTCGAACTCAAACCGAATGATGTCACCAATATATCCGCCATTGGATATAATAATGGGCCTGCTAACGACTATGGAGTGAAGGGATATAAACCCCTACCCAATAACCGTTCCACAACGACCCATGCCGAAAATGTGGGAGGCGTTCATGGTATGGTGCGCGCGGTAATAGCCCCAGTATTAGATGTATTGAGGCCATCGCGCAAGGAAAACGTAATTGGTAATATTCGCCCAACAGGCAATGCGGGTAGTTCGGTCGCCAAAAACCCCGTTTGGAACCCGGCCGATAGGACCAAGGTGACGAATCGCGAGATGACCGAGGGCGCCGCCGACGGAAAGTATCTAAACATAGGACGCCAAACTTCAGACGGATATAGCGTGACCGACCATCAACCAGTTAAAGTTCAGCGAGACACCACGAACAGGGACTACTCTGGAATTGCTGGTCCGAACTCATACAATGGTGATAAAAACTACGAGGCCGCATATAATCAAAGAAATAACGTAAATAAAACATACAAAAATAGACCAAATCAGGGTGGTACGCAAATATTTAACCAGAACGACAACGTTTCTATTAACAGACGTGATGCCGACAGAAACAATAACCGAATGTGGGCTCCAAGTTTAGGAGCTACCACGATACCGTCAAAGGATACTTATGGAAAACAAATTTCGCCCGAATATAACAATAACAAGTCTAATGACGGTCGCCTTAATCCAGACCTATTAAATGCTTTCAAGGATAATCCATATACACAAAGTTTAGCCAGTTGGGCCTAATTACGAAATATTAATATTTTACGAAATATTAATATTAAATATACTTTTTTATTAGTATCAATATGGATAATGTTACACACAAAGTTTTAATTCATACAGATATAAGCGAAAAATTAAATCATTTTATTAACGAAAATAAGATTCCAAATATAATATTTCACGGTCCTAGTGGTTCTGGCAAACGCACTATCGTTCATAAATTCATTAATGACATATATAATAACGATAAGACGACCATTAAAAATAACGTAATGTATGTATCGTGCGCGCACGGTAAGGGGATTAAATTTGTGAGGGATGAACTGAAACTTTTTGCGAAAACACACATTAATTTTAAAAATAAATATCTATTCAAGACTGTAATACTATCAAACGCGGACCAGCTGACAATAGATGCCCAATCAGCATTAAGACGTTGTATTGAGTTGTTCAGTCATTCCACGCGGTTTTTTATTATTGTTGAAGACAAATACAAATTATTGAGACCAATATTGTCAAGGTTTTGCGAGATTTACATCCCACACCCCACTATTAACAATTATAAAGTTAATCTCCATATACATAACAAAAATACGGATAGCAAATACAAACTAGAGCGCGATAAATGGCTTAAAAAATATCTAAAGAAATTAACAATTAACAATTATAATGAACTAATTAGTATTTCAGACAAACTATATAACAAGGCGTATAGTGGTTTAGACATCATTGATTATTTCGAAATGTCGGATTGTGATATGACAAAAAAATACCAGCTATTGTTAGCATTTAATAAAGTTAAATTAGAGATAAATAATGAAAAGTTATTAATTTTCTTTATTTTAAATAATATTTATTTATGTTCAAATGTGAATTTAGAAAATATGTCTTTTATGTAAATGGATGATTATTCGTTGTCCAGTTTATCGGAATCCAAAAACGAATGGTGTTCCAGACTCGTAAACACGCTGACGCCTGCAATTATCGATGGATTGCGGTCAATATATAACGAGTCTCTTCAGCTCTGTATCGAAAATGACGAGGAGGACAAGTATTTAATGACGTTTCAGACATTTCTAAGTAGAATCCCCCAATGGAACGCGGCTATCATTAAGGCGGAGAGAGAGCGGATTGAAACTACTACAAACTGTGGTTATTTAGAAGAGTTGATTACATGTGTCCATGTAATTCAATTGAAGGCGCTAACCTGCGTAAGAGTTGGGGCGAAGCAAAAGAAAGTTGACATTGACATCCCGTCTAGCGATGGGTTTATTCACAAGGTATATGTTAATTCTGCGCGAAAGGTCTATACGAACATTTATCTCTTTGAGAAAGACATCCCACCATTAGATATTCAAAAAAATAGTCGCGAGTTGGAGATTATCATCAAGGAGAGTATTCTTAATAGCATTCGCGATACGATGCCTATTGATAAGATTTTAGTCGCCTATATGGACGAGACTGAGGAGGAAGACATCGTAGTAGAAGAGAAAATTATTCACGAGGAGATACCAGAGGACGTGAAGGCCGCAGAGCCAACCAAGGCGCCCGAAGTAGTCAAGGCGCCCGAAGTAGCCAAGGCGCCCGAAGTAGTCAAGGCGCCCGAAGTAGTCAAGGCGCCCGAAGTAGTCAAGACACCCGAAGTAGTCACGCCACCGACCGGTGACTATGTCAAGACACCCGAGCCAATCAAGACGCCCCAAATTACAACGTTAGCGACCATCGACCCACCACCATCACTTCCAGTGGTTAAATCTAGCGATAGTATCAGTTTCTCGGATACCGATAGCGCATTAGATTCTACTGGAACCGAGATAATGGTTCCGGCTCCAAAAGATATTCAGCATTTAGAGGACTTGAGACGACGACGCGAAGAGGAGGAGGAGGAGGAGGAAGACGACGACGATAAACTCAAAATTGGCGGGAATATAGACTTGGAAATAAGTGATGTAAACGACCTGAGCAAAACATTAAAACTAGAGTCGCTGCCAGTATTAGATGACATTGAAATATTGGAACCATTATAAATGGATAATTCGTAAAAAATTTATTTTAATTCGTAAAAAATTTATTTTAATTCGTAAAAAATTAAAATCAATTATAATTTAATAAATAAATGGAGCAATATATATTTTATGCGTTGTTTATATCTGCGTCATATATTCTGATTAAATTTATAGAAATGAAGGTAATATTAAAAGAGTTTAAACCATTAAAGGAGGTTATTAGAGAGACGATTATCGTTTTTATAAGCGTAATCGTCGGAATGTTCTTATATTCGCAGGTATCTGGGACTATTAATATCAAGGGGTCACCTAGTGCGTTTGTAGGAGAGGCAGATTTCTAAAATATCATAGCAATACTATTATATTTTAGCTTCAATATTAATTTAAATTTGCTGTTTTAAAGTGTCGATATTCATTATTTTTGATTTTTTTATTTTCTTTTTTGAAACAATAAACTGGTTGAAATGTGTGTTTTGTAAAACGGTAGACGGGACATGATTGTTTACCGTTCTAGCAATCATTTTATATAGTTTAAAGTCGGGATATCTCTCGTCGCCATTTGTTTTGTATAAAACGTTGCGGTTTTTATCATCATAACACCATCGTATTATAATATTAATAATATCCGATTTATCTTTTGTAACATTCTCTAAATCATCTACAAAATAATCAAACAGAGAGCATCCAAGTCTACATAAATCGAAACTAGTATTTGGTTCTAGCCGCGGCTTGTTGTCATTGAAATAAGGTTCACAGTTATATTGAGTAGCCGCGTCTCCTTCTGGGTGGTAGCTATCGCT
>JGI20159J14440_10002266_pt1 | contig 13088 bp, 8 predicted proteins | sample COG_09_FD_14440 | JGI IMG/M metagenome (IMG submission 14440) | reverse complement strand
GATTGCAGCACAAGAGGCTATAAAACCCTATTGCTAGAGCAGGTAGATTATGCCAAAGGCACTTCTAGTAGGAGTACCAAACTGGTGCATGGCGGCGTGCGATATTTGGCCCAGGGTAATATAGATTTGGTGAGAGAGGCGCTTTATGAACGTGGATTAATGCTCAAGAACGCATCGCACCTAGTGCGAAATCAATCCTTTATTATTCCCAATTACAAGCGTTGGGATAATTTTTTGTATGGCTTTGGGATGAAAGTCTATGATTTGCTTTCAGGGAAATTAAGTTTTGGCGCTTCAAAATACATCAAGGCCAAAGAGACCTTGGCCAGGCTTTCTACCCTAAATAAAATAAATTTAAAGGGCGGAGTGGTTTACCACGATGGCCAATTTGACGACGCTAGATTGGCTNTCAATATAGCACAGTCTTGTATTGAAAATGGCGCTACACTTTTGAATCACTTTAAAGTGCAAAGTCTAAANAAATCCGAGCAGGGGATTGTCAATGGATTGGTTGCATTAGATACAGAAACAGGAAACAACTACGACCTAAAAGCTAGGGTTGTGGTGAACGCTACCGGTGTTTTTACAGATGAAGTGCTAAAAATGGATGAGGCCCACGCAAAAAATACCATAAGGCCCAGCCAAGGAATTCACTTGGTGGTAGACGCCTCTTTTTTAGCAGGACAAGACGCTATTATGATTCCTAAAACAACAGACGGCCGGGTACTATTCCTTGTGCCCTGGCACAACAAAGTGGTTGTGGGTACTACAGACACCCTTTTAGACAGTCACAGTTTAGAGCCCAAGCCTTTGGAAGAGGAAATAAATTTTATCCTCCAGACTGCCAACCAGTATTTGAATAAAAAAATGACTCGTGCAGACGTAAGAAGCGTATTTGCTGGATTAAGGCCATTGGCTGCGCCAAAAGACGCGAATGAGAAGACCAAGGAAATTTCTAGAAGTCATAAAATAATAGTATCGGATTCCCAGCTCATTACCATTACTGGTGGAAAATGGACTACTTATAGAAAAATGGCTCAGGATACGGTAAATAAAATAATTGCCCTGAAAAAATTACCCCCAGCCTCCTGCAAAACAACTGGTTTAAAAATACATGGTGCCAATGGGCCAATAGATATTGCAAATCATTTGTATATTTATGGAACAGATAAAAAATTCATTGAACAGCTCTATAAAGAAGATTCAAGTTTAAAAGAGCTGCTTCACCCAAGACTGCCTTACACCAAAGCAGAGGTGGTATTTGCCGTTAGAAACGAAATGGCTAGAACTTTAGAAGATGTTTTGGCTCGTAGGGTGAGGGTACTTTTTTTAGATGCTAGTGCTGCCATAGATATAGCAGAAGAAGTGGCCCAGATTATAGGGAGAGAATTAAAAAAAGACACAGATTGGGAAGCTGCTCAAGTAGCTTCGTTTAAAGTGTTGGCGCAACAATACTTATTAAAATAACCACCGCATGGATCAGTACATATTATCATTAGATCAAGGAACAACCTCTTCAAGGGCTATTGTGTTTAATAAGCAAGGTGCTATTGTGTGTATGGCTCAGGAGGAGTTTACCCAATTTTTTCCGAAACCAGGATGGGTAGAGCACGATCCAAATGAAATATTAAATACCCAAACCGCCGTAATAGAAAAAGCCCTTGCTCAAAAAGGACTCTCAGGAAAAGACATCGCTGCCATAGGTATTACCAACCAAAGAGAAACGGTAGTGGTTTGGGACAAGCAAACCGGTAGCCCCGTTTACAATGCTATAGTTTGGCAGGACAAACGTACTGCGGACTATTGTGACCAATTAAAAAATGAGGGTAAGTCTGCAGAGATAAGACAAAAAACAGGTCTAGTGATAGATGCCTATTTTTCTGGAACTAAGGTGAAATGGATTTTAGATCATGTTCCTGGTGCAAGAGAGAAAGCCGTAAAAGGAGACCTTCTCATGGGCACCATAGACGCTTGGTTGGTTTGGAACTTTACCAAAGGAGCTCAGCATATCACAGATGTGACCAATGCTTCTAGAACCTTATTATTTAACATCAACACCATGACTTGGGATGCTGAATTATTAGCTCTTTTTGACATTCCTGCTCAAATGCTGCCAGAAGTTAAGGAGTCTAGTGAAATATATGGTCACACTTCCCTTGGGGGCAGTGACCACAAAATTCCAATTGCAGGTATTGCGGGAGACCAACAAGCGGCTTTATTTGGGCAGATGTGTACCCAGCCAGGAATGGTTAAAAACACCTATGGGACAGGTTGTTTTATGCTCATGAATATTGGAGACACGCCCATAGTATCCCAAAACAATTTACTGACCACTGTGGCATGGAAGATCAAAGGGAAAACAACCTACGCATTGGAGGGCAGTGTTTTTATTGCAGGTGCTGTGGTACAGTGGCTCAGAGATGGACTAAAAATGATAGATCAATCTAGCGAAGTAGAGGCCTTGGCAGCAACTGTAGATCACACAGATGGGGTGTATTTTGTACCTGCTTTTACAGGTTTGGGTGCCCCGTACTGGGACCAACATGCCAAGGGAACGCTCTTTGGTTTAACGAGAGGGAGTACCAATGCCCATATAGCAAGAGCTTCTTTAGAGTCTATTGCTTTTCAGACTATGGACATGCTTAAGGCCATGGAGGCCGATGCCAAAATATCCATAAAAGAACTCAGGGTAGACGGAGGTGCAACAGTCAATAATTTGCTCATGCAATTCCAATCAGATGTATTAAACACCAAAACAGTCCGGCCCCAAATTGTTGAAACTACTGCGATGGGTGCTGCTTTTTTAGCTGGATTAGCTGTGGGTTATTGGACTGATTTTAAAGAAATTGAATCTATTTGGACTACAGATAAAACTTTTTCACCTTCAACAGACAGACCCCCCATTAATACGCATATTAAGGGTTGGGAAAAAGCGATAAAAGCATTGACCTACTGGACCAGTATAAATTAAAAATAAGCACATGACGCCATTTATTGCAGAATTAATAGGAACAGCCATAATGATTCTTTTGGGAGCTGGTGTTGTAGCCAATGTGGTGTTAAAAGACACTCAGGGATATAATAGTGGCTGGATTGTCATAACAACCGGTTGGGCACTTGCCGTATACATAGGGGTAGTGATAGCAGCTCCGTATAGTGGCGCACATTTAAACCCAGCGGTAACGATAGGGCTGGCGGCAAGCGATTCTTTTCCCTGGTCAGATGCGCCTATTTATATATTAGCACAATTCCTAGGGGCCATGATAGGCGCTTCAGTAGTGTGGGTATTTTATAAAAATCATTTTGATATTACGCAGGACAATTCCCTTAAAAAAGCGGTATTCTGTACTTCCCCTGCGATACGAAATTATCCCACCAATTTTATTAGTGAAGCCATTGGAACTTTTGTGTTGGTATTCACTATTTTATATTTCACAGAAGTGCGTGTAGAAGATACTTCTCAGGTTGTGGGTATGGGATCTCTAGGGGCTATTCCTGTGGCCTTTTTAGTTTGGTCCATAGGGCTTTCTTTAGGAGGAACAACAGGTTATGCCATTAATCCTGCAAGAGATTTAGGGCCAAGAATAATACACGCCTTACTTCCCATTAAAAACAAGGCTAAAAATGATTGGGCGTATGCCTGGGTACCTGTTTTAGGTCCAGTATTCGGCGCTATTCTAGCGGCTTTTCTCTTTACTCAATTGAGCGCTTAGCTCTTCCAGAGAAACCCCTTTAGTTTCAGGCATCATAAAGTGAACAAAAACAAGTTGTAGCACCATCATAAAAGCAAAAAAGGCAAATACAGGAGCTGCCCCTATGGTGCCAAACAACCAGGGTACCATAGATGGAATTATCGCTGCCAATACCCAGTGGGTACTCGTACCAAAAGATTGACCAGCGCCCCTGAGGTGATTAGGGAATACTTCAGAAATAAACACCCATATAATAGCCCCTTGTCCTATGGCATGAGAGGCAATAAATAGAAATAAAAATCCAGGAACTGCCATTCCGGTCCACTCAAATTGAAAAGCTGCTGCAACGAGGGCTAAGGAAATAATATAGCCCACGGATCCTATATACATGAGTTGTCTTCTGCCTAGTTTGTCTATTAAAAAGATGCCTATAAAAGTAAAAAGTAAATTGGTGGCACCTATTCCAATAGAGCTCAAAAGCGCGGTACTTTCTCCAAGTCCTGCCTCTTCAAATATTCTTGGCGCGTAATATAAAAAGGCATTAATTCCTGAAAACTGGTTAAAAAAAGCGATTAAAAAAGCCAGCATTAAAGGAAAGCGGTATTTCTTCATCCAAATATTTTCCTTGTGCTGCTCCGCTTCATTATTTCCTTTAACTGAGAGTACAAATGCGTCAATGACCATGTCTGAGCCAATTTCTTTTAAAGCAACTGCCGCTTCTTGCTTTCTATTTTTCATGACCAACCAACGAGGGCTCATTGGAACGGCCATAATAAAAAGGGTATACAGAATAGCTGGAAATGCCTCTACACCCATCATCCATCTCCAATCGTTTTCTCCGCTGCCACTCAGAAGGTAATTTGAGAAGAATGCGACAAGAATACCAAAAACGAGCATGAACTGATAAAAGCCTACCAATCTTCCCCTGTCTTTCGCAGGCGCTATTTCTGAAATATAAGCAGGTGCCGCAATGGTAGAAACCCCCACACCTACACCACCTAAGAACCTAAAAAACGCAAAAGTGATAGGATCATTAGACAAGGCTGAGCCTATGGCAGAGACAGAGTATAAAATACCAATCCAAAAAAGGGTTTTCTTTCTTCCTAGTCTATCGGTGGGGTATCCGCCAAAAAGCGCGCCTATAACCGTTCCCCAAAGGGCCATTCCCATGACTACCCAGCCGTGAAAACTGTCCGAAGATTCCCATAGGGCTTGAAGTTTTTTGTCTGCTCCAGAGATTACAACGGTGTCAAATCCAAAGAGAAATCCTGCTAAAGCAGCAATGATAGAAAATTTTAAAATTTTAGCGTGCATTTTAATTGTGGTGTTGGTTGTCCGTAAATCTATTAAAAATATTTTGCTATTTGAGACATTATTTTAGATGTAGCACCTAATTGCGCAGAAACATAGGCCTTTTGAATCCCTTTTATCTGCTCAATATAGTGCTCCTCTAAAGCCAATTCTAAAAAGTGAGTGGCATTTTCTGTGGTATTTATGACCTGAATCCCACCGAGTGCCACAAGGTCTTTAGCCTCTTTAAACTTGTTAAAATTCGGTCCAATAGCAAGTGGAATGCCATAGACGGCAGCTTCTAATGTATTGTGTAAGCCTGTTTTAAAACCGCCGCCTACATAAGCCATTTGCGCAAAAGGATAGATCTGGTTTAAAATACCTATGCTGTCTACAATAAGTAGCGAAGCTTTGGAAGCCTCTTGTGGCGTTGTCTTGGAAAGCCAGACACTTTGTTTTTGTAATTTTATGGGGAGCATTTTTAGTACTGTTTCCACAGACGCTTTGTCTGCTTTGTGAGGGGCTAAAACAAATTTAATACGATGGGCCGTTTTTTCAAGCGCAGCGCCTAAAACGCGAACATCTTCAGGCCAAACGCTGCCGCCTACAAATAGTGGTTTGGCTGAGGTAAAGGCAGTGAGTATTTCTTGAATTTCTTTTGGAAGGGATTCTAAGTATTTAGAAAGCCGTGATACACGGTCAAATCTAGAGTCTCCAGCGAGACTTACATGCTCATATCCACTCTCTTTTATAAGCTTTAGAGCGCCGCTGTCTTGGACAAAAATATGAGAGAACTTATGAAGACTGTCTCTCATTAAGCCACCGTACCATTTAAAGTAGATTTGGGAGGGTCTAAAAACAGCAGAAATTAATAGGCTTGGAATTTGCGCCAGTTGAAGGGCGTTCATATAATTGGGCCACACCTCATATTTCACAAAAATGGCCAAAGAAGGTTTTAAAACTTTAACAAACTGCATGGCGTTGCGAAGGCTATCTACAGGCAAGTAAACGACTGTGTCTGCCAGTGGAGTGTTTTTTCTCACCTCAAATCCCGAAGGAGAAAAAAAAGACAATACAATCTGATGCTCCGGATAACGCTGGCGAATTTCTTCTAACACAGGCACTCCTTGCTCGTATTCTCCCAGAGATGCCGCGTGCATCCAAATGGTTTTTTTAGTGGGGTTTAATTCTAAAGAAAGGGTTTTAAATACTTCTTTTCGGCCTTTTACAAAGCGTTTTAATTTGGGTGAAAATAGTGCCGCAATAGGAAGAATCCCTTGACCCAGCGTGACTAATAAATTGTACAATAAATACAAGGCTTACATCTTTGGTAACAAAAATACGTTTCTTTATCTCAATCAATGGTGTAGGGGGGTATTTTTTGTATTTTCGTAGGGTCTTTATAAAGCATTTATGAAAAAAATACAGATGGTAGACCTTCAAGGTCAATACCGTGAAATACAATCAGAAGTAAACGAAAGATTTACATCTGTGCTAGAGAGTGCCGCCTTTATTAATGGTCCAGAAGTACAAGAATTTCAGAAAGCACTAGAAGCTTATCTGGGCGTAAAACACGTCATTCCTTGTGCCAACGGTACAGATGCACTACAAATAGCCATGATGGGCCTAGGTTTACAACCTGGAGATGAGGTAATTACCGCAGATTTTACCTTTGCAGCTACCGTAGAGGTCATTGCCTTATTGGGATTAACCCCTGTTTTGGTAGACGTGTTACCAGACACTTTTATGATAGACCCAGCTGCAGTAGCCAGTGCCATAACCCCTAAGACAAAAGCCATTGTACCTGTACATCTTTTTGGACAAACGGCTCCTATGGATGAAATTATGGAAATTGCTGCTAAGCATAATTTAAAAGTGATAGAAGACAATGCACAAGCCATTGGCGCCACTTTTACTTCAGTAAACGGCACAAAGAAAATGGCTGGTACAATAGGATGTTGGGGCAACCTCTTTCTTTCCGTCTAAAAATTTAGGCTGTTATGGAGATGGGGGTGCATTGTTCACCAATGACGACGCCTTAGCCCATACCCTAAGAGGTATTGTAAACCACGGTATGTACGAGAGATACCACCACGACGTAGTTGGGGTGAACTCTAGATTGGACGCATTGCAGGCCGCTGTATTAAATGCAAAATTACCTAGATTAGACAGTTATAATACCAAGAGAAGGACAACCGCAAAGGCTTATAACGCTGCTTTTAATGGACACCCGGACATTGAATTACCAAAAACAGTCAATGGTTGCGAAGGGATTTGCGACAGCTGTGATTGCCATGTATTTCACCAATACACCTTAAAAATTACCCATGGAAAAAGAGATGCACTTGTGGCTCATTTGGCGTCAGAAGCAATTCCTTGTGGGGTGTATTACCCCATTCCATTACACAGGCAAAAAGCCTATACCAACGAAAGTTATAAAGAAACAGATTTCACAGTGACCAATGCCTTAAGTGAGCAGGTAATTTCATTGCCAATGCATACCGAATTAGATGCGGCACAAATTTCACATATCACAAAAACCATCCTCAATTTTTTAAATTCATAAGATGGCAACAGTATTGGTGACAGGCGGTCTAGGGTATATAGGGTCACATACTGTGGTATGTCTGTTAGAAGCGGGTCATAAAGTAGTAGTGGTAGATAATCTGGTGAATACCAGCGCTGCCGTACTAGATGGTATAACCACAATAACGGGAAAAACACCTGAATTTTACCCCATGGATTTAAGACATCCTGAAACTGCATCAATATTATTTTCCAAACACCCAGACATTAATGCGGTCATTCATTTTGCCGCTTTTAAAGCAGTAGGGGAGTCCGTTGAGAAGCCTTTAGATTATTATCAAAACAACCTAAATACCCTAGTGTATTTACTTCAGGAGGTCGTAAAGCAGCCTATTGCATTTATTTTTAGTTCTTCTTGCACCGTTTATGGTCAGGCCCTTGAATTGCCTATTGAAGAGACCGCTCCGGTGCTAAAAGCCATGTCTCCCTATGGAAACACCAAGCAAATTGGAGAAGAAATATTACAGGACAGTTGTCTTGCTTATCCCCATTTAAAGGTCACAGCGCTCCGATATTTTAATCCAATTGGGGCACACGAATCTGCACTTATTGGTGAGCTTCCTCTAGGAGTTCCTCAAAATTTAGTGCCTTTTATTACACAGACAGGGGTTGGTAAAAGAGCTCAGCTGTCTGTATTTGGAAATGATTACCCCACCCCAGACGGCACTTGTATCAGAGATTACATTCACGTAGTAGATCTCGCAGAAGCGCATATGGCCGCGATGAATAGGTTACTAAACAATGCGCCAACAGCCTCATTTGAAGTATTTAATGTGGGTACAGGTAAGGGAAGCTCTGTTTTAGAGGTTATTAAGGCCTATGAAAAAGTCAGTGGGCGTTCTTTGCCCTTTGTCTTTGCTCCGCCAAGACAGGGCGATGTCACAGCCGCATACGCCAACACCCATAAAGCCAGCACTATTTTAGGTTGGCAGTCACGATTTTCTTTAGAAGAGGCTATGGCTTCTGCATGGGCATGGGAAAATAAATTACTATCTTAGGAAACGAAAAGCGGTTTAATTATCCCGCTATTTTTATTTAACATTAGCGAACCCCTAAAGTGCCTTTATTATGAAAAAATTGTTTTTTACAGTCCTTTGCTTTTGGGCTGTGAGCCTTCACGCTCAAAAAACCTACTTGCATTGTGGTCAGATTATAGACGTGGCCACAGGCAAAACCCTTTCAGAGAAAACCATTGTTGTTTCTGGAAACGCCATAGAATCCATCCTAAATGGCTATGTGAATGGCGCAGAAACGGATACCCATATTGATTTAAAAAAGCAGGTTGTTATGCCTGGTTTTATAGACATGCATGTACATATAGAGCACGAGTCTAATCCGAGAACCTATATGAATCGTTTTACAGAAAATGAAGCCGATGTTGCCTTGGGTGCAACCCTATATGCCAAAAGAACCCTTATGGCAGGTTTTACAACCGTAAGAGATTTAGGGGGAAGTGGGGTCAATATTGCTTTGAGAAAAGCCATTGCCAAAGGAACTGTAATGGGGCCTAGAATTTTTACTGCAGGTAAAGCGATAGGCACCACAGGGGGTCATGCAGATCCAACCAACGGAAGAAGTTATGATTTAATGGGAGATCCAGGACCTAGAGAAGGTGTAGTGAATTCTCCAGCAGACGCTAGAAAGGCTGTGAGGCAAAGATATAAAGACGGTGCAGATGTGATTAAAATCACTGCAACAGGAGGGGTGCTTAGCGTCGCAAAAAATGGTCAGAACCCACAATTTACCGCAGATGAATTGGCTGCTATAGTTAGCACAGCAAAAGATTACGGTATGCTTACCGCGGCTCATGCACATGGAGACGAAGGGATGAGAAGGGCTATTATTGCAGGTATTAAAACCATAGAACACGGCACACTTATGGAGCCGTCTACCATGGATTTAATGGTAAAATACGACGCTTATTTAGTGCCAACAATATCTGCTGGAAAAGCCGCTGCCGCCAATGCGGCCATACCTGGTTATTTTCCGGAGGTAATTGCTAAAAAGGCACTAGAGATAGGTCCGAGAAGTCAATCTACTTTTGCTGCGGCCTACAAAAAAGGCGTTAAAATTGCTTTTGGAACAGACGCAGGAGTCTCTCCTCATGGAGACAATGCCAAAGAATTTGGATTTATGGTAGCAGCAGGTATGCCTGTAATGGAAGCCATTGCAGCGGCAACAATAACCAACGCCAATTTATTGGGGTATTCAAATAGTTTGGGTCAATTAAAGCAAGGTTATACGGCAGACATAGTGGCTGTAAATGAGCATCCGCAAGCAAATGTCAGTACGCTCGAGCAAGTTGTTTTTGTGATGAAAGAAGGGCTTATTTTTAAAAACCAAGATAAAGAAGTGTTGCGCGACTATTAGTATTGAGTGAAGCCTTTTTATAAAACAAGGGAGGGCAATTTGCCCTCCTTTTTTTTTGATGATTAAAGTATTGAAAAGAAAGACTTTATCGGCTTTTTTTTAAGGAATGATAATTTAATATAAGGTTTTCGTATTTTTTTATAATTATGAGTTAAACCCAAGGCTCAAATTAGGCAAATGTTGTATTTTTGAATAAATTTTATAAAAAAGACCCATATTCCAAATTATAGATGGATCCATATTCCTTTTTAAACGCCGCACATACTTCATTTTTTGCGGACTTATACGATAAATATTTAAAAAATCCAGACAGTGTAGAGCCTTCTTGGCGTGCTTTTTTCCAAGGCTATGACTTTGGTTCAGAAGCACATGGTTTTTTTAATGAAGAAACCCTTGTTTCGCCTGAAACCATTTCTGAGATGCCAAATAGCATGCAGAAAGAATTTCAAGTCATTAGATTGATTGATGGGTACCGAAGTAGGGGGCATTTATTTACGGAAACCAACCCAGTAAGGGAGCGAAGGAAATACAGTCCTACCCTGGAATTGGAACACTTTGGACTGACGGAAGCAGACTTAAATACCGTATTTTCCGCAGGAGAGATTATTGGTATTGGCGCTGCGACACTCACTAATATTATTGGCCATTTACAACGTATATATTGTGACGCTATTGGGGTAGAGTATATGTATATTAGAAATCCTGAGCGCGTTGAATGGATTCAAAACTGGTTGAATGTCAATGACAATCACCCTTCATTTTCTGTAGATCAGAAAAAACATATTCTTAAAAAGCTTACCCAAGCAGTGAGTTTTGAAACTTTTTTACATACCAAATACGTAGGTCAGAAGCGTTTTTCACTGGAGGGGAATGAATCTTTGATCCCAGCATTAGACGCTATTGTAGAAGCTGCCGCGGCTAAAGGAGTGGCGGAGTTTGTAATGGGTATGGCCCATAGAGGCCGTTTAAATGTACTGACCAATATTTTTGGTAAGTCTGCAAAAGACATTTTTAGTGAGTTTGACGGTAAAGACTACGAGCAAGTAGTTTTTGATGGAGATGTAAAGTATCACTTGGGTTGGACTTCAGATAGGATGTCAGATAACGGCAATAAGATTGTGATGAATATTGCACCAAATCCATCTCACTTGGAAACAGTGGGTGCAGTAGTAGAGGGAATTGCCCGAGCCAAACAAGACAACTTATACCCAGAAGATTTTTCTAAGGTACTGCCTATTGTATTGCATGGAGATGCTGCTATAGCAGGCCAAGGTCTGGTGTACGAAGTGGTTCAAATGGCCCAGTTAGACGGTTATAAAACCAATGGGACCATTCATATTGTGGTAAATAATCAAATTGGTTTTACCACCAATTACTTAGACGCAAGGTCTTCTACCTATTGTACAGACGTAGGTAAAGTCACTTTGAGTCCAGTACTTCACGTGAATGCAGACGACGCAGAAGCGGTTGTACACGCTGCATTATTTGCTTTGGAATACCGCATGAGGTTTAAAAGAGACGTTTTTATTGATCTATTGGGTTATAGGAAGTACGGTCATAATGAGGGCGACGAACCAAGGTTTACGCAGCCAAAATTGTACAAGGCAATTGCCAAACACCAAAACCCTAAAGAAATCTATACCGCTAGACTTATTGAAGAAGGGATCATTACACCGGATTTTGTTAAGGGTTTAGAGCAATCATACAAAGACAGTTTAGAGTCAGATTTAGAAGACTCTAGAAAAGAAGATAAGACGGTAATTACACCATTTATGTCTGAGGCATGGAAAGGCTTGGCTCCTGCTCAAGAAGACACCATGGCACTAAAAGTTGCTACTGCTTACCCATTAGAAAAGCTCACTGGAATAGCTAAAGTGATCACTACTTTACCTTCGGATAAAAAATTCTTGAGAAAAATAGACAAGCTCATAGAGGACAGGCGTAAGATGTTTTTTGAAAGCAATAGCCTGGACTGGGCCATGGGAGAACTCTTGGCATATGGATCTCTTTTAGAAGAAGGATTTGACGTGAGAATTTCAGGACAAGATGTGGAGCGAGGTACTTTCTCTCACAGGCATGCCGTATTGAAAGTAGAGGCAAGTGAAGAAGAAGTATTGCTTTTAAATCAGTTAAACGATAAGCAAGGTAAATTACACATATTTAACTCTTTACTCTCTGAGTATGGCGTGGTAGGTTTTGATTATGGATACGCTATGGCAAGTCCAAATACATTGACTATTTGGGAGGCACAATTTGGAGATTTCAGCAATGGGGCCCAAATTATGATTGACCAGTATATTTCTGCAGCAGAGGACAAGTGGAAATTGCAAAATGGTTTGGTGATGTTATTGCCTCATGGATACGAAGGTCAAGGAGCAGAGCATTCTTCTGCTAGGATGGAAAGGTATTTGCAAATGTGTGCCAAGGACAATATGTTTATAGCAGACTGCACCACACCAGCCAATATGTTTCATTTGCTGAGAAGACAACTGAAAGCCACTTACAGAAAACCATTGGTGGTGTTTACACCCAAGAGTTTATTGAGACACCCTAAAGCAGTTTCCGGTGTAGCAGATTTTGCCAACGGTCATTTCCAAGAAGTTATTGGAGATCATTCGGCGGTAAAAGACCAGGTTAAAACACTTGTATTTTGTACGGGTAAATTCTACTACGATCTATTAGAAGCCAGAGAGAACCTGGAAAGAGAAGACGTGGCATTGGTTAGAATAGAACAATTGTTTCCATTGGCTATAAATCAGATCCAGGCAGAAATAGATGCTTATAAAAACGCAAAAGACATTGTTTGGGCTCAAGAAGAGCCTAGAAATATGGGGGCTTGGAGCCACTTGCTCATGCATTTACCAATGGCGTCTAAATTTAGGGTAGCTTCGAGGCGTTTTTACGCTTCCCCAGCTGCTGGTAGTGCTGTGCGTTCTAAAAGAAGGCACCAGGAAGTCATTGACTATGTGTTTGACGCTTCCAAAGACAATATGATTAGATAATAAATTTAAAGAGATCTCATAAATTATACACGATGATTTTAGAAATGAAAGTACCCTCTCCAGGGGAGTCCATCACAGAAGTAGAAATTGCCGCTTGGTTGGTCCAAGATGGTGATTATGTAGAAAAAGACCAAGCCATTGCTGAAGT
>JGI20159J14440_10002256_pt1 | contig 13142 bp, 15 predicted proteins | sample COG_09_FD_14440 | JGI IMG/M metagenome (IMG submission 14440) | reverse complement strand
TGGGTCAACCCCCCGGTCGCCTTTATGTTGCACGCCGGTGTGCCGTTGCTGCGTTCGGTGGGCGCGAGTTTCCCCGGTATACAAGCCGCCGCGCAGTGGACGCCTCGGGTGGCGCTGGAGGCCTACCCTGGCTTATTGGCGAGGTCTTGTGTGGGCGCGACTTCGTATAAAAGTGACGATGTCAGTAAACAAACGGCTGCGCGCTTACTCGCGCGAAAAGACATCATTACGGTCTTGGAGTCTGGCGATAACCGCCTAAACCTGCGGCTGCGTTTAAGCCATGCACAGCGTGATGCCATTACCCAAGATGCCAAGGGTGATGCCTTGGATGCGGTGCTGTGCCTGATGCAGGCCGCTTGGGGCTTGGTCCAACACGTGTCTGGCGCACCGTGCTTTGGTTTGCCGTCCACGGTTGACCCTTTGGAGGGGTGGATTGTTACCGCCTAAGCCCAACATACGCAAGCGCCTAGCCTTGTGGCTGTGCATGAGTGCATGGCAGAGGATGGTCGTTACGGGTGTCTTGAGCGTTGGGCTATGGGCACTGCCAGCGGCGGCACAGAGCCTGCGTAAGCAGGTTGAGGCGCCCGTTGTGACGGATGGCATCGTCATTCGCGTGGTCGACGGTGACACCGTATGGGTGAAACCCGTTGGGCAGTCCGCTAGCAAGCCCTATTGGCGTATTCGCCTTTTGGGGATGGATGCCCCAGAAAGCTGTCAGGCCCATGGGCGGGAGGCGACGCAGGCCTTAACCAAGCGCCTATTGCAACAACGTGTCACGGTTGCCTGGCACAAACCCGATGTTTACGGTCGATGGTTAGCCACCCTATCAGGGCCAGGCTCGTCACAAGACGTCGGGGCTTGGATGGTGGGGGAGGGCCATGCTTGGTCATACCGATACAAGAAAGATATGGGCCCCTATGCGCGGCAAGAGCAACAGGCGAGAGCGGCGAAGCGTGGTCTGTTTGCGGCCAGCGATGCGCTAGAGCCTCGCGTCTTTCGCCGCACCCACGGTAGTTGTCGCAGCGCTAAAGCGCGGCGCGGTGGCTAGCGCAGACGGAGCAGGTGGGATTCCGCTTGAGGCGTAGGCGGTCACACTCGCTGCCTTGTGCCTGCACCATCAGCAAGTGACCAATCAAGCGAGACTGCCCCAACAAGACCTGTAGCGCCTCACTGGCTTGCAGGCTACCGACGATGCCGACCAAGGGAGCGAACACGCCCATGGTGGCGCAACTGACCTCCTCAGGTGCTTCGGATGGCGGAAACACGCAGGCATAGCACGGGCTGTCTGCCCGTCGTGTATCAAACACACTGAGTTGTCCAGCCAGTTGAATGGCGGCCCCAAAGACCAAAGGCTTGCGTGCTTCAACGCAGGCCAGATTAATCATTTGGCGCGTCGTGAAGTTGTCGGTGCAGTCAATGACCACGTCACAGTCCGCGATGTGCGCCTGAAGCCATGCCGCATCGACCTGCACGGGGTGGGTGGTCACCACAATATCTGGATTTATCTGCCGGATCGCCTCTTTCGCGGAGTCCACCTTGAGCATGCCCACCCGGTCGGTGGTGTGGGCGATTTGACGTTGCAAATTGGTGAGGTCGACCCGGTCGTGATCGACCAATGTCAGATGGCCAACCCCGGCACTCGCGAGGTAAAGCGCTACCGGGCTGCCCAAGCCACCAGCACCGATCACCAGCGCATGCGCACCTAAGATCTGATTTTGCCCCTCTACGCCGACGTTATCCAGTAGCAGATGGCGCGCATAACGCAGCAGCTGTTGGTCGTTCATGGCGTACGACGCTGGCTGGGTCATGGCGCCGTTCACTGGGTCTCTGAGCTAGCGCGGGCTTTCAAGGTCGTGCTTAGCGTCACAGGCTGTGCACGCAGCTTATTCAGGGCCTGCTCCAAACGGAAGTCGTCAGCACTGCCGTACTCGGGTAACAGGCGCTTACCCGGGTTTTTTCGTTGCTGTTCCTCTAGCTTCAAGCGTGCGGCTTCGCGTGCGGCATCGCGTTTGACGATGTCATCGCCTGAGGCTTCTTTGCCATTTTCAAGGTGCTTCTCCAGATCCGCTTCGCGCGTGGAGAGCGCCGCAAACAGGTTGCCCTCAGCGGTTTCATCTACAAACAGGTCGGGCACAATGCCTTTGGCCTGAATCGAGCGGCCTTTTGGCGTGTAATAACGCGCCGTTGTGATCTTTAAACCCGTATCTGGACCAAGCGCCCGAACGGTCTGAACCGATCCTTTACCAAAGGTCTGGTTACCCATGATGGTGGCTCGGCCGTAGTCCTGCAAGGCACCGGCCACGATCTCGCTGGCCGAGGCAGAGCCCTCATTGACGAGCACGACGATGGGTATGCGCTTAAACAGGTCATTGGTGTCTGCAGCCAATTGCTTCAGTGGGTCTGCCCCACCGCGCCGCCAGTAATAGCGCGGGTTGGCTTTGTAGACATAACGACTTTCTGCCAACTGACCATTGGTTGAGACAATCTCACTCTCATCCGGCAAAAACGCCGCGGATACAGCCACCGCCGCATCCAGCAGACCACCTGGGTCGTTGCGTAAATCTAAAACCAGCCCTTTGAGTTGCGGATCCTTCTTGGCGATGGCGGCCAGCATATTAGCAAAATCGGTCACGGTGCGGTCTTGGAACTGCGATATCCGCACCCATGCGTAGCCGTTGTCCAGGTTTTTGCCCTTCACGCTTTGCGTGATGATGCGCGCCCGTGTGATGGTGACCGAGAACGTGCGGTCCTCTGCACGTCGGATGATTTGTAGGCGTACCTGGGTGCCCGGCTCGCCGCGCATCAGTTTGACCGCCTCCGTCAGCGTTAGGCCTTTCACGGCTGTGTTGTCTATGCGTCCGATCAAGTCATTGGTACGCAACCCGGCAGCTGAGGCGGGCGAGTCTTCAATGGGAGACACGACCTTCACCAAGCCGTCTTCCATGGTGATCTCTATGCCGACACCGACAAAAGAGCCTGTGGTGCCTTCGCGAAAGGCTTTCCACTCTTTCTTGTCGTAATAAGCTGAGTGGGGGTCCAAGCTGGTGACCATGCCAGAGATCGCGTCCGTAATGAGTTTTTTCTCATCCACAGGCTCGACGTAATCCGACTTGATCATGCTGAAGACAGCGGCCAGTTGCTGTAGCTCGTCCAGCGGCAATGGCGTGACGGCATTGCGCGCGATGGCCTGGAGTTGGACCGTTGCCAACGCACCCGTGAGTGCACCGACTGCCAACCAACTTGCAATTTTCAGCTTTTGCCCCATTAAATAACCCTCAAAACGTGTCGTTCTTCACTATACACCGCCCCTGCGCACCAGATGGTGCAAGGGGTTTAAGCCTTGCCCTGAGATGCCACGGCAGCGCTGGCGGCTGCTGCGGCTGCGGCGTCCCCCAAATAGCGCTTGCTAATTGGCTTGAGGTTGCTGTCCAAGGTGTAAACCAATGGAATGCCGTTGGGGATGTTGACGCCCACGATGTCGTCGTCTGAAATATTGTCCAGATACTTGACCAACGCACGAATGCTGTTGCCATGGGCCGCGACCACGATGCGCTTGCCTGCTTTGATCGCTGGTGCCATGGACTCATTCCAAAACGGCAGAACGCGGGCAACGGTGTCTTTAAGGCACTCTGTCAGGGGAATGTCTTGGGGTTGTTGCTTTTCATAGCGACGGTCTGCACGTTCACAGCGCGGGTCATCTGCTGTGAGCGCCGGTGGAGGGGTGTCAAAGCTACGACGCCACACCAACACTTGCTCATCGCCATATTTTTTCGCCGTCTCCGCCTTATTGAGGCCCTGTAGTGCGCCGTAGTGCCGCTCGTTGAGCCGCCACGCATGCACGACTGGCAACCACGTTCTGTCCATGGCATCGAGGCAATGCCACAGGGTGTGCGTCGCGCGCTTCAGCACGCTGGTGTAGGCGACGTCGAAGTCAAAGCCTTCGGCGCTTAGCAAGCGCCCCGCCTCTTTGGCCTGTGCAATGCCCGTCTCCGTCAGGGGGACGTCGGTCCAGCCCGTAAACCGATTTTCCAAGTTCCAAGTCGACTCGCCGTGACGGATGAGAACCAATTGGTACATGAGAGTCCTTCAAATAAATGCTTGTTTCGGTCGTCAGCCGAAAAGTGATGACTTAAGCATTTTAGAATCATGGGATTACTAGAAAGGGTACCCCGTGAGTTTTATTACTGAAAACTGGACGCTAATTGCGCTTGTCCTCGCTTCTGGCGCCATGCTAATGTGGCCGGCCATGTCCGCAGGTGGCGGAAAAAATGGCCTCAATGCCAACGAGGCGGTCCAGTTGATGAACCGTGAAAAGGCGGTCATTGTCGACGTGTGCAACGCAGACGAGTATGCGGCGGGCCATATTTTGGCGGCCAAGAACATCCCCGTGGATCGCCTTGCCACCGACCTGCCATTGCAGGTCAAAAACAAGGCCTTACCGCTACTCTTCGTTTGTGCGAGCGGCATCCGCTCAGGCAAGGCCGCCACTGCGGCTATTAAATTGGGTTACGAGAAGGTGTACACCTTGCGCGGTGGCATGGGCGCGTGGCGCAGTGCGAACCTGCCCGTTGAGAAAGCTTAGAAGGGAACGACCATGGCACACGTCAAACTATTTACCACCGGTTACTGTCCGTTTTGTACCCGCGCCAAAGACCTCTTGGTGAAGCGCGGCGTCTCGGATTTCGAGGAGATTCGGGTGGATACAGACCCGAGCCAGCGCGCCGTCATGATGGAGGTCTCTGGGCGACGTACGGTCCCGCAGATTTTCATTGGTAGCCACCATGTGGGTGGCTGTGATGAGCTGTTTGACCTTGACCATGCGGGCGAATTGGCGCCCTTGCTGGCAGGCTAGACCACCAGCACGGGCGAATCGCCTGAGATAATACGCGTTTTCTGTACGGCGGCCCACCGCCCATTTAATAGGATGAATTCATGGCTGAAGAAGAGCAAACCCCGGTCTTTCAAATTCAACGTGTTTATTTGAAAGAGGCCTCCTTAGAGCAACCCAACTCACCAGCGATTTTCTTAGAAGAAGGTCAGCCAAATATCGATGTGCAACTGGGAATGGGGGCAGAGAACCTCGCCGAGGGTATTTTCGAGGTGAGCGTGACGGCAACGGTCACCACCAAGGTCAATGAAAAAGTCATGTTTTTGGCGGAGTGCAAACAGGCCGCCATTTTTGAAATTCGCCACATTGAGGGTGAGCAGCTGAACGCCGTGATCGGTGTGGCCTGCCCACAAATTGTCTACCCCTACCTGCGCAGCAACGTGTCTGACATGGTGACCCGTGCGGGCTTCCCGCCTGTGCACCTGTCTGAGATGAACTTTCAGGCGATGTATGACCAACAACGCGCTGAACAGGTCGAAGCACCGGCCCAGTAAGCGGCGCGCTGGGGTCGTCTACAGCGCTCCCCGGCGGTACGCTTTGTGCGCCTGACGCCCGATTAAAGAGTTTTGATGAACATCCTCATTATTGGTGCAGGTGCGTGGGGGACGGCTTTAGCCGTGGCGGCCAGTGCGCAACACGCGGTGACGCTGTGGTCGCGCGACGCGCAGCAAGTAGCCGGTATGCAGTCAACAGGCCACAATGCGCGCTACCTGCCGAGCGTGGCATTGCCTCAGTCCCTTCGTGTCACCAACGACGAACTGGCCACGGTGACTCAGGGGCAAGACCTGATCATCATCGCGACCCCTATGGCTGGCCTGCGTGCTTGCCTGACGTTGTTAGAGGCCGCGTCGGTGCGTGTGCCCGTCGCCTGGCTGTGTAAGGGCTTTGAGGCGCCACAGGACGAGGCCGCCTATGGGTTGTTAGGCCACGAAATAGCGCGAATCGTTGCACCCAGCCTGTCTACGGGCGCGCTCAGTGGACCGAGCTTTGCGCAAGAGGTGGCTGCACAGCTGCCAACGGCGCTGGTTGCGGCAAGCCCGGATGCCCGCGTTGTCGACACCCTGGTGCAAGGCTTTCACTCCGATACCTTGCGGGTCTACGGGAGCGACGATTGGGTTGCTGTGGAAGTGGGCGGTGCCGTTAAAAACGTGTTGGCTATTGCGACGGGTCTGTGTGACGGTTTGGCACTGGGTCTGAATGCACGGGCGCGCTCATTACACGCGGCCTAGCGGAGATGGCGCGTTTGGGCGTGGCATTGGGTGCGCGTCCCGAGTCCTTCATGGGGTTGTCTGGCTTGGGTGACTTGGTCTTAACGGCCACGGGGGACTTATCCCGTAATCGGCAAGTAGGCCTGCAGTTGGCCACGGGACGTTCTTTGGACGCGATTGTTGCCGATCTGGGCCACGTTGCAGAGGGTGTGTATTCCGCGCGAACAGTGGTGGCGCGCGCCGCGCACCTCGGTGTGGACATGCCTATCAGTCAGGCCGTGGTGGCGTTGCTGGACGGGAGTCTAAGCGCAAAACAAGCGTTGGCACAGCTCATGCAACGCCCGCCAACGGCTGAGGTCTAGAACCCGGTCNGGCTGCGCTACAAATNAATCGGGATGTTATCGATCAGACGGGTCTGCCCGAGCTTGGCCGCGCCGAGCAAGACCAGTGCACGGTCTCCCACGTCAGGGCGTTGCAGGTCGTCGCGACGGCGAACGGCCATGTAATCAGGTAGCCAGCCGNGATGTTTCAAATCGCGCATTGCCTGTTCTTCAATGGCTTGGGGTGTCAGCTCCGCCGCTCGCAGTGCGCCGGCCATGGTCTGCAAGCACTGGTGCAATCTGGTGGCCTCTTTGCGTTCAGCGGCGCTCAGGTAGTTGTTGCGTGAGCTCAGGGCAAGCCCGTCGGTATCACGGACCGTGGCCATCGTTTGTATCGCTATCGGCATTTCAAATTGCTGAACCAATGCCCGAATGATGAGTTGTTGTTGAAAATCTTTTTCGCCAAAAAATGCGGTACCCGATGCTTTCGCACCCTGAAAAACGCATTGAAACAACTTCATGACGACCGTGCTGACGCCAATAAAAAACCCCGGGCGGTACTGTCCCTCCAACATATCTGCCAGCGCGGCAGGCGGATGGACCATATAGGTCTGCGGCTGTGGGTACAAGTCCGCCTCCTTAGGGGCGAACACAATGTCGCAGCCTGCGGTCTCTAATGCGGCGCAGTCTGGCTCGAAGGTGCGGGGGTAAGCGTCAAAATCTTCGTTAGGAGCGAACTGTAGACGGTTAACAAAAATACTGGCAACACGCACATCCCCGTGCTGTGAGGCCTGTTGCATTAACGCCAAATGTCCGGCGTGTAGGTTGCCCATGGTCGGCACGAACGCCGGACTATCAAATGGGCGTAAGGCCTCACGCAGGGCCTGAACAGTTTGAACCACCCGCATACTTAAGCCATCCAAGCGTGTTCAGCGTCAACGGGAAATTCCCCCGCTTTCACCGCACGCACGTAGTGTTGCATGGCCTCGCGCACGCTCGACGCGCCCGCCATAAAGTTGCGAACAAAACGCGCATTTTTACCTAGGTTAATGCCCAGCATGTCGTGCATGACCAGGACCTGCCCAGCCGTTCCCACGCCGGCCCCGATGCCAATCGTGTGGCAGTTCGGCAACGCTTGTGTGACCGCTGCTGAGAGAGGAGCAGGCACCATTTCCAGCACCAGCATGGTGGCGCCAGCGTCCGCTAAGGCGATGGCCTGTGCCCGCAGCACGTCGGCGTCGGCCTCGCGACCTTGCACACGATAGCCACCAAGGGCATGGACGGTCTGGGGTGTCAGCCCGAGGTGCGCGCAGACAGGAATACCCCTGTCGACTAAAAATGCCACCGTGTCGGTGGTCCAGCCCCCGCCCTCTAGTTTCACCATATGGGCACCCGCCTGCATCAGCGTGCTGGCGCTGCGAAACGCTTGCGCCGGCGACTCATGGTAGGTGCCGAAAGGAAGGTCGGCGATGATCCAAGCCGAGCCCTGCGCACGTCGCACGCCGCGGTTCACGCTTTCGGTGTGATAACGCATGGTTTCTAGGGTCACTGCGGACGTACTGTGCAGGCCTTGGCAGACCATCCCTAGGGAGTCACCGACCAAAATACAGTCGACACCCGCATCATCAGCGACCGCTGCAAACGTGGCGTCGTAAGCGGTGAGCATGGCTATTTTTTCGCCGCGGTCACGCATTTCTTGCAGGCGTGGCAAACTGACGGGACGGCGTTTTGGCGCCGGCGAGGCGGTGGGTAGGGTGCCATAAGGCGTGCTACCTGATGGGGCTGCGGATGGTTGTTCTTGACTCATAACAGGGCTTTTTAGAGGCGCAGTTTCAAAGATGCCGCGTAAGGACGTGACAGCCTCAGCACGAAAGTCTAGTCGATTCGGCTATGCTTATGAGCTCGCGAAAAAATTACAGTCTAAAATTCCCCAATTTTAGGGCTGAGCTAACCCGCCACGATGTACGACTGTTTGGCTAAATGCCGATACCCCTAAGCGATCCCCAGAGGCTTGATGTGCAGACGATAGACATTGAATATGAGCAGCCGGCATGCCCAACGCAGCACGCATGGGCGCGCGTGCCTGTGGAGCCGAATCAAGCCGACCGGGCTGCCTTAAAGGATGAAATTAGGACGCTGTTAAAGGCCAGGGATGCGGTCATGGTGTCGCACTTCTACGTGCACCCAGACCTACAGGACTTGGCAGAGGAGACGGGCGGCATCGTCAGCGACTCCCTAGAGATGGCGCGCTTCGGTCGTGACCACGCCGCGCAAACACTGGTCGTGTCTGGTGTGCGTTTTATGGGTGAAACCGCAAAAATGCTGAGTTCTGAAAAGACGGTGTTGATGCCTGATTTAGACGCGACCTGCTCGCTTGATTTGGGCTGTCCCATTGATGCATTTAGCGCATTTTGCGACCAGCACCCAGACCGCACGGTGGTGGTATACGCCAATACCAGTGCCGCCGTGAAGGCCAGAGCGGATTGGGTGGTAACCAGCAGCTGTGCATTGGATATTGTTGGGGCGCTGCACGCGCAGGGGCACAAAATTCTGTGGGGCCCTGACAAGCACCTAGGCAGCTACATCGCGACAGAAACCGGTGCAGACATGTTGCTCTGGGAGGGCGCTTGCATCGTTCACGACGAATTCAAAGCCTTTGAGCTCAAGGCACTGCTGGCGCAGCACCCGGGTGCGAAGGTGCTTGGTGCACCCGGAGTCGCCCAAGGAGGTGGTGGCCATGGCGGATGCGGTTGGCTCAACGTCGACCATACTGCGGGCCGCCAAAACCATGGAGGCATCCACGTTCATTGTGGCTACCGACGGCGGCATGTTTCACAAATTGCGGACGGAAAACCCGGGCAAGGTATTCATTGAAGCGCCCACCTCGGGTAGCAGTGCGACGTGCAAAAGCTGCGCACATTGCCCTTGGATGGCCATGAACGGCTTGGCCGGTGTGGCGCATGTGCTGCGCACGGGTGCCAACGCCATCTCGGTGGAGCCTGCGCTGATACCGCGCGCTCGGGCTCCCATAGACCGTATGTTGGCATTTACCCAAGCGGTGCGTGCCGGCACGCAAGCCCAAGCCGCGCTGGGTGCATGGGTGCCTCATATGGGCGCCGCGTAAGCACCTCGTTGGCGCTGGCGACCTACGTTTAGGTCTTGGCGGGTGGTGTCAGTATGGTGGGTGTTGCTGCCGCTAGCATCTCAGGGTAGTCGCGGCTGAAGTGCAAGCCACGGCTTTCTCTACGTTGCTGGGCGCACTGGACAATGAGGCCCGCTGTTTGCACCAGATTACGCAACTCCAACAAGTCTTGGGTGACGTGAAAGTTGGCATAAAACTCATCGATTTCAGCCTCTAGCAGGGCAATACGGTGTGCCGCACGCTCCAAGCGTTTGTTGGTGCGCACGATGCCGACGTAGTCCCACATAAATTGGCGCAACTCATGCCAATTGTGCGAGATGACCACGGCTTCGTCGGCATCTACGACGCGGCTATCATCCCATTCAGGTAAGTCCAGGTCGGGCTGACTGGCGTTTGACTGAATGTCTGTTGCAACGGCGCTGGCGTAGACCATGCACTCCAACAAGCTATTGCTGGCAAGACGGTTCGCGCCGTGTAAGCCGCTGTAACTGGTCTCACCAATGGCGTACAGCCCCCCAATGTCCGTTCGACCGTGCAGGTCGGCCACCACACCACCACAGGTGTAGTGTGCGGCGGGCACCACGGGAATGGCCTGCTGCGTGATGTCGATGCCCAGTGCCAAGCAACGGGCCTTGATGGTGGGAAAGTGCTCCTCCAAAAACGCGGGGCTCTGATGCGATATGTCGAGGTAGACGCAGTCGACGCCGTGCCGTTTCATTTCAAAGTCGATGGCGCGTGCCACCACATCTCGTGGAGCCAGTTCGCCGCGTGGGTCATGGTCCATCATGAAGCGGTGACCGCCCACGCTGTCTGGCAGTCGCAATTGGCCGCCTTCACCGCGCACCGCTTCTGAGATGAGGAAGGACTTGGCGTGTGGGTGGTAGAGGCAGGTCGGGTGGAATTGAATAAATTCCATATTAGCCACCCGCGCCCCGGCACGCCACGCCGCCGCAATGCCATCACCGGTCGCCGTGTCTGGGTTGGTGGTGTAGAGGTAGACCTTGCCTGCCCCGCCCGTCGCCAGCACCACGGCATCCGCCGTAAAGACGCTGACCGCATCTGCTGAGGTGTCCAGTGCGTAGGCACCGACGCAGCGGTTGGGTTTGTCCAAATCTTTTCCGAGCTTGTGCGTGGTGATCAGGTCTACCAGCATGTGGTGCTCAAGCAGCTGGACGTTGGGCGTATTACGGACCTGCTCCACCATGACTTTTTGAACAGCGGCGCCCGTCGCATCCGCTGCGTGAACAATGCGTCGGTGGCTATGCCCGCCTTCGCGTGTGAGATGGAGCTGGCCCTCTTGGCTACTAAAGTCCACGCCCAGTTCGCGCAACCAGCGAATGGCGTCAGGTGCGCGTTCGACAACGAACTGGGTGGCTGGTTCGTCGCAGAGGCCTGCACCGGCCGTCAGCGTGTCGTTGACGTGGTTGGCAAAGCTGTCATCGTCGGATAGCACGGCCGCAATGCCGCCTTGCGCCCAAGCGCTGGCACCGTCATTGAGCGCGCGCTTGGTGATGACGGCCACCCGGTGTGTCGGTGCGAGTCTCAGCGCGGCACTCAGGCCGGCCAGACCGCTGCCAATGATGAGGACGTCGAAAGTTTGTGTCGCCAAGGTGTAACCTTTGAAGGGGCGTGTGAACGCTTAATGAGGGGTGTTGTCTGGTGCGCTGGTGTAGGCTAGGCGCACGTAGATCGGGGCAAACGCTTCGGCTTGGGTTAGCTCGATCAAGCACTCTTTGGCGAGTTCCAACATGGCGATGAACGTGACGACGACAACGGGCATGCCTTTTTCTACCGAGAACAGGTCGGCGAATTCCACAAATCGCTTGCCTTGCAAGTGACGCAAAACAATGCTCATGTGCTCTCGTACCGAGAGTTCTTCACGCGAAATTTTGTGGTGTTGTATCAAATTAGCCCGTCGAACAATGTCTCGCCACGCGTCCCGCAAATCATCGGCGGATACGTCAGGAAAGCGCGGTTGCAGCGACTGCTCGACAGTGACTTGGGCACGCAAGAAATCACGCCCTAACACGGGGACGGTGTTGAGGGTTTGTGCAGCAAGTTTCATCTGCTCGTATTCAAGTAAGCGGCGCACCAGTTCAGCGCGTGGGTCTTCGGCATCTTCGCCGTCCGCCACCTTCTTGCTTGGTAAGAGCATGCGCGACTTGATTTCTATCAACATGGCCGCCATCAACAGGTATTCGGCAGCCAGTTCTAAGTTGTTCTCTCGTATTTCTTCGATATAGGACAGGTACTGACGCGTGAGCCCGGCCATGGGGATATCGAGAATATTGAAATTCTGCTTACGGATCAGATAAAGCAGCAGGTCCAAGGGGCCTTCAAAGGCCTCAAGGAAAACCTGCAAGGCATCTGGGGGGATGTACAGATCCTGCGGTAACGCAAACAAGGGCTCGCCATAGAGCTTGGCGACGGCAACGTGGTCAACCACCTCGGGCATCCCCGCAAAACCCTCAAGGGCCGGCAGGGGGAGGGTGTCAGATCCCGCGCTCATGGTCCTTAGCGCAGGTCAGATTTTGTTTGGTAGACATAGGGTTGTTGGGCAACCCGTGCTGCCTCGCCTTGCGCTTTGGACTCGGTGTCTATCCGCTTGTCCCACAGCAGCTCTCGACCCGCACGTTGTGCCGCCTCCAGCTCTGGGCGTTGCGTTTTCAGCGTGGCAATAAAGTCGGTGGTCTCAGACGTGTAATGGGGGCGTGCGAAAAAGGACATGATGCGGGGGACCGTAAAGTTGAGAACCAAACCGCCATTTTAGTCGCTTGTCAGTGGTCGATGAGCCCAAAGTGTCTCTGCGGCTNATACCGCGTTATCCACGGGCTCCCCACGGGATATACACACAGTTATCCACTGGTTAGACAGCTAGGGCGCGGCNGNCNCGGNCNCTNGCTTGCCAGTTCTGTCAAAAAGCCGGTGCGCTCCATGAGGGAGGCGGGCTGTGCTTGCAAGCCATTAATGTGCAGCCGCATCTGCGTTTTCATGAGTTCTTTATGCCATGTCTTTAGGCTGTCTAGCCCCGTGGTGTCGAGGGCCACCAGACGCGATGCATCGATGTAAACGTCGCAGCCGGGGGCGCAGGTCTGAGTCAGGCTGTGCAAGGTGTCTAGCTTGCCGATAGAGCCGAAGAACAGACTGCCATACAGCGCCACGTCGGCGCGGGTGTCGCTAACACGGGTGAGCGTGACGTGGCAGATGCTGGCTTGGCGCTTGATAAAGAGCACGCAGGCCAGCGCCAATCCCAGCTCGATCGCCAAGGTCAGGTCAAACACCACGGTCACGAAAAACGTGGATAAAAGCATCAACTGGTAGTGGCCTGAAAAGCGAGAGAGCGTGATAAACGCTCGCCACTCACCCATATTCCAAGCAACGAAAATCAAAATGCCCGCCAAAACGGACAGCGGAATATGCGAGGCCAATGGCGCGGCAACCAACACAATGAGCAGCAGCGTAGCCGCGTGTATCAGGCCCGAGACGGGTGAGCGAGCGCCCGCCCGGATATTGGTGACGGTACGCGCGATGGTGCCCGTGACCGGCATACCACCACAGAATGGCAAGGTGAAGTTGGCGATGCC
>JGI20159J14440_10002226_pt1 | contig 13270 bp, 10 predicted proteins | sample COG_09_FD_14440 | JGI IMG/M metagenome (IMG submission 14440) | reverse complement strand
AATAAAACATTAATTCAATTTGATGGTTTTAAACTTTTTAGGGTGGATTTTGATGTTGTTGAAAAAACTAGAGAAGTGATAATTAAGGGTAAATCTAAATTTAATTTTGGAGATAATTAGTATTATTCTAACTTTTACAAAACTGATTTTTTATATGAGTTTTGACTGTTCATTATTGTTTTTATTCAAATTAAATCACATTTATATTAAATATCCCTAATAGAAATAGATTATAATACTAAAAACTATACTTTTAGAAAAGTGGTAATAATAAAGTGAAAGTTGCTAGTTTTAATTTATTAGCGGTTCTTTGTATATTTATTTGGCTTTAAATAAAAGTAATAAAGTTTATGTTTTCAAAAAAAAAAATTTAATTTTATATAATGAGTTTTTATAAAAACTTTCTCTGTTTTTTTGTTTTAAGCTGCTTATTTAAGGTTTCGATTTCTCAAGACTTTGAAGTTGCTCCTGTAATTTTAAAATTTGATGCAAACCCGGGAGAAATACAAGAAAAAAGTATTCATGTTAAAAATTACGGAAATAAAATTCAAGCCTATTCAGCAACCCTTATGGACTTTAAAGTTGTAGAAGGTACAAAGGTGAGGGCAAAAAAAGGATCAACTAACAGAAGTTTAGAAGAAGTCTTAAGAATAACACCAAATCTTTTTAAGCTTAACCCCAACGAAGATATATATTTAAATGTGGTTGTTACAGTTCCTAAAGATGCTCTTTCTACTCATTGGGGCTACATAGATATTGGCCCTTCGAAAGAAAAAGAAGATTACGTGCTTGATAAGCAGACCTTATCTACAGGTATAAAAATTGTGCCAAAAATTGAAGTCTTAGTTAACCAGTCGCCAAAAGCTAATCAAACATATCATAGCATAATTGAAGATTTTAGTGAAGTGCCATCAACTATAGATAGTATTAGAGTTTTTAGAACACATATTAAAAATGATGGAGATAAAATTTTACGTCCAGATGTACACCTTGAATACGGGGTTTATGAAACTGCTGAATTAATTAAATTAGCCGGGGTAGAAAAAACAGTTTATCCAGGTGAGTCTGTAGAGTTTGATTTAAAAATTAATAAAAATATGATAACATCAAAAGGGCAAATTGCTCTTATTTTAGATTATGGTCATAATTCAAAACTTGAAGGTTCTGTTATTGAAGTTGATCCTTAAGCACATATTTATTTCTATAATTTGTTTGATTGGATCTAGGATTTATTCTCAAAATGTTTTTGTAACCTACTATCCCGAAACTAACAAAATTCGTGAATCTTACGAAGGAATCGTAAATAACGGAGATACTTTGAAAGATGGTGCTTATAAAATTTACCACAATAATGACAGTCTCTGGCAGAGTGGCTGTTTTAGAAAAGATACTCTCACCGGTCAATGGTTAGATTATTTCCCTAGCGGTCAACTCAAACAAAAACTATATTTTAAAGATGGATTATTAGAAGACACCTCTCATTCCTTTTATGAAAACGGAGGAATATATCAAATTAACGTTTACAAAAAAGACTCTTTAAATGGTAACTGCTTAACATATTTTAATAATGGCTTATTAAAAGAAGAGAATTATTATTTAAAAAATCTAAAAAATGGAGAGCAGAAAAGCTATTACCAAAATGGCAATATAAAAGACTCTTATAGCATGCTTAATGGCAAAAAATTTGGGGAGTATATTGGATACTATAAAGACAAAAATAATCAAGTTCAAAAAGTATGCAATTATAACAATACTGGGCTTGAAGGAAAATTAATTGGATATTATGACTCTGGAAATAAGATGAATGTGTCAATATTTAACAACGACACAATAACAGGTGAGTACAAAGAATACTTTGACACCTCTATATTGATATTGTCTGTTTTTGGACACTATAAAGATGGGGAAAAAAATGGGGATTGGCAATGGAATTATCCAAATGGAGAAACCCATGTTTTAGGACTATTTGATAACTCATTAAGAACTAAAGAGTGGAAAATTTATTACCCTAATAAAAAACTAAAACAGAAAGGAAGTTTTTTATTAGGAAAGGAAGATGGGGAATGGATGTTTTACAGTGAAGATGGAAATTTAAACCTTATTGGCTATTATTCAAGTGGAACAAGAGTTGGTCAATGGACGGGTTATCATTCAATAAACAAAATAAAATCAATAAGTTTTTATCATAAAGGGGAAAAAAACGGAATGGCCTATGGCTATGACTTAAGCGGAAAGCTTGTAGAAACAGGATTTTTTGTGGATGGTAAGGTTTATTATTCTAACTAAAATTCTGCGTTGTTTGGTGTTCTTGGAAAAGGAATAACGTCCCTTATGTTTGTCATTCCAGTAACAAACATCATTAGCCTTTCAAAACCTAAGCCAAAGCCAGCATGGGGAACAGTCCCAAACTTCCTAGTCTCTAAATACCACCAAATAGCCTCTTTAGGAACATTAAATTCCTTGCATTTTTGTTCAAGCACTTCGTGTCTTTCCTCCCTCTGGGATCCTCCTACTATTTCTCCAATGCCAGGAAACAAAATATCCATGGCTGCAACCGTTTTTCCATCTTCATTTTGACGCATATAAAACGCCTTTATAGATGCAGGATAATCTACTATTACCACTGGTTTTTTAAAGTGCTTTTCTACTAAATACTTTTCGTGTTCGCTTTGCAAATCAACTCCCCATGAAACGTCGTACTTGAATTTCTTCTTTTTGTGAGGCTTTGACTGTAATAGTATTTCAATAGCGTGGGTGTAAGTAATTCTTTCAAAATCATGACCAACAACCATTTCCATTCTCTCTAATAGAGAAAGTTCGTTTCTTTTTTCTTTAGGCAGTTGCGATTCTTCCTTAATGGCTCTGTCATTTAAAAATTGTAAATCTTCCTTGCATGTAGTAAGAGCATAGTTAATTAAGTATTTTAAAAAATCCTCTCCCAAGTCAATGTCATCTTTAATATCGGCAAAAGCAATTTCTGGTTCAATCATCCAAAACTCTGCTAAATGCCTAGTGGTATTGGAGTTTTCAGCTCTGAAAGTAGGGCCAAAAGTATAGACTTTACTAAGGGCCAAAGCAGCTAGCTCCGCTTCCAGCTGTCCTGAAACTGTTAAATGGGTTGGCTTTCCAAAAAAGTCTTCAGAATCGTCCACGTCTTTCTTTCCTAGCGGCAAAGTGGTTACCCGAAAGGTCTCCCCAGCTCCTTCCGCGTCGGTTCCAGTTATAATAGGAGTGTGGATATAGAAATAGCCATTGTCATTAAAATATTTGTGAATGGCAAATGCCATGTGGTGACGAATTCTAAAAACAGCACCGAAAAGATTGGTTCGCATTCTTAAGTGGCCTTGCTCCCGCAGCTTTTCCAAAGAATGTTTCTTTGGTTGTAGAATTGTTTTTTGAACTTCTTGCTGATTGCTCTTCCCTATTATTTTTATCTCTTCTGCCTGAAGCTCTACATCTTGTCCGCCGCCTTGAGAAGGAACTAATTTTCCTTTTACAAAAATAGAAGCGCTGTTGTTAATATTAGAAACAATTTCTTGGCTAAAATTTTCAGTATCAATTACAATTTGTAAGCTTGCCATACACGAACCGTCGTTTAATGCAATAAACCTATTTCCTCTAAAAGACCTTACCCAACCGCTTACAGAAATATATTTCGGCGGACTCATTTTTAATATTTCTACTATTGTGCTGTTCATAATAATTGTTAATTTTTTACAGGAAACTTTAAATATTAAAAAAGTTTCTATAGTTTCGCGCTTTCTTTTAAAACTTTGACAAAAATAACAGAAATATGTGACCGTATTCAGCTTTTGTTCCAACAATATGGAATTAAAAGCATAACCATGGATGATATTGCCGTAAGACTAGGGTGTTCTAAGAAAACTCTTTACAACTATTTTAAAGACAGAAAAGATCTTGTTTTTAAAGTAGTTTCTGCAGACATGAAAAAACACGAAAGCGCAGTTTTAAAAACTGTTAGTGAAAACCTTCACCCTATTGACGAACTTTTTAAAATAAATGATATTTCCGTTAATAAAATTAAAACTATACATCCTTCTGCGCAATATGACTTAAAAAAATACTATCCCAAGTCATGGGAAATTTTTGACAGAAACAACAAACAGCTTACCTATAAAATATGTATTAAAAACTTGAAAAAAGGTATAAAAGTAGGTTGCTACAGAAAAGACATTAAGCCCGAAATAATGTCTAAAATATTTTCGGAAAAAATAGACCTTGTTTTCAACGGAATGCTCTTTAAATCATCTGAGATTTCTTTTACAGAAGTCTTTAATGAAATGATTAACCATTACATTTTGGGCATTGTAAATGAAGATGGTAGAGAGTATTATTTAAACCTACAAAACAAACTAACTACATGAAGTATCTTATCAGTATAATAATTTTATTTTTTTCATATGTGAATTTGATTGGCCAAGAGTTTAATAGTAAGACTCTATTTGAATATGCAAAAGTAAACAGCCCCCAACTTAAAAATGCTGCTTTAGATGTTTTCTTGTCAGATGAAAAAATAAAAGAGATAAAATCTACTGGTCTGCCAAAAATAAATGGAGAATTAAGTTTTCAAAACTTTATAAATGTCCCAACAACAGTAGTAGGGGCAAATACTTTTGACCCAACAGCACCACCTGACGAATTAATAGGATTAGCATTTGGTACTCCTTTCAACGCCAACTACAATTTACAAGCAAGTCAGCTAATTTTTAGTTTTAGTTACTTGTACGCTGTGAAAGCTGCTAAAAACCTAAACGAACTTGCTAGGCTCTCCTTGGTTCAAAAACACGAAACGTTATTTGAGTCCATTCAACTAGCTCTTGGACAAGTAATTTTAATTAAGAAACAAAAAGATTTAGTCCTTGAAAACATTAAAGAGTTAGACTCCTTAAAAAAGAAAACAAATAGTTTAATTTCAAATGGCTTGTTGGAGAAAACAGCAATCAACGACTTGATTGTAATGGAGCTAGATCTTAAAAACGGAGTTAAACAATTAAATTCTAATGAAGAGTTGGCTCTTTTATCGCTGAAGTCAAAAATAGGCTACCCGCTAGATAGCAATCTTTACTTAATTGAAGATTTTGAGCTAGATAACGACACCAACTCCATCAGCCAAAAAATGCTCAATCCAAAATCAAGTAGAGCGGTACAGTTGGGAGAGCAGGGTGTTTTGCTAAGCGAGCTAGATCTAAAGGCCACTAAAAGCGAGGGCTATCCTTCCATATTTGGGTTTTTTAATCAACAGCACATGGCAATGAGAAATAGTTTTGACTTCTTTGATGCAAATAAGAATTGGTATCCTTCTACCCTTTGGGGGGTAAATGTTAAAATACCTATTTATAATAGTGGAGAAGGAGCGGCAAAAAACAAACAAAAAGAGTTAGAGCTTCTTAAAGCCAAAAATGAATTAGTGGATATTGAAAATCAAATAATTTCACTGTTTGCCCTTTTAAAAAACAATAATAATTATGCCCTTTCCAGTTACAATGATCAAAAAATAAAAGTTGATTTAGTTGAAACTGTTTACAGCAATGAAGAAAAAAAGTTGTCCTATGGCGCGTCCAACTCCTTAATTATTTCTCAAAGAAAAATGCAGCTTTTACAAACAAAACAAGCTTTAATTCAAAAGGAATACGAATTATATAAGTCTGAAGTTCAATTAAAAACACATACTAACCCCATACAATTATGAAAAAATTAATCTGGTTAACATTATTAGCTTTTGTTTCCTGTGGGAGCGACGAAACATCTAGAGCTGAGCCATTAGAAGAAGATAGTTTTGAAGTTAAAAAGCCATTAATCTCTGTTTTAAAAGTTGAAAAGAAAACATTTAGAGATTTTTTCAAAGCCCAAGGAAGTGTGGTTAGCAAAAAAATGACCTATGTAAAGCCAGAGATAAATGGTGCTATAGAAAAAATTCATGTTACAGAAGGAGATTACGTAGAAAAAGGGCAAGCTCTTTTTACTATAGCAACAGAACTATTTAATGCCCAAATTGCTGAAATAAATGAACAGGTTTCATTTGCAGAGTATGTTTTTAACAAACAGAAAAAATTGTTTGAGGATGGGGTGACAACAGAAATTAAGCTAAAAGAAGCAGAAAACGGCTTGAACAGGGCTAAAAAAGCTAAAAACACATTACTAACTCAAATTGAAAAATCAAAGGTTTTAGCTCCCTTCAGCGGATATATTGAAGAGGTTTTGGTAAAATCTGGAGAGATTGTCAGCCCAATGAATTATTTGTGTCTATTGATAAACACCAACGATTTGTACGCAGTAGCTGATGTCTCTGAAAACTTACTTTCAGACATATCAGAAAAAAAACCTTTAAGTGTATATTTTCCTTCCTTGGATTTAAATATTGAAAATCTAACTGTAAGTAGAGTTGGAAAAGTAATAAACGCAATTAATAGAACCGTTAAAATAGAATGTAAATTGCCAAAAAACAACGGACTAATTCCAAATCTAATGGCAGAACTGAATATAAATCATTATACAAAAGATAGTGCAATCTGCCTTCCTTCTAGATTAATTTTAAAGAATTCCAAAGGAGAAACCTACCTAAAGTTGGTTGATGAAAATAATAGCGTAGTAATTAAAAATATTGTTTTAGGCAGAAACTACCAATCCAAAGTAGAAATATTATCTGGTGTTGACGAAGGTGTTTTGGTCGTTGACGAAGGCAGAAGCACTGTTCTAGAGGGACAAGAAGTAGAAGTTTTAAGTAGCAAATAAAAAGAATGAGAGGAAAAATCAATCAATGGCGAGAGTTTGGGCTGTCTTCATTAGCTGTTAACAATAGAAAAACTGTTTACTTAATTATAACCATTTTTCTTCTTGGTGGAATCTCTGCCTATAAAAACATGCCAAGAGAAAGCTTCCCTCAAATACAAGTTCCTGAAATTTATGTAAATGTTCCATACCCAGGTAATTCTCCCGAAATAATAGCTGATAAAATTATAAAGCCTTTCGAGAAAGAGCTTAATAAGCTTAAAGGGATAGAAAAAATAACTTCTACCGCTACTCAAGACTTTGGAATTTTGAAAATAGAATTTGATTTTGGAATAACTCCAAAAGATGCAAAAAGAGCAGTTGAAGAAGCTCTTTCAGATGCAAGGTCTTCGAAAACATTTGCACAAGACCTACCCGTTGAACCAACAATACAAGAAATTGACGTCAATGAATTTCCAATCATTAATATTAATCTTTCTGGGGAATACCCAGTAGACATTCTTAAAGAAAAAGCGGATTTAATAAAAGACCGATTAGAATCAATTTCTGAAATAAACGCTGTAGAAATTCGAGGCGTTCAAGAAAAAAAGGTAAAAATTGAAATAAGAAAATTTGATGCAGAAGCAAATAGAGTAAGTTTTGGAGACATTGAATCTGCTATACAAAGTGAAAACACTACAATTGGAGCAGGAAACTTAAAAATTGATGGGATAGATAATTTTATCCTTATTGAGGGAAAGTTTAAAGATTTTAGGGACTTTAATAATCTTGTAGTAAAGCATGAAGACAATGACAATGTTTACTTGAGGGACGTTGCAAACGTTTCTTTCTCAGACTCTGACACTACTAGTTATGCAAGACAAAACAGTCAGCCTGTGGTAATGCTAGACGTTAAAAAAAGAGCCGGAGAGAACATTATTAATGCTATTGACAAGCTCAAGGTTGAGATTGAAGAATTAGAAAAATCTTTTCCCTCTGATATGAAACTGACCTACACCAATGACCAGTCTGTAATGATTCGCTCTCAAGTAAGTAATCTTGAAAATTCTATTGTTTTTGGAGTTATTTTAGTGGTTTTTGTATTGCTTTTTTTCTTGGGGCTAAGAAATGCATTATTTGTGGGGATTGCCATTCCTTTTTCTATGTTTTTGTCTTTTATATTGCTAAACTCTGCAGGGGTTAGTTTAAATATTATGGTTCTTTTCTCCTTGGTATTAGCATTAGGAATGTTGGTTGACAACGGTATAGTAGTAGTTGAAAATGTATTCCGGTTAATGGACGAAGGGCTTGATTCTTTTGAAGCCACAAAAAAAGGGATTGGAGAAGTTGCATGGCCTATTATAGCTTCTACAGCCACTACCTTAGCTGCTTTTGTACCATTAGCATTATGGCCTGGTATTATTGGTGAGTTCATGCAGTATTTGCCCATAACATTGATGATTGTCTTAGGCTCTTCTTTATTTGTTGCTTTAGTAATAACACCTGTTTTACTGGCTGTTCTGATGAAGATTGAAAATAATGCTCCAAATACAAAGAAAATTGTTAAAAGCTTCGGAGCTTTTGTTGTTGTTGGTTTATTGTTGTTGTTTTCCGGTTTAAGGAGCTTGGGCAATTTGTCAATTATTATTTCTGGGCTTGTTCTGTTAAATGGGTTCTTATTTGTCCCTGGAACTGTGTGGTTTCAAAATAACTTTTTGCCAAAATTAGAATTTGGCTATCAAAAGTTCTTGAGCTGGGTTTTATATAAGAAAAGACCTCTTTGGATAATTACAGGTACTTTTTTTACTCTTATTTTATCCTTTGTTTTGACTGGTATTTTTCCGCCAAAAGTATTGTTCTTTCCGGAAAACCAGCCAAACTATATCAATGTTTTTGTAGAGCTTCCGGTGGGAACAAACATAGCAGAAACCAATGCTGCAACCGTAGCAATAAAGAAAGAAATTAATCGTGTTTTAAGTTCCCCTATTTCAGAAAAAGACACTCTTTCCTACTTGCAGGCGGCAGATGTAGAATTAATAAATAACAAAGCCATAAAAACTCCTTTTGTTGAATCTATTATAGAGCAGGTTGGTAAGGGCACCTCAGACCCAAATAGCGGGCCATCTTTTGGCGAGACTCCTCACAAAGCAAGAATTACAGTTTCTTTTTGCGAGTTTTCTCACAGAAAAGGGCTAAACACTAGTACAGTAAAAAGCTTAATTGAAAAGTCTCTACTGGGAAAGTTTCATGCTGACATCACTATTGTGGTGGACAAAGAGCAGAGCGGCCCTCCTCAGCAACCACCAGTAAATATTGAAATAACAGGGTCTTCTAATTATGGAGAGCTCACAGAAAGAGCAGAATCTTTACAGCAGTTTTTGATTAAAAAAAATATTGAGGGCATTCAAAAATTAAAACTTGATGTTGAAGTGAATAAGTCTGAAATTCAAATTGATATTAACAGAGAATATGCTAAAAGAGTTGGCCTTTCTACTGGTCAAATAGCCCAAAGTATTAGAACCTCTCTTTTTGGAAAAGATGTTTCTACATACAATTTTAATGATGAAGATTATGACATCAACATTAGATATAGCGAAGGTAATCGTAGCGATGTATCTTCAATTTTAGAACAGAAAATAATGTTTATGAACAACCGCGGGGTTAAGCTGAGCGTCCCAATAAGCTCTGTTGTGAAAAACATAAAAAAAATAAATAAATATGCTGCGGTTGTCAGGAAAAATCAAAACAATACCGTTACTGTGTTTAGCGGCGTTCAGGAGGGTTATAATGCCAACGAAATTATTGCAGTTGTAAAAGAGTACTTAAATGAATTTGAGAACTCTGATGCTGGTAATAGTTTTATTAATGCTGGGTTCAAATATAAATTTACTGGCCAAATGGAAGATCAAGAAAAAGAACTAGCTTTTTTAAGTAGCGCCTTATTATTTGCCGTTTTTCTTATTTTATTGATTTTGGTAACCCAATTTAATGCGTTTTCTTCTCCTGCCATTATATTATCTTCAGTAGTTTTGAGTTTGGCGGGAGTGTTTTTAGGAATTGTTATTTCAAGAAACGACTTTGTAATTATCATGACAATGATTGGAATTATTTCTCTTGCTGGTATTGTAGTAAACAATGCCATTGTCTTAGTTGACTACACCAATCTTATTAGAAAAAGAAAAAGAAAAGAGATGCTTCTTAATAGCGAGGATTTGATTTCTAACGAGGATTTTAAAAGCGCAGTTATAGAGGGGGGTAAAACAAGACTAAGACCTGTTTTATTAACCGCAATCACTACAATTCTTGGTCTTTTTCCACTTGCCTCTGGACTGAATATTAACTTCTTTACACTTATTAGTGATTGGGATCCACAAATATTTTTTGGTGGGGATAATGTTATTTTTTTCAAGCCCATGAGTTTGGCAATTATTTATGGCTTAACATTTGCAACTTTTTTAACTTTAGTAGTTGTTCCAATTATGTATTACACTATTTACAGATTTAAATTATGGCTATTTAAAAAATTTAATTGGACTATAAAAATTGACTTATAAAGAGCATTAATAATCGTATGTTTTTCCTTTGAAGGCTGTAAGATAGGTGCTGGCATAGAACTTTGTTTGGTATTTAAAGAAAATAAGTTGATTTTAAAAAATTAAAACATCTCTAAAAACTTTTAATTTGATATATTCATTTTTTAAAGTTTCTTTTAATTAAAGGAGTTCACAAAATGGAAAGCACCGAGAAAAATATTTACTTCCACGTTGGAATTAGCAAAACAGGAAGTACTTTTTTACAAAACAGGGTTTTTCCTAAGCTTTCTAAAATCACTTACATTCCTACCAATAAATACCATAGGGTATTTGATGAAATTAAAAACTGTGACAGTAATACAATTTTAGTTTCTAGAGAATTTGATAGGCAATTTGAAAGAGAGGTTACTTTATTTTCTAGTAGGTTCCCAAAAGCTACTCCAATAATTGTCTTAAGAAAACACGAAGAGTATTTGGCTTCTCAATACAAGCGTTTTGTCAAGAATGGCTTTAAGGGAGAAGTTGAAGATTTTTTTGACCTAGAAAATGACAAAGGATTTTTTAAGCTTCTTCACTTAAGCTTTTCTTATCAAATTAAAGTTTTAAAAGAAAGGTTTGAAAAAGATCCTATTGTTCTTTTTTATGATGAATTAAGGTCTAGCCCAAAAGATTTTATAAACTATTTTTGTTCTTTGACCTTGAGCGATATTGATTTGGAAAAAGTGAACTTTAGTAAAAAACATATTTCGTATAACGAAAAGCAGCTAAAAGCCATTAAGGCTGTTTCAAAATATTTTAATCTTAAAAAACGAGTTCTTTTTAATAGCCCTGTTTTAAATTTATTTTGGCGGGGTTATCAAGGTCTTTTCCGTTATGGAATCTTGTATCTCTCTTTGTTTATACCTAGTTTTATGTATTCGAAAAAGCCCCTTATTGACCCTGCTTATTTGAAAAAAGTTAGTAAGCATTTTAAAGATGATTGGGAGAAGTGCTTGAAATATGAAAACCGAGAGATATGAAAAATTTATTGCTCCTAACTTTTGTTTTTACAAGCGGTTTATTGTTTTCTCAGGGGGGAAAAGTAATAGATCAACTTTCTTTAAAAAGTAAAATACTAAATAGTGAGAGAAAGTATGCTGTCTATCTGCCAAGCGACTACGATCATTCTAATAGAGAGTATCCGGTTCTATATTTACTTCATGGGGCTGGAGACGACCATACTGGCTGGGTTCAGTTTGGAGAAGTAAAGTCTATTGCGGATAATGCCAATAAAGAGGGTCTTTCCACCTCAATGATCATTGTAATGCCAGATGCACAAACAGGAAAGAGAGGGTACTTTAATGATATTGACAATAATTGGAACTACGAAGATTTTTTCTTTCAAGAGTTTATTCCATTTATTGAAAAAAAATACCGTATTAAATCTGAAAAAAGATATAGAGCAATAGCTGGTTTGTCTATGGGTGGTGGCGGAAGTTTTATTTACGCCCTTAGGCATCCCAACATGTTTTCTTCTGCTTGCCCTTTAAGTGGTTATATGGGAAAGCTTTCTTACAATGAGTTTTATGAAAGCAACGAGGAAAAACTTAAAAAATACAGAAGAGAAAAAGTTTTTAATTACTACTCTAATCATAATGCGCTATCTATAATACAAAATCAAACAGATGAAAATCTAAAAAGTGTAAGGTGGTATATAGACTGTGGCGACAATGATTTTTTATATGAGGGTAATTCGCTAGTGCATATTGCACTTAAAAAACGTGGGGTTCCTCACGAGTATCGTGTTCGGGATGGTGCCCATAATTGGACCTATTGGCGATCGGCACTTCCGGAAGTATTAAGTTTTGTGTCGGATAGGTTTCACCAAAAATAATTTATCTAACTATTGAATCATGAAGATTATTTCAACCTCTTCTCGCGGCAACTTTATATACGAAAGAGATGAAAAAAAAATTCTAGAGCTAGTTCACCCTAAATGGTTTTCTAAAAAAGCTATTACCAAATACAACAACAAGAATATAAAAATTGAACCCAAAAATTATTGGGGTTCAAAATATATTATTCTACAAGAGGAGGTTGAAAAAGGCAGTATTGATATTGATTGGAAAAACAATATTACCATCACTTTTATAGACCAAAATGAAGTTGCCCATATATTTAAATTGACGAATAAGGGGTTCTGGAAACAGCAATTTGAATTCTCTAATCTAAAGGATGAAATTGTAATTGTTTTAACTCCTCTAAACACTTGGAAAAAATGGACAAATGGTCTTGCAATTGAAAGTAGCCTTAGTTATTCTAATCAAAAATATTTCGATGAATTAGTGATTTATTGTGGGTTTGTGGTTCGTTTAATTCAACAATATGCAGGAGCAGGAGTTGTGTAGTGTTATTAAACTGGTTTGGTATAGTTATGAAAAGAAATTCAAATAAAGTGCACATTATCGGTGGTGGGATTAGTGGTCTTGTTGCTGCTCAGGTTTTGGAGAACCATGGGTTAAGTCCTGTAATTATAGATGCTAATGATCGTGTTGGTGGGCGACTAAAGACAGATTCTGTCAAAGGATTTCAACTAGATCGCGGCTTTCAAGTATTGTTGTCCAGCTATAGCGCAGCTAAAAAATATTTAGATTATAAAAGTCTAAATCTTCAAAAACTAAAGGCTGGTTCTTGTGTATTTGCTGGTGGAAAGCAGTATTTTTTTGGAGACCCCATAAGGGACGTGTCTTTATTTATACCCACATTATTCTCACCCTTAGGCACTCTAGGTGATAAACTTAAAGTAGCAAAACTAAATTTTCATCTTCAGAAGAAATCCATTGATAAGATATTTGAAGATAGAGAAATTACCACAAAAGAATATTTAACCGCCAAAGGTTTTTCAAAAAATATAATTAAAAACTTTTTCACCCCTTTTTTTAGCGGCATCTTCCTTGAAGACGAGCTTTACACCTCTAGTAGAATGTTTGAATTTGTTTTTAAAATGTTTGGCGAAGGGTTGGCTCTAA
>JGI20159J14440_10002203_pt1 | contig 13370 bp, 10 predicted proteins | sample COG_09_FD_14440 | JGI IMG/M metagenome (IMG submission 14440) | reverse complement strand
AAGGTTGGCGATATGGTTGGAGTCTTACCAATTCATTCATGCCTCACGGCAAATCTTATGGGTAAATACTTTACTTTTTCTGGCGACCAACTGGAACATATGTAAGTACTTTCGTAATCGTGTTAACTTTTTTATCTATCGCTCGTTCTTTGAAGAAAGGCGATAAGCGCTTTTCATGAAACGCTAGTGGTCACTTGGTGTTTTTTAGTGCAAGAGATGCTTTTATCAAAAGATACTATTTCATCTAAACCACCAACATTTCAGGTCAATCTCTGATCTAATGAAGTGTTAAGCTATGTTTTCGGTCATTTACCGATCGATAACGCTGGTTTACCGATACTACTTTTTAATAGGATGATACTTCTTGCAGTTTTGTAATACAACGGTCAAACTCAACAACAATGATTAAAAACTATCTAAAGGTTGCTATCAGAAATCTGATGCGCAACAAATTCTACTCGATCCTCAATATAAGTGGTCTTGCGATTGGAGTCGCTTGTTGCTTATTGATTGTCTTATTTGTTACTGACGAACTCAGTTACGATAAATACTATGACAATTCTGAAAATACGTATAGACTTACCATGGCTGGTGCGCTTAATGGTTCTGCCTTTGACTTAGCAGTTGTAGGTGATGTTGTAGGTCAAACTTTAATGGAAGATTTTCCTGAGGTAATTAATTATGTTCGGTTCAGACAAAATGGTGCTCCATTTATTCGTTCAGGTGAGAATATTTTCAAAGAAGAAAAGTATGTCTGGGCTGATCAATCTGTGATTGATATTTTCGGTCTTCAAATGGTCAGCGGAGATGCCACATCGGCTTTAACAGCGCCAAAGTCCTTATTAATGAGCGAAAGCGCGGCAAAAAAGTATTTTGGAACCAATGATGCAGTAGGTCAACTAGTTGAATTTGGTGAAGCAAAGGATTATCGTGTAACAGGAGTTTACAAAGATATACCTCACAATACACACTTTGACTTTGATGTGATCGGTTCAATGGAGACGTTAGATGAGGCAAAACAAAACATTTGGATGAGTATGAATTTCCAGACGTATGTGGTGTTGACTCCAGGTGCAGACCTAGAGAAGATGGCATCGCTTTTTCCGGCTATGCTCGAAAAGTATATTGGTCCTGAGGTTAAGAGGTTCATGAATATGGAATGGGATGAGATGGAGCAAAATGGCTCAGTGCTTGCCTTTGGTCTGCAGCCTGTTGCCGATATCCATTTAAATTCTGATTTGCAAGGAGAACTAGGTGCGAATAGCGACAAAAGCTATGTATATATCTTCTCAGCAATAGCATTTTTCATTTTGTTAATTGCTTGTATCAACTTCATGAACTTGGCCACTGCGCGTTCAGCACATAGAGCAAAGGAAGTTGGTGTCAGAAAAGTATTGGGTTCAATAAAAGCGCAATTGATTTACCAATTCTTAGCGGAGTCAGTATTAATCAGTTTTATATCGTTCATTTTAGCGGTTGGCATTGCCTATCTAGCATTGCCGTTTTTTAATGACCTTTCGGCTAAAGAATTGGTAATACCTTTTACCAATCCAATCTTTCTAGGTTCAATTTTTGGTGGTGTTTTTATAGTTGGCCTCTTAGCCGGTAGCTATCCAGCATTCTTCCTTTCTGCTTTTAAGCCTGTTACTGTTTTGAAGGGATCATTAAGTAATGGTATGAAGAGTGGTGCGCTTAGAAGTGTACTTGTGGTGATACAATTCTGTACCTCTATTTTCCTTGTCATTGGTACTTTGGTGATTTTAAATCAACTGGATTTTATCCAGAACAAGAACCTCGGTTTTGATAGAGATCAAGTTTTAATCATTAATGACGCCTATTTAGCTAGAGGAAATGTAGCTGCACTGAAAACGAAGGTTGAGACTTTTTCAGAAGTAAAGTCAGCCTCGCTTAGCGGATTTTTACCGACACCTTCAAGTAACAATACCAATCTGTTTTTTAACGGTATTGTACCGAGTGATGGCAATCAGGTAATTATGAGTAGTTGGACGATTGACTATGAGTATTTAGCTACACTTGGTATCGAGGTTTTGGAAGGAAGGAATTTTTCTAGAGATTTTGCTACAGATTCAACTGCAATTATTGTCAATGAAGCAGCGATTAAAGAGTTTGAGATTGAAGGAGATCCTTTAGGGAAAGTGATAGGAACTTTCGTCAGTAATGAAGGCGATATCCAAGGCTATAGAATAGTGGGTATTGTTAAAGATTTTCACTATCAAACACTAAAATCTAAGATTGGACCACTTGCTATGCAATTGGGTAATAGTTCTAGGCTTCTTAGCCTTAAAGTAAATACGAGGGACTATTCGGGCTTGATAGATAAACTTGAAGCGAGTTGGATGGAGCTAGCCCCTAACCAGCCTTTTGAAACATCGTTTTTAGATGATAGATTTAATCGCATGTACGATGCTGAGCAAAGGCTCGGGAAGATATTTGGTGTGTTTGCTACCATAACAATTGTGGTTGCTTGCCTTGGGCTTTTTGGATTAGCAGCATTTACAGCTGAGAATAGAATCAAGGAAGTTGGTATTAGAAAAGTACTTGGTGCCAATGTAGGTCAGATCGTATACCTGCTTTCTAAAGATATGGGTAAGTTGGTTCTGGTTGCATTGGTTATTGGCGCACCCTTGGCATGGTATGCAATGAACTCTTGGCTACAAGGTTTTGAATACAGGACTTCAGTAGGCTGGACAGTTTTTGCAATGACAGCCCTGGGGTCACTGTTTATTGCGATTATAACCATGAGCTATCAATCACTGAAGGCTGCGGTCAGTAATCCGGTGAAGTCTTTAAGGGCAGAATAAAAAATATATTATCTAATTGAAGAAGAGTGACTTAGTACTAAGTCACTCTTTTTTTGTGTTGCATAAGACAAGATTATTGCATTAAAATTGTTACACTAGTGTTTTGACACACTTAATGAAGTCTTTAGTAAAACTACCAGTCTTGATCTGGATATTCATTTCGCTTATAGTATACGCTAGCGTGTTAATATCTCCGTTGATTTTTCAGTATTCTGGAGTGATTTCATTCGGTATTCCATTCATCTTATTGCTTAACCTAGTCTTATTAATCCTCAGTTTGGTCTTTAAGTCTAAACTGGGTTGGATTGCCCTATTACTTCTTGTTTGTGGTTGGCCATTTGTTAATGTTGCGGTTAGCATTAATGGCAATAACGATTTGACACAAGATGGAATTAAGGTGCTAAATTATAATGTCAAATGGTTTGTAGACGCCAAGGCTAATGAATACAATGATGTGATTGATTGGATAGCGGAGGTGGACGCGGATATATTGTGCTTTCAAGAGTTTTATCCAAGAAGGAATATTGCTGAAAGAATAGCAGGAAATAATAAATACAATATTTCGATAGACGCCCAAAGGTCTAATGTCGCAATATTTTCAAGGTATCCAGTCTTGAATGAAGGATTGCTTTTAGACGAAAGCTCATTTAATAATATTCGGTTTGCCGATCTATTAATAGATGAGGATACGATTAGAGTTTATGCAGTGCACTTGGAGTCAATGGGTATTGATCCTAATAAAATTCAGGATAGAGAGGGTATTCAGAACGAATATGATGATGTAAAGTCTAGGTTTCTTACTGCAAGCACCTCTCGCACTATGCAAATCAATACTTTGATTCGTCATGTCGAGCGTACTACATATCCAGTAATTATCGCTGGGGACTTTAACGATGTTCCTTTTAGTTATAATTACTTTGAATTCAGAAAACGGTTCTCAAATGCGTTCGAAGAAGAGGGTAGAGGATTGGGGATTACCTTCAATCATAAGATACCATTTTTAAGAATTGACAATCAGTTTTTTTCTAAGCAATTCAAGCTCAGGGCCTTCAAGACGATGGGTAATATTTATTATTCTGACCATTTCCCTCTAGCAGGTATTTATGAGTTAAGTGACTAATTTGATGCTTTGAATGGGTTTTTTATGGCTGGCAATAACAGGAAACTTACTAGATCAAGTGCGGATAAAGTCGTGGCAGGAGTCTGTGGCGGCTTAGCCGATTGGATAGGCTGGGATGTCACTTTAGTAAGACTAATTTATGTGTTAATTTCAATTTTCAGTGCTGGTTTTCCTGGGTTCATAGTTTATGTAATCCTATGGGTGATTATGCCGTCAGATGAATAACTACTTTTCAACCAAATCTATAATTAGAACTAAACTAAATGAAACGATTTCTACTTGCTTGCTTAGTCTGTGCGACTATTACGGCAGTACCTTCATGTGACTTAAAGTACTTTGAAAGCACTGAATTTGGAGATATTATCTTCGATCCGTCTTTGGCCATACCCGTTGGATCAATAACGTACACTGTAGCCGAACTCTTCGAAGAATTGAATGAAGGGGGGGCAGTGATTGCTCCTAACGCTGAAGATGTAGTTACCCTCACTTTCACAGAGACCTTACAGTCCCAGAGTGCATCAGGTTTTTTGACTGTTTTAGATCAGAACTTCGGCTCTAGTCTGGCATCGGGAACTAACTTATCAAATCCTCCAATAGCCACTACCATTTCGGTTTCAGAGCTATATTCTTTTGACTTATCTCAAACTGGTGACGAGGCTTACGACAGTATATTGTTTAGCGCAGGTAGTTTTGACTTTACAGCAAGCTCTGATATTGGAGCAGATGTTGATTTTACTGCCTCATTCATTTCATTAGAAGATGCAGCAGGGCAAATCGTAATGAACGGTAGCTTACCTTCAGGCGGTGCAGCGTTTTCTCAGTCAGCATCTCTTGTCAATGGTAAGGGCTTGTTTCACCTTGATGATCAAGGAAACCCTTCATCTAGTAAGTTTCTCGTTAGAATAGAATATACCATCAGTGTTGGGCCTACAAATAGTATTACAGCTGATCAAAGAGTTTCTTTCAATCTTGGTATCAATAACACGACTTTCCAGACCATCTACGGCAACGTAGGAAATCAGGCATTGAATGTAGGGGAACAAGATATTAGCTTAGACTTCTTTAGCACATTTGATGGGGGAAATATCACTTTTGCAGACCCTACAATACGGTTTATTTTTGATAACAGCTTTGGGTTTCCGTTGGGCATAGACTTCCAGCAAATCACTGCTGTGAGTGGATCAGGAACGAACATACCGCTACAAGGAGCGGTGGTAGATAATTTACAAGTTGTGAATGCACCTACTATTACGCAACAGGGTGATTTTGTAAGAACGGAGATTGAGATTAATGCTGGTAATTCTAATATTGCTGACTTGCTTTCATCCAAGCCCACAAGATTTTTAGTGAATGTTGGGGCAGAGTCAAACCCTACTAATGTACCTGCAGCCTACAACTTTATAGATATCTCAAATATCTTGGACGCTTCTGTTGAGATTGAAGTCCCTCTAGAATTGAACATAAATGGGTTGACAGCCGAGGAAGTTGTAAACTTTACTAGTGGGGCGGATTTAAGTGACGCGACCAGACTTTTATTTAGGGTGATAGCTGAAAATGAATTGCCTCTAGGTGGTCGAGTGGAGCTTCAATTCAGAGATGGCTCAGGGAATGTTATTTACACCGTTGATGATCGTCCTGCATTTACGGCAGCTTCTGTAGGTCTGGATGGCAGAACAAATGAAGTCGCTATGTCAACAGTTGATATATTAATTCCAGAAGAAGGAATTAGAATCATTGAAAATGCGACCACTATAAATGTTGTCGCTACGCTTTCAACGACAGATGCTCAGTCAGGAGCCTCGGTGAAATTATTCAATGACTACGAGTTGAGATTCCAATTAGCAGTTCAAGCAGATGCGAGAGTAAATTTAAACGGTAATTAAGATGNAGAAGCTACTAACAATCGCGCTATTAGTTTTTGGGTTTTCAAGCATAAATGCCCAAGGCTATATGTCTTTCTACCAGTTGAGAGATATTGTTCCACAAACGCAAGGTTTACAACCTGCATTCATACCGGATAATTCTTTGACCATTAGTATGCCGGCTCTGAATGCAGGAGTACTAATACAAGGAGATGTAAAACTTCAAGAATTGTTCTCTAGGCCAAATGGTCAAGCAGGACTAACGGTTGACTTCGATTTGCTTAATTCTGTCGCTCAAGCTCAGAATTTCTTAAACCTTGATATTACATCTAATATTTTCCATTTAGGGTTAAGAACTAAGTACGGAGCGTTCTCTTTATTTGCAAACGCTAGAGCTACTGTAGACTTTTCTTATGGAAAAGGTCTTATGGAATTTTTAGCCAACGGAAATGGAAACTCCATTGGGAGTACCATTGATTTTGCGGGTACTCAAATGAGAATGGAAGCTTATCAAGAAGTTGGTATAGGCTATGCTAACACCTTTTTGGACGAGAGGTTAACTGTAGGAGCCCGTGCAAAATTGGTGACTGGTATTTTCCATGGATCTTTTGCCGATGGAGCTACCGCCTCTTTGACCACGGCTTCTGATGATTTCGCTTGGCAAATTGCCGTTCAGAATGGTACGGCCAATACAGCCGGCTTAGATCTGCTATTTAATTCGGATGATTATGCTGACGATGCGCTCACTACCTATATGATGGGTAATGAAAATCAAACGCTAGCATTTGATTTGGGGGCAAAATTCAAGCCGCTGAAATGGCTTGAAATAGAAGCTTCGGTAAACGATATCGGCTCAATTAACTGGAAAGAACAAGTAAGAAACTACAACACGGCTGATACCGTAGCGACTTTCTCAGGACTTAACTTAGACGGTTTGCAAGAAGCAGGAGATGCATTTCAAGATAGTTTAGGGGGTAAATTTAACTCTAACGAAACAAGAGAAGCCTTCACGACTAATCTGCCTACAAGAGTTTACTTAACTGCTTCGGCTTACTTGACAGAACGTGATAGGTTTTCATTGACTTATTTTCAGTCTAGTGCTTTAGATAATCTTCCTGCGAACTATGCTTTGGCTTTCAATCACCGTTTCGATAAATTCGTTATTGGTGTTTTAGGGACTTTTAGGAGATCAAATAACGAAACTAATATTGGAGCTAACTTAGGAACTAACATTGGCCCAGTTCAGCTTTATATGGCCTTAGATAACGTTCTAGTTTTAAACAAGCCAGAACAATATTCCAAAGCAGATTTTAGATTTGGCTTGAACCTGATGTTCGGTTATAAGAAGTGGAGCAAGAAGCCTAAGGTTGCCGATCTTGATGCCCTTTAGAGCGCCTTTCTATTCCTAATATAATTATTGGGAGTAGTGTTAAATCCAGAATTAGCGCAATCACAGCAGTGATTACGATAAATAACCCCAAGTAGAAAGGGGAAGATAGGCCAGAGCTAAGAAATAAAGCAAAGCCAGCACATAAGACAAGACTCGTTATGAGGATACTCTTACCAGTGCTGGCTATGCTGTTTTTAAGCGCCCAGACTGTTGATTTAAATCGCTCCCTTTCTAGATAGTAGCGTGCTAAAAGATGGATGCTATCATCCACGGCTACCCCAAAGGCTACGGTGAAAATTATCGCAGTTGATATATTCAAGTCTATTTGGAAATATCCCATCAAACCGAATAAGATAAGAATGGGCAGGAGGTTAGGGACTAAAGAGTAAAGAACTATCCTCCAATTTCTAAAAAGCATAAAGAGGAAAAGTGATACGCTTATCACCGCTACTCCTAAGCCCTTCACAAGTGATCGCGATATATAGTTGTCAGTTTTGTCAATTAAATATGATGTTCCTGTTAACCTAGCGGTCAATACATCAGGATCTATTTGTGTAACCAAAAAGGTCTTAAGCGTGTCATTTAATACCCTTGCTTTAGCACTCCCTATATCCTTTGATCTGCCAATAACCCTGATTGTTTCTCCTGTGTTATTTTGAAAAGCCAGTCTTGCTTCTTCTAGCTTTGGAGAATTGTATAACCTTTTCACCCTGTTGAAATCGTTCTCTAGAGGAAGGTTGTAGAAGCGCTGTGATGCACCATTCAAACTAGAGTTAAGCGTTCGGATCAGGCTTAAAGGAGATTCGATTTGTCTTACATCATATGTTTTCGCAACAAAATCTTCAATACGTTCGATCGCCTCCAATACTTGAGAATCAAAGAGGGTTCTATCCTTGCTGAGCTTAATGCCAATTTCGAATGGCTTATAGCCGTCATAATTATTATCAAAATAGACGACCTCTTTTAGTTCTGGTTCGTCTTTTTGAAACCCAACGATTAAGGATGTATTGAGCCGCAATTCAGTCATTCCAAAAATTAAAATCACAGATACAAGAGAAATTGCCCAAACAACGCTGCGTTTGTTCCTCAACACAGAAATAAACAATCTATCAAGGAATGTTTTCCCAAAAAATTGACGACTGGTTTTCTTTTCAAGAGGTTTTGGGAAGTAATACAGAATAGCGGGCAGTAGGAGGAAAGTGATTAAAAAGGCGAACAGTACCCCTGCTGCTGTATACATACCGAAATCCCTGATTGGAGGAATGGGTATTACATAGAGGCTAATGAAGCCAATTGAGGTTGTAATAGACGTCAGGAAGGTTGCTTTGCCAATAAAGAGAATGGTAGATTTTAATGCCTTCTCTTTGGATAATTTGTGCTCAATAAAGTCATCGTATTTATGAACAAAATGTATTACATCCGACAGCGCCACGATGAGTAGAATAGGAGGTATGATTACTACTAAGACGTCAATAGATTTTCCTGTAAGCGCTAAGAACCCCATTGTCCAAACGATGCTTAAAACCAAAGCGGCAAGCGGAAGGATTACTCCCTTAAGGGTTTTGAATAGTAAGGACAGGACTATGATTACGAAGACAAGGGCTAGTAAAAGCAGCATCGTTAGCTCCTTCTCCAATTTCTTGGTGAAGTCATGCTGCATTTGAATCTTTCCTGAAATGAGGTATTCACTTTGATGCCTAGATCCTAGGTATTGCCTTAGTTTCGACATAAAGGCTTCGGAGTCGATGTCTTTCTCAAACGCTTGATGTCTAATGATGAACATCATTGACTCACCATCTCTTCCGAAGAACTTACCGTCTAAACCATTTGATAAGATAAGTTCTTGAGAAACCACTTTCTGTGGTGAGATGAGTCTTATCGAATTAATACCAAAAGGAGTGACCTGAAATTTTTTGGTCTCAAATGGACTTTGGATACCTGATATATCAGGCCATAATTTTAGGTCTTCGATTGTTTTGTGCGCTACTTTTAGCGCAACAGTATCGGTAGGCTTCTTATGCTTTAGTACTACGAAAAGGAAATCATTGAACTCCCCAAATTCATCGTTCAAGGACTCGTAATAGGTTAGGTCATCATCTCCTCTCGGGAAGAAGCTGTCAAAATCGTAGTTGAATTTAAGCTTAGGTATTTGAGCACCAAAGAACAGAGTGATCGCAAGTAGAATGAACAAACGGATCAATGCTTTTTTCTTATTGAGGCTTGCAAAGTTTTCTATCCACTTTGGTATGCGAAAAACTTCCGAAGTACGCTTCCCATTCGTGACATTTTGATTTAATTTGTTCATTCGTTCAAATCTAAAAAATCATAGTCATTATGAAGCAGTACCACGACTTAATGAAGCATATTCTCGAAAATGGAGTAGAAAAAGGCGATAGAACAGGTACTGGAACAAAAAGTGTCTTTGGTCATCAAATGAGATTTGACCTTTCAGACGGATTTCCGGTAATTACAACGAAAAAGCTGCACTTAAAATCCATCATTCACGAGTTGCTTTGGTTTCTGCAAGGAGATACAAATATCAAGTACTTGAAAGATAATGGCGTAAGAATTTGGGATGATTGGGCAGATGATGAAGGAAATTTAGGCCCTGTTTATGGTTATCAATGGCGTAATTGGCCCGATGGGAAAGGTGGGACGATTGATCAAATCGAGAAACTTATTGATCAGATAAAGAATAATCCAAATAGCCGTAGGCTGATCGTTAGTGCATGGAATGTGGCAGATGTAGATAATATGGCGCTTCCGCCATGTCATACTTTCTTTCAATTTTATGTGGCAAATGGAAAACTGAGTTGCCAGTTATATCAGCGAAGTGCAGACGTGTTTTTAGGAGTTCCTTTTAATATCGCATCTTATGCACTACTTGTCTTGATGGTAGCACAAGTTTGTGGTTTAGCACCAGGAGAGTTTGTCCACACTTTCGGTGATGCACATTTATATTCCAATCACTTCGAGCAGGCGAATCTACAATTGACACGTGATTTAAGGCCTCTACCTACTATGAAGCTGAATCCAGATGTAAAGGATATCTTTGACTTCAAGTTCGAGGATTTTGAGTTAGTGGGATACGATCCGCATCCGCATATCAAGGGTGCTGTAGCCGTGTAATTATATCTTTTAAGAAGTTCTCGGGGTCTTCATAAGACCAATCGTCTATTTGCCGAAAGTACTTAATCCCAGAGGCATTGGTAGCAAAAACGGAGTCTGCTTCTGCCAAGACTTCTTTCTTTTCCATTACTTCCGTAACCTGGGTTTCAAATTCAGCTAATAATGAGATGATCGTATTTCTCATGATCCCTTCGACACATCCAGAGGCAATTTTAGGCGTAAAGACCTCTTTGTTTTTAATCCAAAAGAGATTCGAAATGTGTGTTTCGGAAAGGTTACCCTGGCTATCTGTTAATATTATATCATCTAGTCCTCTAGATTGTTTTTCTCGTCCTGCTAAAACGTAGGTTAAAGCGTTAGTGGTTTTCGCGAACGAGATTGGCGAGTATTGCGTATTGAAATCTTCAGAAAAACCCGCTCTCTGTAAATCTTGGAATATCTGCGATTCTGAAGGTTTGACTTCTAAATAATAACTCGCTTCAGACGCTGAAGGCGTATACAGACCTCCAGAGTTTCTCCATAGCAATAGCTTGGTTCTTGTATCGCCTTCTATTTGATTTACTTCTCGTAATTCATTGATTTCTTTTTCAATTGAAATGTGCGCTAAGTTGGGTGGAAATTCAATACCCATTACCTGGCAACCTCTCTGCAATCGACCTAAATGTTTTTCAATCAAGTTAATTCTTCGATCTCCTGTAACAATTGTTTCAAAGAGACCGTCTCCATAACAAAATGCTCGGTTGTCAGTTTGGATGATAGAATCAGAAGAGTTGATAATTCGAGAGTTAAATATTGCTTTCATGGAGGGTATTAACCTTTCAAACTTAATGGAATTTTGTGAACCACATATTCCTTAGTATTGCAAACTTAATTTAGAGAACCAAATGGCAAACCAGAGTAGTGTATTTGATATGATAGGACCTGTGATGATTGGGCCTTCGAGTTCACATACGGCTGGAGTAGTTAGGATTGGTCGTGTAGCAAGGAAAATTTTAGGGAAACAGCCTGAAAAAGCTAGTATAACCTTTTATAATTCTTTTGCTCGAACTTATGAGGGGCACGGAAGCGATCGTGCGATTGTTGCAGGCTTGTTAGATTTTAAAACTGACGATATCAGAATTAGAACCGCATTTGATGAAGCAGAGAAGGCGGGCTTTACGTACAAGTTCCGTTCAGTTGGTAATGCTTCTACTATGCATCCGAATACAGTAAAGGTAGTTGCTCAGGTTGGGGATAGACAGATAGAGGTAGTTGGAGAGAGCAGAGGTGGTGGTGTAATTAAGATTACTGAGGTAAATGGTTTCAATGTAGGTTTCAATGCCAGTTTTACAACCATGATATTGTTAGCAAATGATCGGAAGGGAGCCATTGCATTCATCGCTACTGTGTTAGCAAATGATGAGTGTAACATTGCCTCAATGTCGGTTAATAGAAAAGGAAAAAATGATATGGCGTGTCATGTAATAGAGATGGACTCTAAACCACCGACCGTCACAGTAGATTATTTAAAGCATTTGGAATGGATAAGAGAGGTCATATTTATTCCAGACATCGATTTTTAAACGGTAAACATGAATTTTAAACAAAAACTCTTTTTCGGCCTGGGCCTCCTTTTTATGGGGAACCTAGCCATCGGTCAAGGCGTAAACAAGACGCAGTGGACACTTGAAGAATGTGTCAGCTATGCCTTGGAGAATAACCTTACGATTAGAAACAATCAACTCACTCAACTTCAAAATGAGATTGCGGTGAAGCAATCAAAGTTTGCGCGTTTGCCCAATTTAAGTGCTGGTGGTAGTGTAGGTCAGTCCTTTGGTAGAACGATTGATCCCGTGTCTAACTCTTTTGTGAGTCAAGATATTGTTTCTGGTGGATTATCCGCCAATTCTAACGTAACCTTATATCAAGGTGGTATTCTTCAAAATACAATTAGGCAGAATGAATTGAACCTTCAGGCAAGTGAATTCGACTTAGAGAAGGCTAAGAATGATATTGGCTTATCAGTCGCTACCAACTTCTTAAGTGTGCTGCTAAATAGAGAACAGCTTGAAAATGCTAAGTTTCAGCTTGAGGTGACAAAACAACAATTGGATAGGACGAAGAAGCTTGTTGCAGCTGGTTCACTTCCGCTTACCAATCAACTTGATTTAGAATCTCAAAATGCTTCTAATGAAGTTCAAGTCGTCAATGCTGAGAATAACCTAGGCTTAACATTATTGACTTTGAAGCAGTCTATGCAGATGCCTGCAGATCAAACATTGAATATTGTTGCCCCTNNATTGACAGTAGAAGATGTTAATATGACTTTGCAAACACCGTCTAAGGTTTTTGATATGGCCATTCAAAACCAGCCCGAAGTTAAAAGTGCAGAGTTAGGTATAAAGAGTAACGATTTAGGAGAAAGAATTGCACGCGGGGCTTTCCTGCCTTCCCTGAGTGTTAGTGGTAGTATTTCCACTAACTATTCAGATAGAGCAAGACAACTCTTAGGAAGCACAATTATAAATGTACCTGCACAAGATGTAGGTTTTGTGCAAGGCTCTGGAGATAGAGTTTTTCTTGACCCATCACAACAGACAGTACCTCAGTTTAGTGATACTTACGGTGCTGCTGATCAATTCAATGACAACTTAGGGCAATCAGTAAGGGTTAATTTGAGCGTTCCGATATTCAGTAGGCTTTCTAATACTTCGAATTTACAGCGTGCTAAAATTAATAAGCAGCGTGCTGAGATAACCTCTCAGAATGTTAAGAATCAATTAAGACAGGCTATTGAGACAGCTTATAACAATGCTGCAGCGAGTTTGAAGTCCTACGAAGCGACAGGAAAAAGAGTGACTGCTTTGCAAGAGTCTTTCAGAGCGACCGAGCAGAGATATAATGTTGGTGATGTCAACTTTGTGGACTACGAGGTGGCAAGTAACAACCTCTTTGCGGCAAGAACCGACCTTGTTCGCGCAAAATACGAGTACATTTTTAGAGTGAAGATTTTAGATTTTTATTTAGGCAACCCAATAACATTAGATTAAGAAGAAGATGACGAAGAA
>JGI20159J14440_10002200_pt1 | contig 13382 bp, 19 predicted proteins | sample COG_09_FD_14440 | JGI IMG/M metagenome (IMG submission 14440) | reverse complement strand
GCAGAATACATAGCTTTATTTCCAAATGTAATGATTGGTTTACATATTGATCATTTTTATGTTTTTTGGTTAGAGCCCATAGCAATAAATAGAACCATAGAACATATGCAAATGTATTATGTTGGTAATGATAGTGCTAATGGTGATGATTTAAAACAGCTGAGAAAAGAAAACTCAAGATTTTGGAAAGATGTGATGTTAGAAGATATAAATGCAATTGAAGGGATGCAAGAAGGAAGAAATTCGCCAGTTTACAAAGGTGGAAATTTTTCACCAGTAATGGATCAGCCAACTCATCAATTTCATAAATGGGTAGCAAGTAGTTTAGTTTAAAATGAAAATAATTTTAATAATGGGATTACCAGGTTCAGGTAAAACAACTTTAGCTAATGAACTAGGTACAATGCTAGATACAAAAAGATTAAATGCTGATGAAGTAAGAAGAGAAGCTAATGATTGGGATTTTTCTAAAGAGGGAAGAAAAAGACAAGCTAAAAGAATGGCTGAATTTGCATTAAAATTAAAAAATGAAGGGAATTATGTTATAGCAGATTTTATTTGTCCAACACCTGAAGCAAGAAGTTTGTTTCCTGCTGATTATATTATTTGGGTGGATACTATTAAAGAGGGGAGATTTGATGATACTAATAAGATGTTTGTCAAACCTGAGAAGTATGACTTTCATGTTACAACTCAAGATGCTAAAAACTGGGCACCAAAAATATTAAAGGAGATAAAATAATGACATACAAATGGGATAATAAAAAACCAACTGCACAAATGTTGGGAAGATGGCAACCGTTTCATGACGGCCATTATACTTTATTCAAAGAAATAATTAAAAAAACTGGACAAGTTTGCATTCAAATAAGAGACGTGCAAGGTGTTGATGATAATCCTTTTGACTTTGATACAGTAAAAAAGAATATTGAAGAAAGATTAAACCCAGAGTTTGAAGGTCGTTTTAAAATTATGTTGGTACCCAATATTACTAATATTTGTTATGGAAGAGGAGTTGGATATAAAATTGAAGAGATTGTTTTATCTGAAGAAATTCAAAAAATTTCTGCTACTAAAATAAGAGCTAAAATGCGTGAAGAGGGTAAAATAAAATAAATTTTACATGAATATTCAAATAAAAAATTTACCAAATGGAATATCAATTGTTAAAATTAATGAGCCAAAAACTTATAACGCTTTATCTTTCCAAAATTTAACTGATTTAATAAAAGCTTTTAAAAAGCTTGATAATGATAAAAAAACAAATGTAATTATTTTAGAGGGTGCTGGCAAAGGTTTCAGTGCTGGACATAATTTAAAAGAAGTTAAAAATTTAAAAGTAAGAAACAAATATCAAAAATTATTTAATCTTTGTTCAAAGTTGATGCTTCAAATAGTTGAGGGAAGAAAACCTGTTATCGCTAAGGTACATGGGGCAGCATATGCAGCTGGTTGTCAGTTAGTTGCTAGTTGTGATTTAGCGTACAGCACAAATGACACTTTGTTTGCAACTCCTGGAGTAAATATTGGATTATTTTGTAGCACCCCGATGGTTGCTGTAAGCAGAAAGATAAATAGAAAACCTATGATGAGAATGTTGCTTACGGGTGAACCTATCAAAGCAAAATTTGCTAAAGAAATTGGTTTAATTAACGATTGTTTTTCTAAATCAAAATTAAACAGTGAAGTTTTAAAAATTGCCAAAAAAATTTCTTCGAAATCAAATCTTACTATAAAAATCGGCAAACAAGCTTTTTATAAACAATTAGAAATGCCATTAAGAAAAGCTTACACATACACAAGTAAAATGATGACAATCAATATGATGGCCATGGATGCAAAAGAGGGAATTTCAGCATTTTTAGAAAAGAGAAAACCTAAATGGAAAAATAAATGACAATTAAAAATATTTTGATTGTTATATTTATTATTGTAGGACTGTATATAGTTTTAGACTTTAGAGATCACAATTTTAAAAGAGCTACAGATGCCTGTATTGCTGGAAGTCAAAAGTTAGAAAAACCAATGACTAATGAAGAAGCAAAAAAGTTTTGTGAAGAAAAAATTGGAAAAAAAAATGAGTGATATTAAGGAAATTCTTTCAAAATATAAAAAGATAGCAATGATAGGAGTAAGTAATGATCCAACTAAAGCTTCTACAATTGTAATGAAATATATGCAGGGATATGGATTTAAAGTTTATCCTGTAAACCCAAAAGCCAAAGGTCAAAAAATTTTAGGAGAAGAAGTATTTGAAAAAATAACAGATATAAAAGAGGAAGTGGATATTGTAGATGTTTTTAGACCTTCAAAAGAGGCATTAGCCATTGCGGAAGATACAGTTAAGATAGGTGCTAAAGTTTTGTGGTTACAACTTGGTATACGAAATGAAGATGCCAAAAAAATTGTTGAGTCAAAAAATATTAAATATGTAGAAAATAAATGTACAAAAATGGAATATCAGACTCATTTTTTAAAAAAGAGACAAGCTTTTCCAGTTTTAACTAATTAAATGAATATAATTAATTTTACACCAATCTCAGCTCTAATGGGTGGAATTATAATTGGTTTTGCAGTTCTATTGTTTTTTCTTTTTAATGGAAGATTAATTGGAATAAGTGGAATAGCTAGTAATTTTATTACTCAACAAGATAAAAGATTTGATAATTTTTTATTTTTAATTGGCTTAGTTTTAGGACCCTTCGTCTATAAAATTTTATCAAATAAAGAAATTGAAATAGTAATATCTAATTCATTTGTATTATTAATTATTGCAGGATTATTAGTTGGATTTGGAACTCGAATAAGTGGAGGATGTACAAGCGGTCATGGAATAAGTGGTATTAGTAGATTTTCATTAAGATCAATAATAGCAACAATTACTTTTATTTTAGTTGGAGTAATTACTGTTTTAATTAAAAATTATTTATGAATAAAATAATTTCTTTACTGTCTGGTATAGTTTTTGGAATAGGTTTGGTTATTTCAGAAATGATTAACCCTCAAAAAGTATTAGGATTTTTAGACATTTTTGGAAATTGGGATCCATCTTTAGCTTTTGTAATGATTGGAGCTTTAATAATTTCTACACCAGCATTTCATCTGATTAGTAGAAGAAATAAACCTTTGTTAGAAGAAAAATTTAATTATTCTAATAATAAAAGTGTTGATCAAAGATTGATTTATGGATCAATATTATTTGGAGCAGGTTGGGGACTTGGAGGCTTGTGCCCAGGACCAGCTATTTCATCATTAGCTTTATTAAACTGGCAATCAATACNATTTGTAACTTCGATGTTTATTGGATTTTATTTAGTTAAGTTATTTGACTCAATAACCCAAGCTCGATGATAAAAATCATCTACATTTTTTTGAATTAAAGCTTTAGCTACAGCTTCAGCTTCTTCTTTTTTTTTAAATGGACCGTATTCTTTTTTTGTTTTGTTATCGATTGTTTTCATTTCGTTTGGGTTTTTGTGAGAACCTTCGATTACNGAATAATTGATCATGNNAGTTATTTAATAATTATTTAATAGTTTTAAATGTGGCATTTTAGTATATCTAAATGAAATGAGTAAAATTTTTTTAATATATGGTCATTATAATGATAAATCATTTAATGCTGCCATTCGAGATACTTTTATCAAAACAGCTGAAGAAAAAGGTCATACTGTTGATGCTANAGATCTTTACAAAGAAAAATTTGATCCAGTNTTTGCTGGTGAGGAGCCTGATCAAACAGTTTTAGACCATAGAAAAAGAATAGAGTCCAGCGACACTATTGTTTTGATAGCACCTATTTGGAATTTTAGAATGCCTGCAATAGTAGAAGGATGGATAGATAAAGTTTTAGCTCCACCTTGGGCATTTAGATTTAAACAACTGTGGGGAAATTATGGATATCCAATTGGAAATCTTAGAGATAAAAAAGCAATCATTTTTTGTACTTACGGTTCACCAAGATTAGCGATTACTACTTTTTTTTTAAATTTACCAATAAGAAGATTAAAAAGAGGAGTTTTTCATATGTGCGGCATTTATAATATCATTTACAGAAGATATTTTGCTGTACCATTTGTTAGTGAAAAAAAAAGACACGAATTTCTCAATGACGTTAAAAAAACTGCACTTAACGTTTAGTGTATTAATTTTTTTTCTTCTTAATATTTCAAATTTAAAAGCGGATTTACTAATTCCAAATAACGCTATTTTACCTGCTGAAGTAGTAAAAATACAGTTAGTAGGTCTCATGAATAATGATAAAGAATTTGAAGACAGTGGAATTGAACAAACTTGGAATTTTGCTCATCCCAATAACAAAAAAAACACTGGTCCTTTGTCGAATTTTAAAATGATGATCAAGGGCAATTCTTATCAAATGCTTTTAAATCATCTAAGTCATGTAATTACTGAGGTTGGAAGTGGTGACAAATGGGCTCAATTCGAGGTAGTGATTTTAGATAAGAATAAGATTTATCATAAATTTAGTTGGCAGGTTGAAAAGTATACAGTGGATGGGCCTTTGAAAGGTTGTTGGTTGACCACAATAGTTTCAAGTCCAGTCTCTTTAGGGAGTTCAATTTGATATCCACAGATACAATTTTGTTTCGTTATGAATAAAAATTTAGTAGGAATCTGCTAATGAAATCTAAAGCAAAAGTGGTTGTTGTTGGTGGTGGAGTAGTAGGTGTTAGTGCCCTATATCATTTAGCAAAAAAAGGTTGGTCAGATGTTGTTTTAGTTGAGAGAAAAGAATTAACTTCAGGCTCAACTTGGCATGCTGCAGGATTGCTACCTCTTTTCAATATGAGTTACTCAGTTGGACAACTTCACAAATATGCAGTTGATCTTTATAAAAAATTAGAAGAAGAAACAGGTAAAAATGTTGGCTTTAGTGTTGTTTCTAATATTCGTTTAGCGAGTACCAAAGATAGAATGGATGAGTATCANCAATATGCTGGTGTTGCTAAAACGATTGGGGTCGATGTAAAATTTTTAACGCCTNAACAAGTAAAAGAAATTTGGCCTTTATGTCATACAGATGATTTAGTTGGAGCTATTCAACATCCCGAAGATGGATATATCCAACCAGCAGACTTAACCCAAGCGCTTGCAACAGGTGCAAGAAATATGGGTGCAGAGATTTATAGAAACACAACTGTTATCTCAATGAAACAAACCAAAGATGGATGGATTGTTGAAACTGATAAAGGATCTATTGAATGTGAACATATAATTTCTTGTTCAGGAAACTTTGCTAGACAAACTGGAGAAATGGTTGGATTAGATATTCCAGTTATACCTGTTGAGCATCAATACATTGTCACAGAACCACATCCAGAGATTCAAAAAAGAAAAAAAGAAGGTCTTCCAGAGATGGGGGTATTAAGAGATAGTGATAGCAGATGGTACATGAGAGAAGAAGCTGGTGGATTAATTTTAGGTCCTTATGAAGATGGAGCACCTGCTTGTTATGTTGAAGGCCCATCAAAAGACTCAGAGTATGAATTATTTCAAGAGGATTTAGATAGACTTGCACCACATATTGAAGGTGCAATTCATCGTGTTCCAGCTTTTGGAGAAGTTGGTGTAAAAAAAGTTTATAATGGAGCAATTTGTTATACACCAGATGGTAATCCAATTGTTGGTCCTGCTTGGGGATTAAAAAATTTTTGGATTAATGAAGGACATAGTTTTGGAATAACTGCTGCAGGTGGAGCAGGTTGGCAGCTAGCTGAATGGATTGTAGATGGAGAACCAACTATAGATATGCTTGGTGTTGAACCAAGACGTTATGGAAACTATGCAACAAAATCATATTTAAAAGCAAAGAACGAGGAAGCTTACAGCCATGTTTTTATTGTTCATTATCCTGATGAAGAAAGACCAGCCGCAAGACCTCTTAGAACTGCACCTTGTTATGAAAGAATGAAAAATTTAGGAGCAGTATTTGGACAAAAATTTGGATGGGAACGACCTAATTTTTTTGCAACTGATGGTATGGAGCAAAAAGATGATTGGTCTTTTAGAAGGTCAAAATGGTTTGATGCCATTAAAAAAGAGTGTGAAAATGTTAAAAAGAATGTTGGTCTTTTAGATATGACTGCATTTGCAAAATGTAGAATAAAAGGGGAATTTTTAGACTATCTAGTTGCAAACAAACTACCTAAAAAAATTGGTAGAATTAATCTATGTCATGCACTGAATACTAAAGGGGGTGTTCACTCCGAATTTACAATAATGAAAGAGGCAGAAAACTGTTATTATTTAGTTTCTGCAGGAGCTAATTTAAGATTAGATCATGATTGGATACAAAAGTGGATGCCAACAGATGGCTCAGTAATATTTGAAGATCTTACAAATAGCACAGGGGTACTTGTTGTTGCTGGTCCAAAAGCTAGAGAATTAATGCAAAAAGTCTCAACTGATGATTTCTCTAATGAAAACTTTAAATGGTTAACTGCTAAAAATGTAAATGTTGGATACGCTCCAGTAAATGCAATGAGAGTAAATTTTGTTGGTGAGCTTGGTTGGGAATTGCATCACCCAATTGAATACCAAAATCATATTTTTGATAAGTTGATGGAAGCTGGAAAGGATTTAGGTTTAAAACCATTTGGAATTAGAGCTATGAATAGTTTAAGAGTTGAAAAATCTTATAAACTTGTTGGAACAGAGTTGTCTATTGAATATTCTCCATATGAGTCTGGTCTTGATAGATTTATTCACCCAAACAAAGGTAATTTTATTGGTCTAGAGGCATTAAATAAATGGAGAGAAAAAGGATTTGATAATAAACTAGTTACTTTAGAAATTCACAATACATCTGATGCTGATGTTTTAGGCAACAACCCAATATATAAAGACAACAAGGTTGTCGGAAGAGCAACTGGAGGAGAGTTTGGTTTTAGATTAAATAAATCTATCGCACTTGCAATGGTTAAACCTGAATTAGCAAATGTTGGAGAAAAACTTAAGGTTGACATTTTAGGAAAAATACACGAAGCAACCATTTTGGATGAAAGTCCTTATGATACAGAAAATAAATTATTAAGAGCTTAATGAAAATTTTAGTCGCAGTTAAAAGAGTTATTGATTACAACGTTCAAGTAAGAGTTAAAGAAGATGGCACAGGTGTAGTCACGGACAATGTTAAGATGTCAACTAATCCCCCTGATGACAATGCCATAGAGGAAGCAGTAAAAATTAAGGAAGCTGGTAAAGCTACTGAAGTAGTTGCAGTTAGTGTAGGAGAAGAAAAAGCTCAAGAAACTGTTCGTAAAGCTTTAGCAGTAGGAGCAGATAGAGGTATTCTTGTAAAAGCCGATGGAGTTTTAGAACCTTTGGCTGTTTCAAAACTACTACAAAAAATTGTAGAAAAAGAAAAACCTGATTTAGTTTTCATGGGAAAACAAGCGATTGATGATGATTGTAATCAAACAGGTCAGATGTTAAGTGCATTGCTTAATTGGCCACAAGCAACATTTGCATCTAAGATTGAAATTAAAGATAAAAAATTAGAAGTTACTAGAGAAATAGACGAAGGGTTGGAAACAATAGAAATAAATGTACCTGCAATAGTTACCTGTGATTTAAGATTAAATGAACCAAGATATGCTTCATTACCTAATATTATGAAAGCTAAAAAGAAACCTATTGAACAATTAAATGCGTCAGATTTAGGAGTGGATACCTCTCCAAGAATAGAACAAATTAAAGTTGAAGAGCCACCTAAAAGAAAAGCGGGCATCAAAGTTTCAAGTGTGGCTGAATTAGTTCAAAAATTAAAAAATGAGGCAAAGGTAATTTAATGTCAGTATTATTAATAGCAGAACACAATAATAAAGAAGTAAGACCTTTTACACTAAATGCAGTAACTGCTGCATCTCAAATAGATACTGATGTTCACGCGGTAGTTATTGGTCAAAGTTGTGATGCAGCCTCAAAAGCTTTATCTGAATTACCTTTAGTTAAAAAAGTTATTCAAGTTGAGGCAGCTCATTATGAAAATTTTATTGCTGAAAATTTTGCACCAGTAATTGTTAAATTAGCTAGCAATTACACACATATTATTTGTTCAGCAAATACATTTGGAAAAAATTTAATGCCAAGAATAGCAGCTGCTTTAGACACATCGCAAATTAGTGATATTACTAAAGTTGTTTCTACAGACACTTTTTTAAGACCAATTTATGCTGGAAATGCTTTTGCAACTGTTAAAAGTAAAGACCCAAAAAAATGCATTACCATAAGACCTACTTCTTTTGAACCTTGTGAAAGTTCAGGTGGTTCAGCTCCAATTGAAAAAGTTGATCCAGGAGAAGAATTTACTCAAACTAAATTTATTAAAAGAGAAGAAATTAAATCAGATAGACCTGAACTTGGTACAGCGAGAATTGTAGTTTCAGGTGGCAGAGGAATGCAAAGTGGAGACAATTTTAAATTGATTACTTCAATCGCTGATAAATTGAATGCAGCTATTGGTGCATCAAGAGCTGCAGTTGATGCAGGTTATATCAGTAACGATCATCAGGTAGGTCAAACAGGTAAGGTTGTAGTACCTGATTTGTATATAGCAGTTGGAATTTCTGGAGCCATTCAACACCTTGCTGGAATGAAAGAAAGCAAAGTAATTGTTGCAATTAATAAAGATGGAGAAGCACCAATATTTAGTGTTGCAGATTACGGTCTTGAAGCTGATCTTTTTGAGGCTCTTCCACAATTCTTAGAAGAATTGAACAAATTAAACACTATACAAAAATAACAGAATCTGTAAGAAATTAGAATATGTCTAGAGAGGCAATGGAATATGATGTGGTTATTGTTGGTGGTGGTCCATCAGGTTTATCATCAGCGATAAAATTAAAACAATTAGATCCTAATTTAAACGTTTGTTTATTAGAAAAAGCTTCTGAAATTGGTGCTCATATTTTAAGTGGAAATGTTTTTGAAACTAGAGCTTTAGATGAACTTTTTCCTAATTGGAAAGATTTAAATTCACCAATAAAAACAAAAGTAACAAAAGAAAAGTTTTTATTTTTAGGAAAAAATAAATCTTTAAGTTGGCCGACATGGCTTCTTCCATCTGTTCAACAAAATCATAGAAATTATATAATAAGCTTAGCCAATTTATGCAGATGGCTTGCTGAACAAGCTGAAGCATTAGGTGTAGAAATTTTCCCAGGATTTCCTGCAAATGAAATTTTATATAACGAAGATGGATCGGTTAGGGGTGTTGCAACTCAAGATATGGGAATTGATAAAGATGGAAATAAAAAAGATAGTTTTGAACCTGGAATAGAACTTTTAGGAAAAGTTACAATTTTTGCTGAAGGATGTCAGAGGTCATTTAGGAAAACAATTAATTAAAAAATTTGAATTAGACAAAGATAAAGATCCCCAACAATATGGAATTGGCTTTAAAGAAATTTGGGAAATTGATGAAAAAAATCATGAAGAGGGTTTGGTGATGCATACAGCGGGTTGGCCATTAGACAATAATACTTATGGTGGTAGCTTTATGTATCATGCAGAAAATAAACAAATTTTTTTAGGATACGTTATAGGTTTAGATTATAAAAATCCTCATCTCTCTCCATTTGACGAATTTCAAAGATTTAAAACTCACCCATCAATAAAAAAAATAATTGAGGGAGGAAAAAGAATATCATATGGAGCGAGAGCTTTAATTGAAGGTGGTTTTCAAAGCTTACCTAAAATGTATATGCCCGGTGCTTTATTAATTGGCTGTGATGCAGGAACTTTAAATATGCCAAAAATTAAAGGATCTCATACAGCGATGAAAAGTGGAATTTTAGCTGCTGAAACAATTGTTGAAAATATTAAGAATAAAAAAAGCTTATCTGTATATGAAGATAAATTTAAAAAAAGTTGGCTTTATGAGGAGCTGTTTAAAGCAAGAAATGTTAAACCTAGTTTTAGTTGGGGTTTAATTTTAGGTATTATTTTCACTGGTATTGATCAAATACTATTTAGAGGAAAATTGCCATTTACTCTTAAACATAAACACGCTGATCATGAAACTCTAAAATTAGCCAGTGAAATGCCTAAAATTGAATATCCAAAACCTGATAACGTTATAACGTTTGATAAAACAAGCTCCGTTTATTTAACCGGTACCAACCATGCCGACAATCAACCGGTACATTTAAAATTAAAAGATCCTTCTTTGCCAATTAAATATACATTAGAAAAATTTGACGAACCCGCTCAAAGATATTGTCCTGCAGGTGTTTATGAGGTTCAAAAAGAAAATGATATTAGTAAATTTGTTATAAATTCTCAAAATTGCATTCATTGCAAAACTTGTGACATCAAAGAACCATCTCAAAATATTACTTGGGTTACTCCAGAAGGTGGTGGTGGTCCAAAATATGGAAATATGTAATTAAGAAAGATCGATTGCAAACTTCTTAAGAGTTTCTATAGGCATTAACTTTAAAGTATTCTCGTGAGTGCTTTTTAAATAGATAGGACAACCTTTACCTGCTTCAACTGCTCTTGCATACCAGCTCGCACAAACACACCATCCATCACCATCTTTTAAACCCGGAAAACCAAATTCAGGATGAGGCGTAATCAAATCATTACCCGCTTCTTTGCACCACTCTAAAAATTCTGTAGTTACTTTTGCACAAACAGTGTGAACACCATGGTCATTTTCATCTGTATTGCAACAACCATCTCTATACCATCCAGTAAGAGGATCATTTGAACAGTTCTCAAGAATTTCACCAAGAACATTTTTTTGAACTTTATTCATTTATTTTTTCTAGAGTTTTTTTATCAATTTCTAAGTTGAATGAAAAAGATCTTCTTTCTCCATCAACATTAAATGGATAAGCAGTATGCATTAAATAATTAGGAAAGATTATCATATCCCCAACCTTAGGTTTATGGTTAAAGATACTTTTATTTAGTAGAGATCTTGAACCATGAATAAAATCAATTGTACCNTTAGTTTTTGATTTCTTTTTACCTTTATNTAAATTTTTAGGCATTTTTAAGTAACCTACACCAGAAATACTTCCAGAATGATAATGTATAGGATTATATTCATTTTTAAATTGTCGAACTACCCAAAGATTTTTAAGCTGAATATCTTTTATATTTTTTTTTGATGATTGTTTAATAAAGTTTTTTACATTAATCTTTAAAAATTTAATTAAGTATTTGTTTACAAAATTTTTTGATAACTCTAGCTCTTGTTTAACTTCTCCAACTAATTTTTTTGAGTAATCACTTTTTTTGATTTTTGATTTATCTTTTAAAATATTATCAACCTCATTATTAATCTTCATTACAATTTTTTTCGGAATTTTAATTATAGCTATTTTAGGACCAAAAGGACTTTGAATTTTCATAACTTTTAAATTTTAGTGGGATTTGGTTGTCCCTTGTAAACTTTTTCAGGATCAAATTTTTTTTCTTTTTCTAAAAATTCCATTTCAATTTTTCTTCCATTATCAATAGGGCCAAGGGGTACTGATCTATAAAAACATGATCTATATCCAACATGGCAGCTCGCACCATCACCTATATCAACAGTCAACCAAATAGAGTCTTGATCATCATCAATTCTAATTTCTACAACCTTTTGAACGAAACCACTTGTTTTACCCTTATGCCAAATAGCATTTCGAGATCTACTAAAATAATGTGCCTCTTTAGTTTCAATTGTTTTTTTTAATGCTTCAACATTCATATAACCATGCATTAAAATATCTTTAGATTTAGAACACATTGTGACAACAGGTATTAGACCATCATTATCAAATTTTGGAGAAAGAAGATTTCCTTCTTCAATTTCTACTACATTTTCTCTTTTTTTGAACATATATGGAGATTATGTAGCATATATATAGATATATTAAATATTTTAAAAATACATATTTATAGGTATAAAACCCACAATGAAATTAGTTAAAGATATAGATAATAATCAAAATTTAAAAAAAGTTTCTGATAAAGAAGCTGAGGAAGCATTTAAAACAATTTTAGCCTGGATGGGAGAAGACCCAAATAGAGAAGGGCTATTGGAAACTCCAAAACGAGTAGTCAAAGCATTTAAAGAATATTTTAAAGGTTACAAAGAAGATCCTAATCAAATTTTAGACAAAACTTTTGGTGATGTTGAGGGATACGACGATATGGTTGTTCAAAAAAATATATCTCTACAAAGTCACTGCGAACATCATATGGCACCAATTATTGGAAAGGCTCATGTTGCCTATATTCCAAAAAAAAGAGTAGTTGGATTAAGTAAATTAGCAAGAGTTGTTGAAGTTTTTTCTAAAAGATTACAAACACAGGAAAGATTAACTATGCAAATTGCGAATACATTAATGGAATCTCTAGATGCAAAAGGTGTTGCTGTTACTATAGACTCAACCCACCAATGTATGACAATGAGGGGAATTAAAAAAGAGCAAGCGACTACGATCACAAATTATTATTTAGGTCAGTTTAAAGAAGATCTTTCTTATCAAAATAGATATTTGAGATTCATAAGTATAGCAAAAGATTAAAGTGTCTGATCAATTTAAAGCATTAGTTTTAAATCAAAAAGGTGAAGATTTTACACGAGAAATCAAATCAATAGATAAAAGTTTTTTAAAGCACGGTGATGTAACCGTTAAGGTTGATTATTCAGATTTAAATTTTAAAGATGGAATGATTTTAAAAAATGGTGGAAGATTAGTTAAAGAATTTCCACATATTCCAGGAATAGATTTTTCAGGAACTGTAATTGAAAGTAAAAATTCAAAATTCAAAGAAGGTGATGATGTAATTTTAACTGGTTTTAGAGTAGGTGAAATTTTTTATGGAGGATATTCTCAAATCGCTAAAGTTAATGGAGAATTTTTAGTAAAAAGACCAAAAAATTTAACAAGTAAACAAGCTATGATTTTAGGAACAGCTGGCTTTACATCATTAATGAGTGCGTTCGCAATTAAAGCTAGAGAAGAACTATTATTAGGAGATAAAGTAAAAGATGTATTAGTAACAGGAGCTACAGGAGGAGTTGGTAGTGTTGCTGTAATTATATTAAACAAAATGGGTTATAATGTTACTGCTGTAACTGGTAAAGATTCGAAAGCAGATTATTTAAAATCATTAGGTGCTAAAAATATTGTAAACCGGGCTGAATTTGACAAAGATCCAAGACTTATCGACAAAGGTTTATGGGATGGTGTTGTTGATACAGTTGGTGGAAAGATATTAGCAAATGCAATTGTACAAACTAATCCTAATGGAATAATAGCGGTATGTGGAAATGTTAATACAAATGAACTTAATACAAATGTTATTCCTTTTATGCTTAGAGGAATAAAGCTTTGGGGTATAGACTCTGCTAACTG
>JGI20159J14440_10002184_pt1 | contig 13473 bp, 13 predicted proteins | sample COG_09_FD_14440 | JGI IMG/M metagenome (IMG submission 14440) | reverse complement strand
TTCGTATTCACGAACGAGGCTCATTTAAAAATTTTACTTAAAAATCTTAGAAAGTCAGCAATCCTTCAACATAGAATTCATCGTAATCACCGAAAGTAGCACTGTCTACACTTGTGGTACTGTATTCCATGTTAATTCCAAAATTTTGGGTCAAAGAAAACAGCAATGCGAATGAGAAACGATCAGCTTCATGATCGGAATTTCCTCTTTCATAATCTTCATGAGAATAACGAATAGTAGCTCCCATCCAATTAACGAACTGGTAGTTTGCCAAAAGCATCATGCTCCAATATTCGTCATCTAGAATTTCATAATTATCAAACTCTAAAGCGAGGGTAAGATCACCCGGATTGTAGCCTAACCAACCATTGAATTGTGAGATATCCTTACTGGTAGCACCTTGNATCNACCTCTTCANNCGCATACCCTAAACGAGCTTCGAGCCCTGGAATAATCATGAGAGAAGCCGCAATATCTAAAGCAATGTTGTCACCAGTAAAATTATCACCGGCCCAATATCCATCATGAAGTCCGAGAGTAAGACCAAATTTTCCATTGTTAAAATTAGCACGAACCCCATCTTTATAATTTCTACGAGTTTGAGCACCAGAGGCTTTATCTCCGAGATAATAAGCGTTTGAAACCGCAAATAAACCTGGTGCCTCATCAGCCTCATAGCCTAATACTGTTAATTGACGACCGAATGAGAAATTGAAATCTCGATTTAGGCTGTAGCGACCAAAAGCTTGCTCTAAAGATATATCGTCTTTTGTCATAGCAACATGCAACTCTGCAGTTACAGGAGAAAAATCAAATAAGAAATCGACATCGGCGGAGGTGCTAAAAGCTTCTTCTTGAGAACCTGAACCAGGAGTAGAGTTTGAATCTTCATCATCATACTTAAATTGAAAATCTACAAACCCTCGCATCACCACTCGATTGCCCAAAGCAATGCCAGCAGCTCCGCTCGTGGTATTTGCTCCCAAGGTTGTCCCCTGAGAAGCAGAAGATTGCTGCATGGTAACCATACCAGGCATTTGCGCGGACAATAATGCTCCTGAAAAAAGCAGAGCAGTTAGTGAAGAAATTATCAGTTTCATATAATAGATTGTTTAGTTTGGGCAGAATCTAAAATCTACAAAAGTGGTATTTGGGTCAAGCCCGAATTAATTGTTCTAATTTCAGACGATAATAAAACTGATTATCAACAAAATTATACCATTCCCTTCTTGCACTCTTTAGTAATTACTTTGAATTGATTTGCTTTTCCAACTTCTCGAGCCGGGATTTTAAATTTCCGGACAGTGCTTTTCTTTCTCCCGCATTATCAATCGGACCATCGAAGAGAACTTTTCCATAAGGGTCAGTGGCACGGAGCGATTTTTGGCCATTTTTTTCAGTCCATTCTAATGTCCCCTCTTCATCGGTGATCATAACCTGACTCTGGCTGGTCTGCTTGGAAAAGGATTCAGTATTTGCCTTCGGGTGCAGGGGGTCATCTTCCGATTGTTTTTGGGGTAGTATTTTTTTATGCCTTCCTCTATTTTGATTAAAATGTAGAAAGGGTATTAAATCCTCAAGGTTTTGAGGATTATGTAAAAAAGGATCTTTTTCAAAAGAATCCATTCCAAAAGGGTCGTAATGTGGGAAACGATCATACAAACTGGGATTTTGGAACGGATCTTCTTGGGTAAGGTTGGATTCTCCCAGTTTTACGGTAATCTTTTGTTTTTTACCCTGTCTTAATAAAGTGAAGATTACTTCATCCGTTGGCATTTTGGAACGGACCAAATATTTGAGCTGTTCCTGATTTACCAAAATTTGATCATTCATCTGAAGGAGCAAATCAAATTTTTGAATACCCGCTTTTTCAGCCGGGCTGTTTTTTGCAACCAATTCCACATTTAGGTAAAGGTTTTCTGTAAGTTTAAGTTGATGGCTTACATTCGGATTTACTTTAGTTGCATAAATTCCGAGGTAAGCAGTCGTACGAGAATCGGAATCCTTATTTTTTGCAACCAGAGACAGGTTGTAAAGAATGCCAATGGTAAAAAGGAAAATAGAGAATTTCATGATTAGGTTATACCGGGTTAATAATAAGCAGTCTTTGGTACCTGCGGGCACGATGGAAGAGGTATTAGTATAACTCCAGGTCTATCAGATACACTTCCTGCCTCGGAGTTGTGGATAAAACACGGGTCTCTGAAGCTGGGTGCGTCCAAAGGGTTTCGTCTATAAAATGATACCTGTATTGCCGAGCCGGTAGTCCAGTTGCACGATCCACAATTCCCTCATCTACTCGACGAATAAACTTTTCTTCCGTTTGGGGATCCAGCCATCCCACCATCGGCATTCCAGAGAAATCCTCCAATTGCTCCGAGCTAACTCCGTGTAATGGACTATCATCATAAACCATACTAAATGGTTGAACCGCAAGAGGCTCCACTTTTTTGAATGCGATTTCATTCGAGCTTAGTTGTGAGAAATAAAAGAAAAACGCGACCGCAGCGGCAATTCCTATACCCGGTATTGTCCAGGCTAAGATTTTGGTAAAAGAGGACTTTACGATCGATTGTTCCGCCTGGATCGTGGAGATGGCACATCGCAACCGATCCTGCTTCTCCCAGTGCGTCCTCGATCTGTTTTGTAAATTCATCGGTGGGAGGACGGGGAGAAAGCGAGGAGAGTTCCTTTTCTAATTTTTCGAAATCGTTCATCGATTTGGAGTGGTTCCGCTTTCTAATTCCTGCGGAACGGAATCTTTTAATTTCTGCAAGGCATAGCGATAACGGGAAGCAACAGTATTTAAAGACAGATCCAAGGTGCGGCTAATTTCGTCAAATGTGAGATCTCCCCAAATTTTAAGCATTAACACCTCACTTTGTTCTTTGGGCAGTCTTTCAATCGCACGAAGGAGTGCCTGCTTTCGTTCGTCTTTTTCCAAATTTCGTTCGAAAGAGGTAGAGAGTGGAGAATCGAGAATGACTTTTTCCTCCCGAATACGACGCCTGTCAATACTGCGTGCCCAATCAATTGCCAGCCTGCGAATGGCTCGATACACCAGGCCGGGGGAAACTTCTCCGGTGTGCCCATATAATCGCCAGATTCTAACAAATGCCTCCTGGACCAAATCTTCTGCATCATCTGGATAACGGGCTTGCTGACGAGCAAACAGAACTAATTTACCACCATGCTTGGCAAACCATTTCTTCCATATCGGTTCTGAGATATTCATTACTTTCAATAAACGAGCGAAACCAGAAAATTGATTTGTTTAATAATGTTCAAAATCATTTGTTCCACAAACTTAATCCTGTCGTTNATTCCATTGTTTGTTTTCGAATGCAAAAAATTACTCACTTGATAATGAATGGAATTTATAAAAACTTAGTAGTAAGGATGAAGTGAGGCTTTTTATACATTTTTTAAAGTTCACGAAAATTGGCATCATAGATGCAATANTATTTTTAAAGGGCAGGATAACCGTTACGGTTAACAAAAATTAATGTGCGACTCTGGGCGGGGTCGCACATTTTTTTTGTCCACAAAAATAATTTGATCCATCTTGGTTTAAGGAACGAGTAAACTTGTCTTTAAAATGGGGCTGCGGTATGCCTAGATTATTTGTATTAATCCAATAATATATGAAACTCTTGCATAATATTGAACTTGCCTACTGCACCAATGTTCACCGAGGCAGTACATGGGTGGAAACTTTCCACGCCTTGGAAAACTATGTTTTACAAGTGAAGAATTTAGTCTGTCCGGATAAGCCATTTGCAATTGGGTTACGCCTGGGTGCAACGGCCGCTCAATCGCTTGCCGATCCCAAAACATTACTCTCCTTCCAAAATTGGCTTGAAAAAAAGAACTGCTATATTTTTACGATTAATGGTTTCCCATATGGCGAATTCCATGGCACGCGGGTAAAAGAACAGGTCTATCGACCGGACTGGACCGATCCGGATCGCCTGGATTACACTTTACTTCTTTTTGAAATTCTCGAGCAATTATTGCAACCGGGCGAAGAAGGAAGCGTCAGTACGCTGCCAGGATCTTTTAAAGAATTTCATGCCCCTGGAAAAATTCCTGAAGCCGTGTTTGAAAATATTAACCGTTGTGCACTGGGGATTGAGAAAATCAGACAAAAAAAAGGACTGGATCTCCACCTTGGACTCGAGCCCGAACCACTTGGCTCCTTTGAAACGACGGAAGAAACTCTTTCTTTTTTTGACCAGCTGCATGGATTTGCTCAATCTCCCCATTTAAAAGAAACCGTTGGAGTGAACTATGATTGTTGTCACTTGGCCGTGGAATATGAGGATGCGCAGGAAGGACTCAATCAATTAGCGGAAGCGGAAATTCGCCTAAGTAAGTTACATTTAAGTTCTGCCTTGCGGGCGGAACCAAGTACGAAAAACCTTCAGTTGCTCCATTCATTCGTCGAAGAGGTTTACCTCCATCAAGTGGTGGTGGGAAAAAAGGGAAAAATTTTACAACGCCATAAGGACCTCGATCTTGCCTTGGCACATGCTAATTCTGGAAACCAGGAACTGGGAGATGAATGGCGAATTCATTTTCATGTTCCATTACATACTTCTCCCAGCTCGACCTTGCATGATACCAAGCAACATGTTCTCGATACCCTGGACTGGTTGGCAAGAAACCCAAACGCGTGCAGGCATTTGGAAATGGAAACCTACACATGGGAAGTTCTCCCCACTGAACTACAATCGGTTGAGGTTGTGGAACAGATTGCCAAAGAATATGAATGGACCTTAAATGCACTTTCCCAACGCGGATTAGCCAACGGGGAACCATCCACTTCATAACAGACCGCAAGGGTACAAATTGATGAAATCCTTTCTGCACCAAGCTTTTACCTTAGCCAGAGTATCGAACTTACCGACTGTCTGGACTAATGTCCTGGCGGCGTGGGCAATCAATGCGACTGCCAGTTCAACATTTAAAATCATGCCAGAAGTTTGTGATTTTGCTTTTTTTGACTGGAACACTTTTGTCTACTTACTCATCGGTTCGAGCCTAATTTATGCAGGGGGTTGCACATTGAATGATGCCTTTGATCAAGATTTCGACCAAGCGCACAACCCCAAACGCCCATTGCCAAGCGGTTCCATATCAGCCCAGACCGTTTGGATTCTCGGCAGCCTGGAGCTCATCCTGGGAGGGGTTCTTTTAGTAACGGTAGCGGGTTGCGAAAAGACCTGGGTATTCGCTCTGATTGCTTCCGTACTTTTTTATGATTACATTCATAAAAAATGGGCCGGGGGAATTATAATCATGGGAGGATGCCGATTTTTTCTCTGGCTTGTCGCGGCAACCGCAGCAGGAAAATCTGAACTTGCACCCCAAAGCTTGATTTGGGCATCTGTTCTTGCCTCCTATATTATTGGAATAAGTTGGTTCGCTCGGGGAGAATCCCAAAAGAAAACAGAGCCGGTTCAATACTCAATAATCCTGCTCTTTTCCACCCCACTGATCGCCCTCGCTCTATTGGTATATTGGAATCAACTCGATCCCATTCGAGTATTTCTATGCAACCTGACCGGTCTGTTGGTTGCGTGGATTGCCTTTAGTTCAATCTTACTGATGAGAGAGGAGAAAAAGGGGGCCATCGGGAAGGGTGTTTCTCGCTTGCTTGCAGGGATTTGTGCATTGGATGCAACCGCCCTGTCATTCTATGCACCAAGCCTGATTGCACCCTGTCTCTGTTGTTTATCGATCGCTGTATTAATGCAAAAGAAGTTTGCGGCGACATGATAGTCTGAATAGATTTTCAAGCATGAATTCATCCTACTCATACATTCGAAAAAACATTCGCCTGGAATGTTCGCATAAGGTGTATTTTACCAAAGAATCATTTTCTACNAAAAATGATACTTTAGCCGAGATCCTTCAACCCCATCGAGAAGGTATTAAAACCAAGGCATTGGTTTTTGTGGATGAAGGAATAATCGATGGTAATCCCAATTTACTTGAACATATTGCAAGTTATTTCCGCTCGCGGGAAGATCGTATTAACTTAGTGTGTTCGCCCCAGTTCATTCAAGGGGGAGAACCGGCAAAGAATGATTGGTCTTTGGTGGAGAAAATATGGGAATTACTAAACCGGTATTCCATGTGCCGACATTCCTATGTGATCGTGATTGGAGGGGGTGCCGCACTTGACTTGGTTGGGTTTGCTGCCTCCACAGCACACCGCGGGGTTCGTCTGGTACGATTTCCCACCACAACACTGAGCCAGGGAGATGGTGGAGTCGGGGTGAAAAATGGAGTTAATTATTTTGGAAAAAAGAATTGGATTGGTACCTTTTCTGTTCCGGAGGCAGTGGTAAATGATTTTAACTTTCTCCTGGGACTACCCCACTCCCAAAAACGAGCAGGTTATGTGGAAGCGATCAAAGTAGCGTTAATACGAGACCGGTCATTTTTTGAATTTATTGAAGAAAATGCAGAAAATCTTTCTTCTTTTAATGAAAACCTTCTCGAACAAGTGATCAAAAAGAGTGCGGCTCTCCATCTCGATCATATTGCCAGTTCGGGCGACCCTTTTGAAAAAGGCTCCGCCCGACCACTCGACTTTGGACACTGGGTCGCCCATAAGCTCGAACAAATATCCGACTTTAAAATTGGCCACGGAGAAGCCGTTGCAATTGGATTGGCAGTCGATTTGACTTATTCCGCGCTGGTGGGATTAGTTAAAGCTAAAACTACCGAGCGCATTTTATGCCTTTTGGAAACACTCGGTTTTCCCCTCTACCACGATCTCTTAAATGAGATTTCCGCGAATGGAAATCGAGTCATTCTTGAGGGTCTCGAGGAGTTTCGTGAACACTTGGGAGGTGAACTTACGATTACTTTAATCCAGGGAATTGGCGAGGGGATTGAAGTCCATGCGATGGATCGTAAGATCATTCTTGATGCCGTCCGCGATTTAAATAATCGCCACATAGCCCTACGAAATGCCTGATGAATAGCACGACCAAGAACAGCCCCCGGACGGCTGTTCTTAATCTGGTTGGACTTTGTGGCAGGCACCTCGGGAAACACACACCAAACCTAGTTGCCTTTGCAGAAAAGCACAAAGGCTATCAGGTCATTGAACCCGTCCTGCCTGCCCTGACCTGTTCGGCTCAATCGACCTACCTTACCGGTAAGCTTCCAAAAAGTCATGGAATTGTAGCCAATGGTTGGTACGACCGGGAATTAAATGAGCACCATTTTTGGAAACAGTCCAATCGTTTAGTAAAAGGTAAAAAAATATGGGATATACTTCGGGAAGAAAATCCGGGGTTTTCATGTGCAAACCTATTTTGGTGGTATAACATGCATTCCTCCGTGGATTATGCGATCACACCCCGCCCCCTATACCGGGCAGATGGACTGAAAACTTTTGATATTCATACCCAACCCATGAACCTTCGAGAAAAGATCAAGGCGGACTTGGGCGAATTTCCATTTCATGGATTCTGGGGACCGCGTGCCGGGATTGATTCTTCCAATTGGATCGCCGAGTCGGCCAAATGGACAGAAGAAAAAAACACCCCCGATCTATCACTCGTTTATTTACCCCACCTCGATTATGATCTCCAACGCTTAGGCCCGAACGATCCTAGTATTGCCACTGCACTGCGCGATTTAGATCGAGTGGCGGGAGATTTAATTTCTTTTTATGAAAAGAAGGGCATTCAAGTCCTCCTGCTTTCTGAATATGGAATTTCGGAAGTAAACCATGTAATCTACCCCAATCGTGAATTCCGAAAAAAAGGATGGCTCAGTATTAAAGATGAACTCGGACTGGAATATCTTGATTGTGGCGGTTCGAAGGCTTTTGCTATTACCGACCATCAGGTCGTCCATGTATACCTTTCCGATCAATCCAGTTCATTTCGAAACGAAGTCCGTTCCTGTCTTGAAAACATGGAGGGTGTGGACCGCGTCCTCGATTTGGAATCAAAAAAAGAAATCGGACTCAATCACGAGCGAGCGGGTGACCTCGTGGCGTTTTCCAACGAAAACTCCTGGTTTGCTTATTACCATTGGGAAGACGATGCCCTTGCTCCAGATTTTGCACGGTGTATCGATGTCCATCGAAAATATGGGTATGATCCAGCCGAACTTTTTGTGGATCCGACTCTCTTCTTTCCCTCCCTTCAAGTTGCCCGGAAATTACTAGGGAAAAAATTGGGGTTCCGGACTAACATGAATCTCATTCCACTCGATGCAAGCCTGGTCAAAGGAAGTCATGGCACACGGACGAAAGATGCTCTTGATTGGCCGATTATTTTAGGTCATGGAATCAAACCATCCAGTTCTCCCCTTCAGTCTACTGAGGTCATGAATTGTATGTTGAGACTTTGTAAGGCGGAAAGATAATAAGTCCTTCATATTTTACATAAAAAAGGCAATTTTGTGATTGCTACTCAAAATTATGTAATCAAAAACGAAATATTATCTTATTTTTCCGCTTTTCTTAATTCGAACCAAAATCTCACATGAGCCCAGCCAAAAAAAAACCGATTAATGATGAAGAAATGGCCCAAAAACTGGTGCTTGCCTACGAAAAAATAAAAGCCCAGGTCCACCAGGTAATCGTCGGTCAGGATGCGGTCCTTGATCAACTATTAATCGCTATGCTCGCCCGGGGACATTGCCTGTTGGAAGGTGTACCTGGACTTGCAAAGACCCTAATGATCCGCTCACTCGCTCAGGCAATTGAACTGAGCTTCCGGAGAATTCAGTTTACTCCCGATCTGATGCCTGCCGATATTACAGGAACTGATATTATACAGGAGGATAAAAAGACCGGACATCGCGAACTGGTTTTTGATAAAGGACCCATTTTTAGTCAAATCATTCTAGCCGATGAGATTAACCGGACACCTCCTAAAACTCAGGCTGCATTGCTGGAAGCGATGCAGGAACACGATGTGACAGTGGGGGGTAAAACTTATCATTTGGAGGAGCCCTTTTTTGTACTGGCAACCCAAAACCCGATTGAACAGGAAGGCACCTATCCACTCCCTGAAGCACAACGCGATCGATTTTTATTCCAGATCATTGTGGATTATCCGACCCGTGAAGAAGAAAGACAAATTGTGGAACAAACCACTTCCACATTTGAATCAAAACTGGAACCGGTAATTGATGGACCCTCTTTAATCGAGTGCCAGGAAACCGTACGAAAAGTTCCGGTTCCGGATCATGTTTACGACTTCGTACTTGAACTGGTTCGCGGTGCACGGCCCAAGGAAGAAAACGCAGCAGGCTGGGTTAAGGATTTGATTGATTGGGGGCCCGGTCCCCGTGCATGCCAACAACTCATACTCGGTGCAAAAGTCCGGGCATTACTAAATGGACGTTTTCATGCCAAGATTGAAGATGTAACTGCCTTGGCACATCCTGTATTACGGCATCGAATTGTTCCCACTTTTAATGCCGAAGCAGAGGGAATAAGCGTGGATTCATTGATCGACCGACTTATTGAAGAAGTACCGACAAAGAAAGAAGCCGTTTTATAGTCCTCTCTTTGCACTCCAAGTTACTCTAGATGGCCGGCACATCCGACTTTCTTGACCCCCAGGAACTTTCCCTCCTCGCCAAGCATCAGGTGCTTGCCAAACGAGTGGTGGAAGGGTTCTGTTCCGGACTTCACCGCTCCCCACACAAAGGATTCAGTGTTGAATTTAAACAACACCGGGCCTACACACCCGGGGATGAAATCCGCCGTTTAGACTGGAAAGTATTTGGAAAAACAGACCGTTTTTTCATTCGTGAATATGAAGAGGAAACTAACCTCAGGTGTAACATGCTACTCGATGCAAGCGGATCGATGGGATACAAGGGCGACCGGGCGATCAGCCAAACCAAGCTGGATTATGCATCCCGGATGGCCGCCTGCCTGGCGTATTTAATCCTGAGGCAAACTGACAGTGTGGGCCTGACCGTATTTGATGAAAAAGTGCGAACTCAACTACCCGTTCGTGGGGGTCCTTCCCATGTAAAAAATATTATCGATATTCTAGCTTCCACGAAAGTGGGGGGGGAGACTGACCTAGGCTCTGTTTTCCATGAACTCGCCCCAAAAATAAAACGACGTGGATTACTCGTACTCTTTTCGGATTGTTTTGGTGATTTGGAATCCACACTCAAAGGACTTGCCCATTTTCGACATGCTAAACATGACATCGTAATTTTTCAAATTTGGGATCGGGATGAACTTGATTTTCCTTTTCAAAATTGGACACGCTTTGAATGCTTGGAAAAACAGGGCCTCAAGCATACCGTNGATCCAAAACATCTTCGGGAAGCTTATTTAAAAAACCTCAATGCCTTTCGGGACGGATTAACTAAAGGATGTCATCGAAATCGAATCTCATTGGTATCGATGGTTACCGACCAACCCTATACTGATGGACTGGGGGCGTTTCTTGCCGCTCGAAATAAAATTAGAAGGCCAGGTAGAATATGACTTTCCTCAATGGAATTCTCGCTTTTGGAGCAATTGCGGCACTGGTTCCTTTACTCATTCATTTATTGAACCGTAGTCGGTTTAAAGTAGTCGCATGGGGTGCTATTCATTTGCTCGAATCTGTCTTACGTAAAAACCGGAAGCAGGTACAACTTGAACAAATTATTCTGCTCATTATTCGTTGCATCATTCCAATTCTTCTCGCCCTTGCACTCGCCCGTATGGTCGTCACGGAATGGGGACCTTTTTTAAACCGTATTATTCTTCCTCTGGTTGCTCTTGGATTTTTAATCTTAGTTGCCCTACTCCCCCGAGCCAGAATTTGGGGGGGCACACTTTGTGCATGTGTATTGTTATATATCCTGGGAGCGGAAACGGGAATTATTCCAAATCCAAATAGCCAGGATTCCGTTCGGGCTCTTTCCGGAGATGTTCCCTCCTCCACTGTCGTTTTGTTAGACGACAGTTTTTCAATGAATGCCCAAAACGGTTTTTCCCAGGCCCGTACATTTTCAACTTCACTGCTCAATGAACTTGGGAAAGGATCGGAAGCGTCAGTCATTAGAATGGGCGGTTCCCCTGCCCCACTTTTCGCAAAACCCACTTCCGAAAATGACACCCTTGCCCAACGAACTAATTTATTAAAAGCACAGAGCGACCGGATCCCATTACTGGATGCTCTGGACGAAGCACTTGGAGCCATTCACTCGGGCAAAAATCCAAAAAAGGAAATTATCCTTCTTTCTGATTTCAGAAAATCAGATTGGGAAAACCTCGATCTTGCCGCTTTGTCTTCCTTTAAAGAAAGAATGCGGGAAGAGACTATTCAACCTGTTATGACGATTATTGATTGGGGAAAGGATGAAAATCAGAATGTCAGCGTTGAGGAAATCGAATTATCCGCAACAACCGTGGGCATCGGGCAAAATATTAAAATTCGGGCGAACCTTCGAAATGGGGGAGACAATGTTTATGAAGGCGATTTGGTAGCCCGCTTATTTATTGATGATGCCGACACCCATATTGACGAAGCCATTCTCTCGCTCCCCGCCAAAGAAAGTACTCAGGTTTTATTCACTCATCATTTTAAAAAGGCAGGTTCCCATACCATTGGAATTGATCTATCCGTTGCTGACGATCTTCCTCAGGATAACCGTCGGTCCGCTTCGATTACTGTAATTGATCGATTAGGTGTCCTCCTTATTGATGGGGACCCATCCAAGGAATGGCTTCGTGGAGAGACTGATTTTATCAAACTTGCACTTACCCCCTTCTTCGAAGCGGAAGAAAAAAAAGACCTGCAATCTAAGGATCTGATTGATGCTCAAGTTGTGTCAGCAAGTAATTTTGACCCCGTTCAAAATTTAAAAGGGCAAAGCCTTGTGGTTTTAGCCAATGTTTCCAAGTTGTCGGAAGAAGGAACCAAGGCAATTGAAACATTTGTTATTGAAGGAGGTGGGCTTTGGATTTGCGCGGGTGACCAAATGGATTTGGATTGGTATAATAAAGAACTCGGAATTACGGGACCAGGTTTACTTCCCATGCCTTTACTTTCAGAAAAGAAAAAGAATACTAACGAAAGTATTCAAACCCGCATTGTATCTTCTTTTTTTGATCACCCTGCCCTCTCACTTTTTAATGATCCTAGAAATGGAAGCCTTGCCGATGCAGAGATTAATAATTGGATACAACTCGATGAAAGCCGGGCAAAGCTTGAAAAAAATAGTACCGTTCTTGCCCGCCTGGAAACGGGAGATCCTCTGATCGTCGAAAAGAAGTCAGGAGAAGGAGTTGTGCTCTTCTTAGGTACATCCATTGATACTGACTGGACAAACTTACCCGCCCGTAGTTGCTACCTTCCTCTTACCCAGCAACTCGCGTCCTATCTGGCGGATCAAGTCACACCTCCACGCAACTTACTTTCCGGTTCGGCGATCACTCATTATCTTCCCGATGATCAATCGGGAGAAAACTTTCAACTCACCCTACCCAATGGACAGGTACGAACTCTGGTCGCAAATACAAGGGGTGAAAAAGCATTGATTGAATTTACCAACACCCGCCTTCCCGGCATTTACAAACTGAAGTCGGAAAATAATGAAGTGGTTCATTTTGCGGTGGGTTCATCCTCCTCCGAATCAAGACTTGAACGATTAACGAAAGAAGAAATTACCGAGAAAACAAAAGGCCTTGCTGAAACGGTTGATATTATTGATGGAACAAATAATAACCCCCTTGCTGCCTATCGAAAACTTGACAGTGAACGAAAATTTGGAAGGGAAACATGGAAGATTTTATTAAGTGCAGTTCTAGTCTTAATTTTTCTTGAAATTATTTTACAACGAAAATTCGGAAGGGTCGTATTATGAACACCCCGCTTAATCAATGGGATCTAATATGGACCGGGGAATGGGAGTTATGGCAAGGGGTACTTGTGGCACTCGTGTTTTCATTTCTTGCTTGGTTTTTATACCGGGGTGAGCTCGCACGGAGTACAACAAGTAAGCTTAGGTTTATCCTTCCGACCCTACGAATCGTTGCGATCTTTCTCGTTATCATAACCTTTGCCGGTCCGGTTCTTCGTACTACATGGGAAGACGGGGAACGGGGTCGTATCCTTGTGTTTTTGGATACTTCAGAAAGTATGGCTCTTACCGATGAACATATGGATGCAGGTCGAAAACTAGTTCTTGCCGAGCAGCATGGGTTTCTTCCCAAAGATCAGAACCTTGCCAACTTCAGTCTTCATGAATCCTCCGTACTTCTTCGAAAAGCGAGTGATCAGATAATGAAAGAAATTTCTTCGGCAAAACAAAACTTCCAAAATCTCGAAAAAAATATTCGAAAGAATATCCGGGAGGCCCATTCCCTGTTGTCAAAAAAGAATCAATTTAAACCCGTGGTAAAAGAAAAAGAGGGAGTACTTTTGGAAGAAATTTGGGAGGATGTAAAGGGAAGTGATCTTGCCTCCATCTCCGGAA
>JGI20159J14440_10002165_pt1 | contig 13574 bp, 10 predicted proteins | sample COG_09_FD_14440 | JGI IMG/M metagenome (IMG submission 14440) | reverse complement strand
AAGGTAGTTGGTAATAATCAGATTGAATATCATTAAACGCTAAGAAACCATGTCGTTCTTTTCCAAAATTGACAAAGGCAGCTTGCAAAGAGGGTTCAACCCTACTAATTGTTGCTAAATAAATGTTATTCTTAAAATTTAAATTATTTTTATCTTCAAATTCATATTCTTCAATTGAATAGTCAGATTTAAGAATAATACGAGTTTCATTTGGATGCGATGCATCGATGTATAAGTTTTTTTCCATTTTAATAGAATTCCTTTTAAATTTTTAAAATTTGATTTTATTGATATAATCATATTGCCCACATTATACAATTTTAAGCATAAATAAACGACTTTAATTGTTTGATGCCTAAAGAAAGTCAAAATTATTGCTATAAATAAATACTATGCTCAATTTAATCAATTATTCATTAAAATATTTAATAATATTTTGTATTACTATAATTTTTTTTGTTTTTTCAACTTTATGGTATTTTTCAGCTGGACTACCTGATTATAAAAAATTATCTAATTATCAACCACCAATTTCAAGTAGAGTTTATTCTGAGAATAGTGAATTGATTGCAGAGTATGCTTTAGAAAAAAGATTATTTATACCTTTTGAATCTATTCCAGAAAAAGTTATTAATTCTTTTTTGGCTGCAGAAGACAAGAATTTTTTTAACCATCCAGGCATTGATGCCAAAGGAATATTACGAGCAATTATAAAAAATATAAAAAATATTTCACAAAATAAAAGACTAGAAGGAGCCTCAACTATAACGCAACAAGTAGCAAAAAATTTTTTACTTTCTAATGAAGTTTCTATGAAAAGAAAAATTAAAGAGGCAATTTTAGCTTTTCGAATTGAAAGAGCTTATAATAAAGAAAGAATTTTGGAACTTTATTTAAATCAAATTTATTTAGGTCAAGGTACTTATGGAATAGCTGCAGCAAGTCTTGAATATTTTGATAAGTCAATTAAAGATTTAGATTATTCCGAGTCTGCTTTGTTAGCAGCTTTACCAAAGGCACCAAGTAAATATGATCCCTATAAATATCCTGTAGTTGCTAAGTTTAGAAGAAATTTAGTTCTTGAAAATTTACAGGAAAATAAATTCATATCAAAAGAAGAAATGAATCAATTAAAAAAATTAGAATTAAAATTAAAAAGAAGAAAAATTAAAATTATCAATGAAGCTAATTCTTACACTGAGGAAGTCAGAAGAATTGTTAAAGATATTTATGGTTTTGAAAAACTTTATTCACAAGGATTGAGTATAAGAACACCGCTAAAAACAAGTTACCAAATACAAGCTTTGAAGTCGCTTAGAAAAGGTATTGAAGATTATGATCGCAGACAAGGATGGAGAGGGCCAATAACAAATATAAATAAGAATAATTGGCAAAATAAAATTAATAAATTTAAACTTGACCCAACTTTAAATTGGTATTTAGCAGAAATTATTTCTTTAAATAAAAATGAAATCAAGTTTAAAACAATCAGCAAGAACAAAAAAATTATAGAAGACACTTTGTTTGTAGAAAATTTAAAATGGTCTATTCCTAAACAAAAGTCTATTCAAGACATACATCAAATTGGTGACGTTATATTTGTAAAAAAATACAAAAATTTTTGGGTTTTAAAACAGTATCCCAAAGTTAATGGCGGAATAGTTGTTTTAAATCCCTTTTCAGGAAATGTGCTTGCGTTAGTTGGAGGTTTTAATTTTAAAAACAGTGAATTTAATAGAGTTACCCAAGCAAAAAGACAACCTGGTTCAGCATTTAAACCAATCGTTTATGCTGCAGCATTAGAAAAAGGTTTTGCTCCAAATTCTATAATTCTTGATGCACCATTTGTTGAAAGTCAGGGTGTAGGACTTAGAAATTGGAAACCTGAAAACTATGGAAAAAAATTTTATGGCCCCACAACTTTTAGAAAAGGCATTGAATATTCACGAAATTTAATGACCGTAAGGATTGCAAAAATTTTGGGCTTAGAAGAAATTTTAAATTTATCAAAAAAACTTGATATCTATAATGAAATACCAGAATTATTATCAGTCTCATTAGGTGCTGCTGAAACAACATTGTTAAATTTAACTTCTGCATATGCACCATTTGTTAATGGAGGAACAAAAATTAAACCTAAAATGATTTCAAGGATTCAAGATAGAAGAGGTAAAACAATTTTTCTTGAAAAAAATAGAGAGTGTTTAGGTTGTGATAAATTCATTAATGACAAAGAGATCGAATTACCTAAAATTAAAAACAAAAGTGAAAAAGTAATCAGTGAAGAAACCGCATATCAAATGACTTCAATTTTACAAGGCGCAGTAGAAAGAGGAACAGCAAAAAAACTAAAATCTTTAAAAGTTCCTTTAGCAGGAAAAACAGGTACTACTAACGACAACTACGATGCTTGGTTTATTGGATTTTCTTCTAACTTAGTAATTGGAGTATATATAGGTCATGATAATCCAAAAACTTTAGGTAAATTTGAAACTGGTTCAAAAGCAGCTTTACCGATCTTTAAAGATTTTATTGAAAATGCTCTTTACCAAGAAGATTTTAAAGAATTTCAAATACCAGAAAAAATTTATTTAACTTCTATAAATTATGATACTGGCATAAAATCAACAGCAAGTGATAAAAATGTAATTATTGAGGCACTTAAATTTAAAGATATTAACAATTTAGATAATAATAATTTAATTTCAACAAATGATCATGATAAAATAGTTAAATTTAGACAATTTTATTAATGGAAAACTTTGAAACAATATTAAATATAGCAGAAAAATCCTTAAATAATATTTGGGGGTATCTTTGATAATGAAAATATTGAAAAAAAAATCATTGAATTAGAAAAAATTTCATTAAAAGAAAATTTTTGGAAAAATCAAAATTCTGCAAAAAAAATTGTTAAACAAAAAAAAATTTTTGAAGATACTTTAAACTCTTATAAAAAATTATTTAAAGATCTTAGTAATCTAAAAGATCTATATTTACTAGCTTCACAAGAAAAAGAAGAGGAAACCATTCAAGACTGCAATAATAAAATTGAACAAATCTTAAAAGAGATAAAGAAAGTTGAAATTAATTGTTTTTTATCAGATGAAAATGATGATTACGATATTTATCTTGAAATTCATGCTGGTGCCGGAGGTACAGAAAGCCAAGATTGGGCTGACATGATTAGAAGAATGTATATGAAATGGTTTGATAAAAAAAAATTTAAATACGAAATTATAAGTGAGCATAAAGGAGAAGAAGCTGGAATAAAATCTTCAATAATTAAAGTTACAGGTGAATATTTGTATGGATTAATGAAATCGGAGTCCGGAGTGCATAGATTGGTTCGTATTTCACCTTTTGATAGCGGTGCAAGAAGACATACTAGTTTCGCAAGCGTATGGGTTTATCCTGCAGTAGAAGACGATCTTAGTATAAAAATTGATGAAAAAGATTTAAGAATTGATACTTATAGGTCAAGCGGCGCTGGCGGACAACATGTAAATACTACCGATAGCGCTGTAAGAATCACTCACCTGCCAACAAAAATAGTTGTACAGTGTCAAAACGAAAGATCACAACACAAGAATAAAGAAACTTGTTACAAAATGTTAAAAGCTAGATTGTTTGAACACGAAACGCAAAAAAAGGAAAAAGAAAATCAAAAAGAACTATCTACTAAAACAGACATTGGTTGGGGTCACCAAATAAGGTCGTACGTCTTGCAACCTTATCAGCTTGTTAAAGATTTAAGAAATAAAATTGAAAGCACAAATCCTTTGAGCATATTAGATGGTAATATAGATCAATTTATCGAAGAAGGAATAAAAAATAAAAAAAAAAATGAAAAAAATAATTTTTAATATAATTTTATTAGTAGTTATATTATTTCTAGCTTTAATTATTTTGTTATCAACAATTGGAATAGAAACAAATAAGTTTAATAAATTAATATCTAAAAAAGTTTTTTTAACAACAAATGTTGATTTAAATTTAGAAACCATAAAATTTAAAATTGATCTAAAAAAATTAAGTTTATTTATAGAAACTCAAAATCCAGAGATAACATATAAAGAGATAACTTTGCCTGTACAAAATATAATGGTATTTTTGGATTTTTTACCTTTAATAAATTCAGAGCTAAAATTAAAAAAAATTAGTCTAATTTTCAACGAATTAAATATTACAGAAATAAATAAAATGTCAGCAGTGATTAAACCTTCAAATTTTAAAAGTTTGTTAGTTAATAAAGTTAAAGAAGGAAAAGTATTTTCTGAAATTGATATATTTTTAACAGAAAAAGGTTTAATTGAAGATTTTATAGTAAAAGGTTCAGTAAAAGACTTAAAAGTAAAATTTTCAGATGATTTAAATTTTATAAATGCAAATTTAAGTTTTATTGCAGACAAAAAAGATATTTTAATAAAAAATATTTTTGGAGAATTAGAAAAAATTATCATATCTGACGGTGATTTAAAGTTAAATTTAGATAATGGAATAAAATTGAATTCAAATTTTAATTCAAAAATAAAATATAATGAAGGCTTGTTTTTAAAATATTCAAAATTTTTAAATAAATTTGAATTGTCTAAAAATATAAAAATCTTCGAAGCAAGTTTAAGCAATAATATATCTATTGATTTAGATGATACTTACAAAGTTGAAGATTATAATTATAGCATTTCGGGCAAAATAGAAAAAAGCACTTTTAAGTTATTGAATTCAATAAAAAGTAATTTCATAACAGAAGATATAAAGGAAATTTATTTATCAGATCTACAAATTAAGACTGTTTTTAAACCCAAAAATATTAACTTTTCTGGAGAGGGAAAATATTCTCTTGATGATTTAAATTTTTTAAAAATAAAATTAGAAAATAACTTTAATAAAGATTTAATAAATTTAAAATTATATTTTGATTATGAAAAAGATATTAAATTAGAATTGATAAATTATTCCAAATCTAAAGGTTCTATAGCAAATTTATTTATAGACTTAGAAAAAAATAAAAACAATATCAAGATAAACAACCTTAACTTCGAAGAAGGTAATAATTCAATTAAATTTAAAGATTTAGAGTTTGAAAATAATAAATTTTTATCATTTAAAAATATAGAGGTTGCAACAACCAACAATGAATTTTTTATTCAAAAAGATAAAAAAATAACAATAAAAGGAAAAAAATTTGATGCAACTAATTTATCTAAATATTTTATTAAAAAAGAAAATAAAGATAACTTTAGCAAATTAAACAGTGATGTTGAAATTGATTTTAAAAATATCAAAGTGCCTTTATCAGAAAAGTTAAAAAATTTTAAATTATTAGGAAAAATTCAAAATGGTCAATTTGTTAAAATTTCATCGAAGGGAGATTTTGAAGATAACAAATTTTTAGATATATCAATGAAAAAAGATGAAAATTTCAATAAAAAATACTTAGAAATCTATTCTGATTTAACAAAACCTCTTTTAACTGAATATAGTTTTTTTAATGGTCTTTCTGGTGGAAAATTATTTTTTACCTCTATAATTGAAGGCTCAAAATCAAATTCAAAACTTAGAATTGAAAAATTTAAAGTTGTTAATGCCCCTGGTATGATTCAATTATTATCTTTAGCAGATTTAAGAGGTTTAGTAGATCTAGCAGAGGGAGAAGGGTTATCTTTCGATATATTGGAAATTAATATGGAAAAAGATAAAAATAATTTGAAAATAAATGAAATTCTCGCCTTAGGACCAAGTATATCTGTTTTGATGGAGGGGTATCAGGATGAAAATGGTTTAATAAGTTTGAGAGGTACTTTAGTTCCTGCAAAAACTTTGAATAATATAATTTCTAAAATACCAGTGATTGGCAACATTGTTATTCCAAAAGAAGTTGGTGAAGGTTTATTTGGAATAAGTTTTAAAATGAAAGGTCCAAAAGGAAATATTAAAACTAGTATTAACCCCATAAAAACCTTAACACCAAGATTTATCCAAAAAATTATTGAAAGAAATAGAAATTAAATAATTTTTACTAAATAATGTTTTTTCTTTCCATATGAAAGTTTTAAAATTTTATTTTTAAAATCTTTTAATTGAAGAATTTTCTTGTCGTCGATAATTAAAATACCATCAATTTTTAATCCTTTGTTTGCTATAGTTCTTCGGGCTTCACCTTTTGAAGGTAAAATTTTATTATTTGTTAAAAAATCTAAAAAATTAATTCCTTTTTTAATATCACTTAATTTAACCCTAACTTCAGGCAGATCTAAGCTTAAACCACCTTCTTTAAAAGTATCTTTTGCTATTTGCTCAGCTTTATTTGATTCGTCTTTACCATGAAGTATTTTAGTAGCTTCATTAGCTAATAAAATTTTCAAATTATTTATATTTTTTTCCTTTTTAGTAATCTCGTCTATTTCTTTTGGTTCAATCTCAGTAAAAAAATTAAGAAATCTTTTTACATCTCTGTCATCGGTATTCCTCCAAAATTGCCAGTAGTCATACGGTGAGCACAGATCTTTGTTAAGCCAAACTGCCCCTTTTTCAGTTTTACCCATTTTGGCACCAGATGCTAAAGTGATCAATGGTGAGGTAAGGCCATAAGCTTCTTTTTTTAATTTTCTTCTAATTAATTCCACACCGTTAATAATATTTCCCCATTGATCCGATCCTCCAATTTGTAAAATACAGTTATTAACTTTAAATAGCTGAAAGAAGTCATAGGCTTGTAAAATCATATAATTGAACTCCATGTAGCTTAGAGACTGTTCTCTATCCAATCTTAATTTTACACTATCAAAAGTAAGCATTTTATTTATTGTAAAATGACTTCCAATTTCTCTAAGAAATTGAATGTAATTTAGTTTTGTTAACCAATCAGCATTGTCTACAAATACAGGGGCCACCTTTTTGTTTGGTGTATCTAAAACTTTTTTAAATACCTTTATAATACTTTTAATATTATTTTTTATATCTTTTACTTCCAAAATTTTTCTTGTATTATCTTTACCAGATGGATCCCCAATTAGTGTAGTCCCACCACCTATTAATACTATAGGTTGATGACCATGTTTCTGCATTAATCTTAAAATCATGATTTGCAATAAGCTTCCAACATGTAAACTACGAGCAGTGCAATCAAAACCTATATATCCAGATATCGATTTTGTGCCACAAATCTCATTTAATTTATCAAAATCAGTGCACTGATTAAGATACCCTCTTTCTTGCATTTCTAATAAAAAGTTATTTTTCATAGTGCTATTTGTTTAAGCAACTATTATACAAAAATTATTATAAATAAATAAAAATATGCAAAAAAATAAGATCTCTTTAGGTTTAATGAGTGGTACTTCTGGCGATGGAGTTGATGCATCTATTATCAAAACTAATGGAATAAATAAATATGAATTAATTGAAGATAGATATTTTGAATATGACTCTGACATTTATAAAGATATTCACAATTTAAAAGAAAAAATTCATAAAATTGAAGACTTAAGAATATATAATAAAGAAATTGACAATTTAGAGAGAAAAATAACAATTTTTCATGCTGAACTAATTAAAGAGCTAAATATAAGCGAAGAAACAATAGTAGGTTTTCATGGTCAAACTATTTACCACAATCCTGAAGAAAAAATATCAAGACAACTAGGAAACGGAAAGTTATTAAATCAACTGATTAATAGAAATGTAGTTTTTAATTTTAGAAGTAATGATATTTCAAATGGAGGACAAGGTGCACCTTTAACACCAGTATTTCATCATTTGATTTGTATCCAAAATAAAATCAAGTTGCCAGTTTGTTTTCTAAATATAGGAGGAATATCAAACATTACTATTATTAAAGATAGAGAAAACTTATCAGAATTAATAAGTAAAGATTTAGGCCCAGGAAATTGTCTTATAGACACTTGGGTTAGAAAAAATTCAAATAAAAAATATGATAAAAATGGTTATTTCGCATCATGTGGTCAAAAAAATCAAGTAATTTTTGAACAAGCTCAAGATTTATACATGAATAGAAGGACAAAAAAAAAATTATCTTTTGATACGAATGATTTTGATGTTTCGTTTGCTAGAGGCTTAACTTTAGAGGATGGCTCCGCAACTCTTACAGATTTTACAGCAAATATTATTAGTGAAGAATTATCTATATGTCTAAATAATACTAAAGAAAATATTCAAGAAGTATTGGTTTGTGGAGGAGGAAGGAAAAATAAAATTCTAATCCAAAAAATTCAAAAAAACTTATCAGCAAATATTAAATTAAAATTAATTGATAATTATAAAATTGATGGAGATTTTATAGAATCCCAAGCGTTTGCTTATTTTGCTATCAGAGCAGTTCTAAAATTACCAATTTCATTTCCCCATACAACTGGATGTAAAACACCCAGTGTTGGAGGAGAATTGATTAAAAATTAAATTAGTGCGGTCTTTTCTTTCAAGTATTTTTCAATTTCTATTGACAGTTCTTTTTCTTTATTTTTAAAGAAGTGATTTGAGTCTTTTATTTTTGAAAAAATTACCTCAACTCCTTTTTGACTTTTTATTCTACTATCTAATTCTTCAACACTAGCTTTAGTGACTAATTCATCATTTTCACTGTAAATAACCTGTCCTGATGTTGGACATGGCGCTAGAAAAGAAAAATCATATACATTGGGCTGCGGTGATATAGCTATGAAATTATTTACTTCAGGTCTTCTCATAATTAATTGCATACAAATTAAAGAACCAAAAGAAAAACCAGAAACCCAACATTGACTATAATCTAAGTTTTGTCGCTCAATCCAATCAAGAGCTGCAGCTGCATCAGATAGTTCACCTTGCCCATTATCAAATACTCCATCACTTTTCCCAACACCTCTAAAATTTACTGTTATAACTGAAAAACCATTATCTAAAAAAATATTATACATAAGTTGAACTATTCTGTTATTCATAGTTCCTCCGTATTGTGGATGAGGGTGTAAAACAATTGCAACTGGAGATCCAAATTTTGGATTTTTGTAATATCTTGCCTCTAGTCTTCCGGCTGGTCCTGGAATAAAAATTTCTAAACTTTTAGGTTTCATATTGATAATGATTATTATTTTAAAAAAAAGTATTGTTTTATATCACGTTTTTATGCGTCAAATAATTTTTTTTAATTCATACTAAAACAGTAGGAATTAAAAGATAATTACTGTATTACAAGGATAAATTATGAAGTTAACCACTAGAGGCAGATATGCAGTAATGGCTATGGCAGATCTAGCTTTATTTAAAGATAAAGGACCTATCAGCCTAACGGACATTTCTTTAAGGCAAAATATCTCTTTGGCCTATCTAGAGCAAATATTTATAAAACTTAAAAATAATAATTTAGTCAAAAGTGTAAGAGGATCCAAAGGAGGGTATGTATTAGAAACTTCACCTGAAGAAATTAGAATTTCTAATATTATTTCAGCAGTAAACGAAGAAGTAAAAACACTTAATTGCAAGAAAGAGTCAAAAAAAGGTTGCAATAACAGAAATACGAAATGTATTACACACAATTTATGGGATCAACTTGACAATCATATAAATAATTTTTTTGAAAAAGTAAAATTAAACGATCTTGTAAAAAAAAATCAAATATTAAATAAATGAAAACAGAAGATTTAAAAAATACTCAGGATTATAAATACGGCTTTACTACAGACGTAGAAAATATTAGAGCTCCAAAAGGTCTTAATGAAGATACAATAAAATTTATTTCAAATATTAAAAAAGAACCAAAATGGATGTTAGAATGGAGGATGAAAGCTTTTAATAGATTAAAAGTTCTAAAAGAACCTAGTTGGCAAAAGCCAAAATATCCAAAAATAAATTATCAGGACCTGTATTATTATTCCGCACCTAAAGGTGTATCTGACAAACCAAAAAGTTTAGAGGAAATCGATCCCAAAATTTTAGATACTTATAAAAAACTGGGAATACCGTTAGTTGAACAAAAAAGATTAAACGGAATAGCTGTCGATGCTGTATTCGATTCAGTTTCAGTTGCTACTACTTTTAAGGATGAGTTAACAAAACAGGGAATAATTTTTTGTTCAATATCTGAAGCAATTCAGAAACATCCAGAACTAGTTAAAAAATATCTAGGTACCGTAATTCCTTTAAGTGATCATTATTTTGCAACTTTAAACTCTGCNGTGTTTACTGATGGGTCGTTTGTTTATATTCCTCCAAAAACTAAGTGTCCAATGGAGCTATCAACTTATTTTAGAATTAACGCTTCCGAAACCGGACAATTTGAAAGAACTTTAATCATAGCCGATAAAGGAAGTTACGTGAGTTATTTAGAAGGATGCACAGCCCCAATGAGAGATGAAAATCAACTTCATGCAGCAAATGTAGAATTAATAGCTTTAGATGATGCGGAAATAAAATACTCAACAGTGCAAAACTGGTATCCAGGAGATGAGAAGGGTGTAGGTGGAATATATAATTTTGTTACAAAAAGGGGAGCTTGTAAAGGAAAAAATTCTAAAATTTCTTGGACACAAGTAGAAACAGGTTCCGCTATTACCTGGAAATATCCAAGTTGTATTTTACAAGGAGATAATTCTGTTGGTGAATTTTATTCTATAGCAATCACAAATAACTTTCAAAAAGCTGACACTGGAACCAAAATGATACATCTTGGAAAAAACACTAAAAGCAAAATAATCTCAAAAGGAATATCAGCTGGTAATGCAGATAATATGTATAGAGGTCTTGTTGATATTAAAAATAAAGCAACAAATTCAAGAAATTATACTCAATGTGACTCATTATTGATGGGTAATAAATGTGGAGCTCATACAATTCCTTATATAAAAAACAGCAATGCAACTTCAACAATAGAACACGAAGCAACAACCACTAAGATAAATGAGGAACAACTCTATTATTGTAATCAAAGGGGATTAGACCAAGAAGAAGCTGTAAGTCTTATAGTTAATGGATTTTGCAAAGAAGTTTTACAACAACTTCCCATGGAGTTTGCTGTTGAAGCTCAAAAACTTGTAGCTATTAGCTTAGAAGGAAGTGTTGGTTAATATGCTTAATATTAAAAATTTAGATGCAACTATTGACAATAAGCACATTNTAAANGGCTTAAACCTAAATATAAAACCTGGAGAAGTTCATGCAATCATGGGCCCTAANGGTTCGGGAAAAAGCACATTAGCAAATGTTTTATCAGGTAAGAACGGCTATGAAATCAAAGGAAAAATTCAGTTTAATGGAGAAAACCTTAATGAACTCTCAACAGAGGAAAGGGCTCAAAAAGGTATATTTTTAGCTTTTCAATATCCTTTGGAAATACCAGGTGTAAGTACAAATATTTTTTTAAAAACCTCTTTAAATGCAGTTAGAAAAGCAAAAGGTGAAAAAGAATTAGATACTTTGACTTTTTTAAAATTAATAAAAGAAAAAGCTCTAGAACTTGGAATTGATGAAAAATTTTTGTCACGTCAACTTAATGTNGGTTTTTCTGGAGGAGAAAANAAAAAAAATGAGATACTACAAATGAAATTACTAGAACCAAAGCTATCAATTTTAGATGAGACAGACTCTGGATTAGACATAGACGCTTTAAGAATAGTAGCCGATGGAGTCAATTCATATAAAAGTAAAGATAATGCCTTTTTGATAATCACTCATTATCAAAGACTCTTAGATTACATCAAACCAGATTTTATTCACGTTTTATCAAATGGCAAAATTATTAAAACTGGTGATGCATCTCTAGGAGCCCAACTAGAGAAAACAGGTTATATAGGTTTAAGTTAAATGCAGCAGTTTTATGATTTCAAAATTGAGAAAATTAAGGATCTCTCATCAGAAGAAAAAAAATTAAGAAAAAAGAATCTTGAACTTTTTTATCTCAATGGTTTTCCTAGTAAAAAAGATGAGGATTGGAAATTTACAGATCTAAATTCAATATTAGGTCAAAACTTTTCTAATATTGTTAACACAGATTTAACACCTCAGGAAAGATCATACAAACCAATTACTGAGTTTGAGCATAATTTTATTTATTTGGTGAATGGAAAACTTATATCAAAAAATTTTAATCATGAAGAAAAAGATAAAATCTTTATAAGTAATTTTGATTATAAAAATGAAATAATTTTAAATAGGTCAAATACATTAAATTTTTTAAATAATGCTTTAGCTAAAGATGGTTTTTCACTAGAAATCTCTAAAAATTATAAATTCAAAAAGCCTTTAGTTATTTACAATCAATTTTCTAATTCTTTGAAAGAGACCATTGTCAATAATAAAAATTCAATAATCTTAAATGAAAATTCAGAACTAACTTTAATTAATTTAGTAGATAATGCTTCTAAAGAAAACTTTATGATTAATGTGATGGAATACATAAAATTAAAAAAAGATGCGTCTTTAAAAAGTATTTTAATAAATAATACGAAAAACAATGCTTATTTTTACAAATATTTAAAAAATGACTTAGAAAAAAATTCTAATTTAGTAAACTATATATTGTCATCAGGCCTTAAACTTAACAAACTTGACATTGAAGTTAATCATATTGAAGAACATTCAAGCAGTAGTATTTTTTCAGCTTTAAATTTATCTAATAACGAGCATCAAGAAATTAAAACGCGGATAAATCATAACGCTCCTAACTGCCAAAGTTATCAAAAAATAAAAAATGTTTTAAATAATGAAAGCAAAGGTGTTTACCAAGGAAAAATCTTTGTAAAAAATACAGCTCAGAAAACTGATGCATATCAATTAAGTAGAGCTTTAATTTTAGATGATAAAGCCGAATTTGACACAAAACCTGAATTAGAGATTTATGCTGATGACGTAAAATGTTCCCATGGATCAACTTCAGGGAGCATTGATTTAGATTCTATTTATTATTTGAAATCTAGAGGCATTCTGGAAAAAGAAGCATATCAAATGCTTATTAATGGTTTCTTAAGTGAAATTTTAGAAAAATTGAACGAAAATGATTTAAAGAAATTTTTATTACAAAAACTAGAAGATCAAATCTATGGACATTAAAAGTATTAAAAAAGAATTTCCAATTTTTTCTCAAAAAATTAATGGTAAACCTTTAGTTTATCTAGATAGCGCAAATTCCTCGCAAAAACCAAAGTCAGTAATTGATAAGATTTCAAATTTTTATGAAACTGAGTTTTCTAATGTTGGTAGAAGTGTTCATACTCTTGCAGTCAAAGCAACAAATAGATTTGAAGCTACTAGAGATAAAGTTCAAAAATATCTAAACGCTAAACATAGAGAAGAAATAATTTTCACAAAAAGTGCTACCGAGTCAATTAATTTAGTGGCATCATCATTCGGAAAAAAACATATTAATAAAGGAGACGAAATATTAATTACAGAACTCGAACATCACTCAAATTATGTTCCATGGCATTACTTGAGATCTGAAAAGGGGGCAATAATTAAATTTGCTCCAGTTAATGAAGATGGTGATGTCGAAATAAATTCAATTAAAAAATTAATAACCGATAAAACAAAAATTATTGCTATAACACACATATCAAATGTAACAGGAGCTATTTTACCTA
>JGI20159J14440_10002161_pt1 | contig 13589 bp, 16 predicted proteins | sample COG_09_FD_14440 | JGI IMG/M metagenome (IMG submission 14440) | reverse complement strand
TCTCCTCCGGTAACAATTATTTTTTTTAGCATTTAATTTTTATTTTAATATTTTATTTAAGTATTGAGAATATAAACAGTTACCATAAAATTTAATTGCATTTTCAATTTGCTTTTTATTTATCCATTTATAATTGAATGCAATTTCTTCTAAACAAGCTATTTTTAACCCTTGGCGATTCTCGAGGGCTGAAACAAATGAGGAAGCATTATAAAAATCACTTATTGAACCTGTGTCTAGCCATGCTCCACCTCTACCTAAAAATTCAGCTTTTAATTTATTTTTTTTCTTATACTTATTAAGTAAATCAATAATCTCTATCTCATTTCTTTTAGATGGTTTTAGAGATTTGCTATAATTTATTACTTTATTGTCAAAAAAATATAGCCCAGTCACGGCTAAGTTAGATTTGGATTTTTTTGGTTTTTCAACTAATTTAAGTATTTTTTTATTTTTGCTGATAGTTGCTACTCCATAAAGATTTGGTAAGTTTACTGGATGCAATAAAACTTTGCAGCCAGAAGATAATTTTATGCAGTCTTTTAATTTTTTAGTCAAACTTTGAGCATAGAAAAAATTATCTCCTAAAATTAATGAGACATTATCTTTACCTATGAATTTTTCTCCTAAAATAAATGCATCTGGAAGTCCTTTTGGTGAATCTTGTTCTAAAAATTTAATTTTTATACCCAATCTACTCCCATCAGATAAAATTTTTCTAAATTGATTGAGCTGACCTTTATTAACAATAATTAAAATATCTCTAATTCCTGCAAGCATTAAGACTGAAAGTGGGTAAAAAATTAGTGGCTTATCATAGATTGGGAGTAATTGTTTATTTACAGCTTTAGTTAAAGGACTCATTCTTGTTCCATGTCCTCCAGCAAGTATAATACCTTTTTTTATCATTTTTTTAATCCAAGTCTTTTAAAAAATAGTTTTTTAGAAAAATTTTCAAAAAATTTATCATTTTCATAATACCAAATAAAGGTTTCTTTTAATCCAGATTTAAAATTTCTTAAAGGTCTCCATTTTAATTGTTTCTTAATTTTATTACTATTCAATGCATATCTTAAATCATGACCCGGTCTATCTTTTACAAATTTAATTTTTACCTTTTTACCAATTTTAATTTTTTTGTTCTTTACAATGTTTAATAATAATTTGGTTAAATTAAGATTGTTTATATTAAGTCCAGTTCCAATATTATAGCTTTCTCCCTTTTTACCTTTCTCCAGAATCGCTAGAAGCCCTCTGCAGTGATCTTCAACATAAATCCACTCACGGGAGTTAATACCTTTTCCATAAATTGGCAAAGGTTTGTTATTAAGAATATTAAAGATTAATGTAGGAATTAGTTTTTCTGGAAATTGTCCTGGTCCATAATTATTGCAGCAGTTTGAGATAGAAGCATCGATCCCAAATGTTCTAACATATGATTGGATTAAATGATCTGAGCTAGCTTTACTAGCAGAGTATGGTGAACTAGGGTTGTAAGAATCTTTTTCGTTTGATCTGTTATTACCTTTAAGATCACCATATACTTCATCAGTTGAAATATGTATCAATCTAATCTTTTTTTTATACTCTCTGATAGCTTCTAATAAGTTAAAAACTCCGCAAATATTACTATTAATAAATTCTTTTGGAGAGTCTATTGATCTATCAACATGCGTTTCTGCCGCTAGATTAAATACGGCATTTGGTTTATTTTTTTTTAAAATATTGAGAATTTTACTTTTATTATTTATATCTAGCTTATAAAAAATATAATTTTTTCTTTTTAGATTTTTTAATATGTATGAACTTTTAGAATATGTATTTTTGTCAATATTAATAACAAAAAAATTTTTTTTAATTAGAAAATTTATTAAATTGCTTCCAATAAATCCGTTTCCACCAGTAACTATTACTTTTTTCATTTAATTTGCAAGATTATTGACACATACTTATATATATTATTTACAATGATTAAAATAGATATTCATCGAAATCAATAGAATTAAATTATGTATAACAAAGATGATCTCACAATTGTAATAAACACTTTTAATAGTGATGAAAAAATATACTCATGTTTAGACTCGATAAATCAAGATTATAAGATCTTAATTATTGAAAATTCAAATAATATTAAATTTAAAGAAGTTTTAGAAAAAAAATATTCACATCTTGTTTGTGAGCTTACAGGAGAAAATCTTGGTTATGCAAAAGGAAATAATTTAGGTTTATCTAAAGTAAAAAGTAAATTTGCATTGATATTAAATCCAGACACATTAATCAGAAAAGAATCATTTGATAATTTTTTTGATACAGCTTTAAGATATAACGATTTTTCAATTATAGCTCCAGCAATACAGGAAAAAAAAGATATTGAGACATTGAAAAAAAATGCTGATGTATATGAAGTTGATAGTGTAAAAGGCTTTGCTATGTTTTTTAATATGAATAAATTTAAAGATGTTGGATTTTTTGATGATAATTTTTTTATATATTTTGAAGAAATTGATCTTTGCAAAAGGTTAAAAAAATTAAACAAAAAAATCTACCTAGATGCTAGTATAAAAATAGATCACATGGGTGGAAGTTCTCACAATCATTCTATTAATTTTGAAATGGAACTGTCCAGAAACTGGCATTGGATGTGGTCAACTTTCTACTATCATAAAAAATACAATGGTTTTTTTTATGCACTATCAAAGATAAGTTTAAAATTTTTTTCAGCATTAACAAAAGTAGTATTTTATTCCATTTTATTTAATAAAAGTAAGAAAAAAATTTATTTTCAAAGACTGTCAGGTTTGTTTAATTCTATTATCGGGAGAAAATCTTGGTATAGACCTAACGTATCTTAACTAATTGATTTAAAGATATTTTAGTATAAACAAATACAATGTTATTTAAAAAAAAAAGAATTTTAGTTACAGGAGCTGCTGGTTTTCTTGGCTCACATCTCTCAGAACAGTTAAGTAAACTAGGTCATGATGTAATAGGGATTGATAATATGATAGGAGGCTATGACGATAATGTACCTAAAAGTATTGAATTCCAAAAAGTTGATTGTTGCGATTTTGAAAAAATTAAAAGTATAATGAAGGGTATCAATGTAGTTTATCACTGCGCAGCTACTGCTCATGAAGGGCTATCTGTTTTTTCACCTTTTGAAATTACAAAAAATAATTATCTAGCTTCAGTCTCAATTTTTACCGCAGCAGTTAATGAAAAAGTTGACAGAATAATATTTTGTTCCTCAATGGCTCGATATGGAAATCAAAAAGCTCCTTTTACAGAAATTATGAAACCTCAGCCAGTTGATCCTTATGCAATTTCAAAAGTTGCAGCAGAGGAAGTTTTAAAAAATTTATGTGATTTAAATAATATTGAATGGGTTATCGCTGTTCCACATAACATAATTGGACCAAGACAAAAATATGACGATCCATTTAGAAATGTAGTATCAATAATGATTAATAGAATGTTACAAGGAAAGGCTCCTATAATTTATGGTGACGGAAATCAAACAAGATGCTTTTCATATATTGACGATTGTTTAAGCTGTTTATTACCAATGTTAGATCAAAAGAATCTAAATAAACAAACTATAAATATTGGACCAGATGAAGAATTTGTAACCATAAATAAAATTGCAGAAATTTGTTCAAATATTACGGGAATAAATTTAGAAGCAATACATAAAAAAGATAGACCGAAAGAAGTCAAACACGCAACGTGTTCAGCAGATAAAGCTCGTTCTTTGCTTGATTATAAAACTACTACATCGTTAGAAAAAGGAATTAAAAAAACTTACGATTATATTAAAAAAAGAGGTACCAGACCGTTTGATTACAATATTAATATTGAAATTAATAATGAGCTGACACCATCAACTTGGAAAAATAAAGAAATTTAATGGCCAGGAAATTCTACCAAACTTTTAGTTAAATAACCTTTATCTTTTAAAAGTTTATTTCCTGGTAAATCAAAAAGATTTATAACAAAAATAAATCCCGCTACAGTCCCTCCAGATAACTCAATAAGTTTGGCAGCTGCTTCAGCTGTACCACCAGTAGCTATTAAATCATCTATAACTAGAATTTTTTCGTCTTTAGAAATAGAGTCTTTGTGAACTTCAATAGTTGCTTCACCATATTCAAGTTTAAAATCTACTGAATGAGTTTCTGCAGGTAATTTATTTTTTTTTCTTAGCAATACAAATGGTTTATTCAACATATATGAAACGGTAGCGGCAAAAATGAATCCTCTAGATTCAATAGCGGAAACCTTATCAAAATCAATTTTTTTTGAAATTTCAATTATTTTATCATTTGTATATTTAAATGCATCTGGGTTTTTTATTAAAGTAGTTATATCTCTAAATAAAATACCTTTTTTTGGGTAGTCTGAAATTGATCTAATATGTTTTTTTAAATCCATAATTTACTTCAAGTTCTAGCAAAAAAGCATTAATAATTAAATGATGAAAAAAAGAAAGCTCGGGATAATTGGTGGTAGCGGACTTTATAAAATGGATGGCTTTGAAAAGTCTAAATGGAAGAAAATTAATACAGCTTGGGGAAAGCCATCAGATGATGTTCTGATTACAAATCTTGGTAAGGAAGAGATATGTTTTATACCCAGACATTCAAGAGGACATAAAATAAACCCCACAAATATAAATTTTAGAGCAAATATAGATGCAATGAAACAATTAGATGTGACTGACATAATTTCAGTTTCTGCAGTTGGATCATTAAAAGAAAATTTAGAACCAGGTAAGTTTGTGATTGTAGATCAATTTATTGATAGAACATTTTCAAGATTAAAAACTTTTTTTGATGATGAAATTGTAGCACATGTTTCTATGGCAAAACCTACTAGCCCCGGATTGTCTAATTGTTGTGAAACTGCATTAAAAAAATTAAATATTAAAAATCAAAAAGGTGGAACCTATGTTGTTATGGAGGGTCCACAATTTTCAACTTTAGCAGAGTCAAATTTATATAGATCGTGGGGCGCTGATGTGATTGGTATGACTAATATGCCAGAAGCTAAATTAGCTAGAGAAGCTGAGATAAGATATTGCACAATTGCAATGGTCACTGACTATGACTGTTGGCATCCTGATCATGAAGAAGTAGATGTTTCAATGGTGATTCAAACACTACAACTAAATGCCTCTAATGCTCAAAATATGATTAAAGAAGTTGTCAGAACATTTAAAGATTTTCCGTCAGATAAAGAAGATGCAAATAATTGTTTAGATGTAGCAATAATAACTGATCCAAAACTTAGAACAAAAAAAACAATAAAAAAACTTAAACACATTGCTGGAAGAATTCTAAATAAATGAAAAAAAAATTAATTTTTTTTTTTATTTTTCTTTTCACAACTAATGTTAACTCAAGTTCAAAATTTGATAATGATTTAAAAAAATTTTCAAAAAATAATGGCTTTATTAATATTAAAGGTAAAGTTTACTCGAAAGAGAAAATAACTGATAAACAAAATATAATTCTAATTATTTACAATCATGGCTCTTCTAATGATCAGCAAATTGACAAGTGTAAAAATCCTGGAAACAATGTTGCTCATGCAGTAAGAGACTTAGATAATAGAATAATAAAAAATTTTACTATTAAAATCTTCCGTCTTTGCACGGGAGCAAAAGGGTGGACAAAAAAAGAACAAACCAAAATGTGGAAAGCCCATGAAAGAACAGGAAAATTAGGTATAGAATTACTAGATATAGAATTAAAAGATAAAGATGGAATACCGTTAATGGATAAACAAAAACAGAGTCAAAGAAAAAGAGTTATTAAAGATAAAGTTGATAGTTTTATAGAAGAAGGATTTAGCAATATTATTCTTGCGGGACATTCCTCTGGTGCTTGGCAGTCGATTAAAATACAGGCAGAATTTCCTGAATTAGTAAAAGGTGTTATAGGTATTAATCCAGGAGCTGGTGGAACAGCTAAAAATAGAAAAGATTGGCCTTGGTGGGAAGATGTAAGGTATTATGGCTTCGTTAAAGATTTGTCTAAACTAAATGCTATCATTGTAACACACGACAAAGATCATTTTAATTCTCCAAAAGATTATTCATTATTTTCAAATTTAAATTCTGTTAAATTTGTAAATTTAACTGAGTCAGGTTGTAAAAAAGCTCCACCTCTTAAAAATTATCACGGAATAGGATTAACTAAATGTTATGCTGAATATGAAAAGAAAAATAAAGATATAATTAAATATTTGGAAAAAATTTTTTAAGATGAAGATAGAAGGAAAAGAATACCGCACAATATGGTTTGATGAAAGAGATCAATCTGTAAAAATTATTGACCAAACAAAACTTCCTCATCAATTTATAATAAAAGATCTTAAAACTGTAAAAAATGCAATAAGTGCAATAAAAAATATGGAAGTAAGAGGCGCTCCTTTAATTGGCGCCACAGCTGCTTATGGATTAGTTTTGGCTGTGATAGAAAAAAATGATTTATCATATTTAAAAAAGATGAGTGAGGACTTAATAGCCTCAAGACCAACAGCTATTAACTTACAATGGGCAGTAGATAGAATGATAAAAAAATTATCAGGCGTTAATAGTAATGAAATCTTAAAAATAGCATTAGATGAAGCAAAAGCTATTGTGGAAGAAGATGTGTTTTTTTGTAAAAATATTGGTTTGAACGGACTTAAAATAATTGAAGAAATAGCAAACAAAAAAAAAGATACAGTAAATATTTTAACTCATTGTAATGCGGGTTGGCTTGCAACAATAGACTGGGGAACTGCGACATCACCTATTTACCACGCACATAAAAAAGGTATAAAAGTTCATGTTTGGGCTGATGAAACAAGACCAAGAAATCAAGGAGCAAATTTAACCTCATTTGAATTAAACGAGGAAGGGATACCTAATACTATTATTGCAGATAATACGGGTGGAATTTTAATGCAAAGAGGTCAAGTTGATATGTGTATTGTTGGAACAGATAGAACATTATCTAATGGTGATGTATGCAATAAAATTGGAACTTACTTAAAAGCACTAGCAGCTAAAGATAACAATATACCTTTCTATGTGGCTTTACCAAGCTCAACAATTGATTGGAATATTAAAGATCACAAAAAAATTCCTATCGAAGAAAGAAATCCTGAAGAGCTTTCACATGTTGAGGGGCTAGATAAAAACAATAAATTACAAAAAGTTTTAATTTATCCACAAAAAAGTAAAGCTATGAACTTAGCATTTGATGTAACACCTGCTAAGTATGTAACAGGATTAATTACAGAAAAAGGTGTTTGCGAAGCATCAGAACAAGGATTGAAAGAATTATTTAAGTGAGTAAACTCAAAACTGCAGTAATTAAATATTCAAGGAAATTAAATATAACTAATCTATCAGCTTTAAGATCAGGAAACATTTCAGTTAGAGTCAAAGAAAATGGTATAGATGGTTTTTATATCACCCCTTCAGGAATGAAGTATGCTTCGTTAAAAATAAAAGATATTGTTTTTGTCTCCTTAAAAGGAATCTTTAATAAAAAAAAGAACAAACCTTCCTCTGAATGGAGATTTCATCAAGATATTTATGTGAATAAAAAAGAGGCAAAAGCTATTGTTCACGCACATTCAACTTGTGCTACCGCAGTTTCTTCCCATCAAAAAAATATTCCAGCTTTTCACTACATGGTTGCAGTGGCTGGTGGAGAGGATTTAAAATGTACTAAATATGCAACTTTTGGAACGAAACAACTATCTAAAAATATTATTAAAGCACTTAAAAATAGATCAGCATGCTTGATAGCAAATCACGGACAAGTTGCGTTTGCAGATAATTTAGAAAAAGCTTTTGAGCTCGCTCAAGAAATTGAAAATATTTGCCATCAATATATAAATGCCCTAAGAATTGGAATACCTAAAATTCTTACAAAAAAAGAAATGAAAATTGTTTTAGGAAAGTTTAAAAATTATAAAAGAGGTTAATTTTTAGTGATAAAAGTTGGTGAACACATCATATTAGATTTTTTAGGTGTTAAGAAAGATTATGCTCCGTCTTTCTATGAAAAAATTATTTATAAAATTGCAAAAGCGGCAAAAGTAGAAATACTAAATGTAAGTACTCATAAGTTTGAACCCCAAGGCTTTACTTTAGTAGCTCTTTTATCTGAAAGCCACTTCAGTTTTCATACCTTTCCTGAAAGAGGTGTAATTAGTTTTGATTTTTTTACTTGTGGTAAAGTTCATCCTAAAATTGCTTTAAAAATTCTTAAAAAAGAAATCCAACATGATAGAGTTGTAACTAAAAGTTTTGATAGAAGTAATGTTAGTTTGTATGATGATATTTATAGCACTCCAGGACAAAAAAAATATTATGTAGTAAATGATGTATTAGAATCTTTTACCTCTAAAGTTGGCCAATTTGTTGAGGTTATGAATTTAGAGGAATTTGGTAATGCTTTATTTATAGATCATGAAATACAAGTAGCTGAAAAAGATGAAAAAATTTATAGTTCAAATTTTTTTAAATCTAGTTATGATTTAAGTAAAAAAAATAGTAATGTTGCTATTATTGGTGGAGGTGATGGTGGTGTCGCTAGAGAATGTTTAGAAAACAGCACAAACTACATAGATTGGTACGAACTGGATCCTGAAATTGTTGAATCTTGTTACAGGCATTTACCAAAAGTTTGTTCAAAAGTTAAAAAAAGTAATCGAGTAAATACTTATTGGGGTGATGCATTTGAAAGCATCAAGTCAATTGGAGATTCTAAATATGATAAAATATTTGTAGACTTAAATGACGATCAATACTGTATTGATTTAGCTAGAAAAAACATGAAGGGCTTAAAAAGAATTCTCAAAAAAGGTGGAGTGATAACAGCACAAGTTGGAAGCAAAGATAAAAAACCCAAACAAGTAGAAAATTGGTGCAAAGTATTAGATAAAAGTTTTGGTAACGTCAAAGTTTCGGGTGTTCACATTCCAAGTTTTGACTGTAATTGGAATTTTGCTTCATCTATAATGAAGTAATGTTTAGAGTTTCTTGTATTCAATTATGCGCAAGCAACAACGTTGAGTATAATTTAAAACGTACTAAAAAACTTTTTCTACAAGCAGTTAGGCAAAAAACAGATTTTGTTCTAACCCCAGAAGTTTCTTCAAAAATTAGTTTAAATAAAGCACACCTTTTAAAATCTGCAACAAACATGGAAAAAGATATTTATCTTAAAGAAATTAAAAATTTAGCAAAAAGATATAAGAAATGGATTTTAATTGGTTCCCTAATACTTAAGATCAAAAGTAAGTTAGTTAATAGGTCTGTGTTGATATCATCTAGAGGCAAAGTTCAATCTTATTATGATAAAATTCATATGTATGATGCAAAATTAAGTTCAAAAGAAAAGTATTTTGAGTCTAAAATATTTAATGCAGGAAAAAAAATAAAAATTACCAATTTACCTTGGGGAAAACTAGGTCTTTCAATTTGTTATGATGTACGTTTTCCTAACATGTATAGACAAATGTCTAAACGGGGCGCAATCTTTTTAAGTGTGCCATCCGCATTTACTGAGACTACTGGTAAAAAACATTGGCATACTTTGTTAAAAGCAAGAGCAATAGAAAATTTTTCATATGTTTTTGCTCCTGGTCAAGCAGGAAAACATTGTAATGGAAGAAAAACATACGGACATTCTCTTATTATCTCTCCTGATGGAAAAATTTTGAAAGAACTTGGAACGAAAGAAGGCGTAATTACAGCAACAATTTATCCAAGTTTGGTAAATAGACTTAGAAAAGCAATTCCAAGTATTTATATTGATTAAAAATAAGATTTAACTTCTTTAATATTAGATCCAAGAATTTTGTTAATAGCAATTTTAGCTTTTGCTCTATCATCATTAAATTTATAAACATTTCTTGCAAGTGAAATAAATTTTTCTTTAAAATCATTATTTTTTTCACATTCTCTTTTTCCATTTTCAATATCCCAGAGTTTTAAATTTATATCTTTAAGGTCGCTCTTAACCTTATCAATTTTAGATAAATCAGGAATACTTTTTTCAAGTATCAAGTTTAAAGATAATAATTCTTTATTTATTTCGACTAATTTACCTTCATCAGTTATCTTAACTTTTTTAATTTCTAAAATTGTGATTTTATCTATTAGCTCACCAGCTGAGATTTCTGCCAATATTTTGTTTAATTTTGTTTTCATATTAGTTTTTTTGACTATACTAGTTAATAAATATACTCAGATTAATTAATGTCAAATATTTTAATAATAAAACATGGCTCCCTAGGTGATTTGATACAAGCTAACGGTGCTATTAATGACATTAAGGAATTTTATAAAAACAGAAAAGTTTTTTTATTAACATCTCAAGCATACTCCCTATTTATGTCTGAATGCCCTTATATAGATGGTGTAATCATTGATAAAAGATTACCTCGTTGGAATTTATTGTACCTTTATAATTTAAGAAAATTATTAGCAAAATACAGTTTTAGTAAAGTATTTGACCTTCAAAATTCTAGAAGAACTAGATTCTATAAAAATTTTATTTTGAAAAATGCTGAGTGGTCTTCTTCTATAAGCGTATTAGAAAAAGGACAAACTAAAAGGGAGCTTGATAATCAACCCGTATTAGATCGAATGGAGTTACAACTTAGGAAAAGTAATATTCCTACGAACTATATTAAAAAAATTGATTTAAGTTGGGCTAAGGAAGATTTATCAAAATTAACTCAACAATATACAAATAGAGACTATATTTTAATTTTTCCATTTTGCTCACGAAAACATCAGAATAAAAAATGGCCTTTTTTCAAAAACTTAATTTCAAGTATAAGAAGGGTTTATAAAAATCATTATTCTATTTTTATAGCACCAGGACCAAATGAGTTTAAGGAAGCAAATGAATTTAGTGCAAAAATTATAATGGATAATGGTGAACCTATTAATTTAAAAAAATTAATATCACTAATTAGTGGAGCAAAGTTTATTATTGCCAATGATACAGGCCCAGCTCATATAGCTTCACATTTGAATAAAAAAGGACTAGCTCTTTTTGGGAGTCATACTTCAGCAAAAAAAGTTAGTATTGAAAATTCTAATTTTAGAGCAATAAGTGTTAAAAATTTAGCCGATTTAAATGTTGATACTGTTATGAATGAAATTAAAAAAAGTTTAAATTAATTCAATATATTTTTTTATAATTTTATCCCAACTAAATTTTTTAGAAAATTCTAACGCATTAGAACCTAATTTTTTATAATTTTTATTTTCTAAAGTTTTCAATAAAGTTTCATAAAGTATATTTAAGTCGTTTCCATCGCATAGAAAGCCAGTTTCTCCTTTAAGTATAGAGTCAGACTCCCCACCATATATTCCTCCAATAGAAGGAGTTCCATAAGAAGCCGCTTCAATAAAAGAAATTCCAAACCCTTCTACTGACTTTTTATAAATTACTGAAGGCATAACAAATAAATCAGATTGCTCAAGTAGAGCTAACTTTTCCTGTTCGCTACATTTATGGATAAAAGTCACTTCCTTCGATAAATTGAGTTCACCTTTCAACCTTTCTAAATTATCTTTTTCATCTCCATCGCCTACTGACACGTATTTTAGTTTAGGGAATTTTGGTAATAAATTTTTAATAGTCATCAATACATTCTGATGGCTTTTTCTTTTATCTAATCTAGAAACTGTAATTAATTTAGGAAAAGCATCACCATAAATACTTTTTGCAAAGTTCTTAGAATTATCTGTAATTGCATATGGATAATTACATCCAGGATTGATTACTTTAACTTTATTTGTATGGAATCCTAATTTCTCTATAAGATTTTTTGTAAAATTTGAATTTGCTATTACAAAATCAGCTTTACCCAAGGCATTAACTGCTCTTTTATTTAGTAAAGAACCAATAGGATGATTAATTTCCTTAGAATGTATTAAACAAAAAGTTCTTGTTTTTTTTAAAGTAGAAGCATCAATATTCTCAATACTTTTCCAATGGTCAAAAAAAGCAGCCCTTAAATCATTACTATTAATAAAGTCCTTTACAAGATTTGCCTTTCTATATTTTTTGAATATTTTAAAACCAGCAATTCTTTGTATACTCAATTTGGAATTTTCATCATAATTTTCACAATTTTCAAATTTATCAGCAAAAACTTTAACTGGCCCATGATTAAGTAGAGCGTTAGACAAACCTTCCATCAAATTTTGAATCCCACCTATATCGGGAGGAAAATTTCTAGTTGAAACTAAGAACATTATTTAAACCATTTAATATTACAGCCCATACTTGGAATTTGTTCTGTTGGACCTTTCTGAGTTTTTGCAATCATTTTCATAGCTAATTTCAGATCACTATCAGCGTCTTTAACAGGTTTTAAATCCCTAAGCTCTCTGAATCTTCCTCTATATTGAAGTTCTAAATTTTTATTGTAACCAAAAAAATCAGGAGTGCATACTGCACCATATTCCATTGCAACTTCTTGTGTTTCGTCAATTATATAATTTAAATTTGAAAAATTATTATTTTTTGCAAATAAAATCATTTTTTCAAATGAGTCTTCAGGATAATTTTTTGTATCATTAGACATAATGGCTAACGAGCTAATTCCTTCATTTTCTAGATATTTACAATCCTCAACCAGGTCTTTAATAATAGCTTTTACGTATGGGCAATGATTGCAAATAAACATAATTAAAGTCCCATTTTTTCCTTTAATATCTTTCAGTGATATAACATCATTATTTACAGATTTGAGTTTAAAATCCTCAGCTTTTTTCCCAAAGTCACAGATTGGTGTTTTTGTTAATGTCATAATATATTATAAGAGTTATAAATTAATTTTACAGCAATTTTATGATTTATGATTTTGAAGGCCACACACCTAAATTAGACCCAAACAGTTGGGTTGCGTCTAATTCGGTAATAATTGGTAAAGTAGAGTTGAAAAAAGATTCAAACATTTGGTTTAACGTTACGTTAAGAGGTGATGTTGAACCCATAACAGTAGGTGAGGGATCTAACGTACAAGATGGAAGTGTCGTGCACTCAGATCCTGGTTGTCCAGTAATTATTGGAAAGAATGTTACAATTGGTCATTTAGTAATGCTTCATGGATGTGTTATTGAAGATGATTGTTTAATAGGAATAGGAAGTACAATTTTAAATAAAGCTAAGATTGGAAAAAATTCTATTATAGGAGCTAACGCTCTTGTCACTGAAAATAAAGTTATACCTGAAAGATCATTAGTTCTTGGCAGTCCTGGAAAAATTGTTAGGCAAGTTACAGATGAAGAGATAAAAAGTATAAAAGAAAACGCTGATCACTATGTTGCAAACTATAAAAAATATAAAAAATAATATAATATTATTCATAATCACAACTTCTTTAGCGTTTAGTTCTTCTTTTGTAGAAGCTAAAAATAGTAAAGATGTTTCTAATACTGAAGTAAAAAAAAAAACTCTCTCTCACAAAAAAAAGTACTCTCTAAAATTAGTTAATAGTAATGACGGCCACCCCGTACGATCTGGAAAAAAATCTTACAGATTTGAAGTAAGATATGG
>JGI20159J14440_10002120_pt1 | contig 13757 bp, 4 predicted proteins | sample COG_09_FD_14440 | JGI IMG/M metagenome (IMG submission 14440) | reverse complement strand
TGCTCCAGTTTCATTTGCTCATCTGAACTTATCGAGATGTTTCTTCTTTTGATGCTTCCTAATCCTAATATTGCGTTGTTGGTTCCCGCGTTCCGCCGGAGGAGACGGGAAACTGTTGTTCGCAACATGATATCTTCTTTTGTGTGCAAACAAACGACAGGTTTCGTTTCGTTTTATGGATTAAAAACGCCAATTTATATTTATAAAATACGAGCACTTTTAAAATTGTGTGACACCACCCTCTCGAGTAGTCGCAGTAGCGCTGATTTTGCCAAGTAATAAGATATACGAGAGAATAAAAGCACTCACTTCGTTTCGTCTTCATCGCTTCTGACGTCAGAAGCGCTTCTTTGAGCGCTCGGGAAACTGTTGTTCGCGTTGCGTTTCTCTAAAATACGACTAAAAATAGACCAAAAACTTTTTTTTCGTATCTAATAAAAGCGCCAAACGGTTCGTTTTGACGGGGACACACACCCCAACAGAGCACGAATACAATGAAGAACGAAGAAGAAGGGAGTATCCGCAAGGGTCGTGAAGACGACGAGAACAACAAAACGGGAGGAGCGGTGGTGGTAAAAGCGCGCGTGGCACCGTCCGGCGCGTTTGGTTTGCCGATGTCGTTCGATTTGGTGTGTCGTTCGATTGTGTTCTTGGACGACGCGCTTTGCGCGTTTCCGGTTGGTCACGGCGTGTTGTTGGTGGAGAGCGAACGCGGGAGGCAAGTGGCGTTCGTGCCCGGGACGCCCGGGCAGAGGAAAGTGACCGCGATCGCGGCGAAGAAGTGTTTTGGGGGTGGGAGCGCGAGGGAGAGAAGCGAAGACTTTTTGGAGCAGGAGGAAGAGGAGAGAGGAAAAGGCGGTGGTCAACGAAGAAGGGAGGCGGGAGTATCTTCTTCTTCTGCTTCTTCTGCTTCTGCTTCCGGACCGATCACGTTTACTGGCGAAACTGCTTCTTTACTCGCGATTGCAGAGAGTGGAGACGAGGAAATAGGACCGTCGATTGTGTTGTGCGCGATACATCGACAGACGCAAAGGCGCGCGAGGTTGAGAACGTTTTCGTTGAGAGACGCGATCGGGACAGACGGGAAGAAAAGTTCGAGCTCTTCTTCCAGTGCAACAGTAGCTTCGATGAGTGGATGTTTCGGTGAGTATGCGTTCACGGAGGTGTGTTTTTCAACCGATGGAGCTTCGATTGTAGCGAAAGTGCAAAGAGTTTCGGACGAGAACGATTGGACCTTGCGTTCGTGGACTTTCTCGGATCTGACGAAGCGCACCAACGTCAGTAACGACGGTGATATCAATAGTAATCAAGAACTGTCGACGAGCAATCCGTTTCCTGCGTCGTCTGCTTACTCTGATATTTTCTCTGCGGGTAAAAAGTCCTCGTCGGTGTCGAACGTGTCGCACGTGATTGGTTTTCTTCCAGAGCCGCGCATAAGCGTCGGTCAACGCAACCATTCAACGTCACACTCCAATCCGGCGAGTTTTAAATTTCATCCACGCGAGAGAAATACAGTTTCAGCTGTCGCTATGAGCGTGATCAGAATGTATAAGCTCCCTCAAAAGTCAGAGGCTGACTTATATGCCGCATCTTCGGCGTCGGGGAGTCGGGGCGTTATCAAACTCGCCAGCGCAATACCATTCGGGGAAGCCTTTGAAGGAGATGAACCAGTCGATCACGCGTGGTTAGAGAAAGGAAACGGAGAGAGAGTCGTTGTTGCATTTAAAAGTGGACAAGCGTTGATACTAGAACAATCGCAACCGATATTTATTATTCGAAACTGCTTTGCGCAAAATAATAATAGCTACAATATTGGCGCAACGGGCGTATGCGCCATCGGCGCACGAGGTTTTTGTATTTTCGGAACTAACGGAAGCCTTTCCGTGTATAACAGAAATGCCGATCGAAAGATTACCGCGGGTAAAGAGCCATACGGTAAAATCCGAGTTTGGTCTGTTCGTAGGAAAAACCAAGCCTATGAAGATAGTCCGGAAGAAGAAGAAGAAGAGGAAGAAGAAGGTGAGGTAGACGGAGTAGATGAAGACGCGGTCGATGAGAAGAATGTGAAGAATCGCAACTGTAACTCGCGTGATGGTACAGAATTCGATGACGTTTGTGGTAAAGATACTACAGATACTAGTATTTGTCAGTCGCAAGAAGTGCGTTGGATCATTGAAAGGGGAGCGATTGTTTCTGCGGACGTCTCTCCGTGCGGCGAAACTCTTATCGTGTGGATGGACCATCCAACGAACGAGCTTTACACTCTCGCAGTCTCAGATGCAGACGCATCGGTTCGGGAAATAACGACCGAGAAGGAAGCTTCCAGCGATTGTGAACAGAGCGCTTTGCAAGGTACCGCGCATAGTGACGTGTTCCAAGTACTTTTGCGGGAAAACTTCAGCGTCACAGCTTCTGAACGCTCGAAACTACCCGGTGCGACAAACTCGACGATATCGTTTTCTTCCACGTTTAATCAAGATGCCAACAGTACGTCATGTGGTGGTAATATGATATCGCACAACGTTGTGCTTCCATCTCCATCCTCGCGTGCAAGTCATTGCGCTTTGAAACCGATACTCGCTACGTGTTCCACTGACGGCGCCGTTCGTATCTGGTCTACTAAAGAGAAGAATAAAATGTTGTTTGGTGGCATTTCTACCGCGTTGACGACCAGTGATGTGCATTCAGAGACGACCGCAAAGTCGTCAGATCGCGGCTCTAGTACGAGCACGTCTACAGAGTCGTCGGCTTTTAGCTGTGCGCTTGAACTTTGTGAGCACTTCCCAGAGACGCCACTTTCAGTAGCATTGCATCCGTCCGGACATATTCTCCTCGTTGGCTTCAACGATAAACTCCGCATGTTCTACATTCACCGCGACACTCTCGAAAAAGCTCGCGAGTTTCCATTGAAGAACGTGCGTGATGTCAGTTTCGCACACGGTGGACACAAGTTTGTGGCCGCGCATGGTAACTGTGCCAAGATTTTCGACACGTATACAGGCGCAAATTTGTCGACGCTTCGGGGACACTCGTCAAAGGTTAGACGGGTAAAATGGACGAGTGACGACGAAAATGTCGTTACTATAGGTGCGGACGGTTGCTGTTATCGCTGGGAGTTACACGGTGTTGATGCTTTATCTGGAGAACACAAGAGAAACGCAGAACACGCGAGAAAGGGGTGTCGATACGACGACGTCGCACTTCTGCCGAAAGAACTCGGGAATGGCGTGTTTTTAGTTGGAAGCGATCGAACAATTAAAGAGCTAGACGGTGAAAAGTTTGGCGCAGGTTCGTGCCGAGAATTTGAAATCTCTTCATCCATGTCAGCGCTCTCTTGTAACGGCGGCGGTGACGGTACNGCCGGAACGACTTTCGACCAGAGCGGAAGTGATGAGGAGCACAGCAGAATGGTCTCGCGACGAAAAGCAACTACTCTAACATCTGCGTGCTTTCTGCATTCATCTCGACTCCTGGTATGTGGTACATCCTGCGGTGCGTTGCGGGTATACACAACTCCGTTGACCGGAGAATTTCGTGAATATCGATGCGCGAGCAATCGGGAAATTACATCCATATGTGCGTCCGATACTGAGAAGAGAGTGTTCGCGTGTGCCTCGGACGGAACAATGTTTGCATTCGAGATTATTATAGAATCTGATTCCGGTGCATTCAATTTCAATAACCCTCTTCCTCGGTTTGATAAAAATAGAAGCGTAAAAGATACGAGCGACGCTGACGCGCCAGACGACGTGCTCATATCGCGCCTCGTCCTACTTGAAAAGGAGAAGAGCATAGCAGATCTCCGTTCAAGAATTCGTGAACTTCGCGCCAGACACGAATACGAGCGTCGAGTGTCCGACCAACGGAATCGAGAAGAAGTTAATCGTCTAGAAACGCAGCGTAAGAACGATCTGGAAAGAGAAATCGCCAAGCGAACGAGGTTGCGAGAAACATTTCTGGAGGAGAGGGCAAAAACTGAAGAGAAAACGCGCAGCGAAGACGAAACGCGCCGAACACGCGAAGAACACAAAGAGAGAGAGTATAGGCGTAAACTCGCGAAAGAGTTTGAGAAGACTGAAAACTTAAAAGTCGTGAAAGATGAGGAAATTGCGAAGTGGGACGAGCAAAATTCAGCATTGGTGCAGGCCCATGAGGCGTACGTCAAAGAATCGGAAGCGAAATTGGAGAAAGAGACGCGACTTTTACAGCATAAAATCGCGCAGCTAGAACTAGAAATTCGCACAGAGAAGGAAATTAGCGAAGAGACGCAGCGCCAAGTTGAAGAAGACGCCGACGAAGAGATTGAAAATTTGAAAAAGGTATTTCAGGAAAACGTGGAGTACGAGCGCCATCGTTCTGCGGAGTTACGAATTGAGCACGCGAAAACACGGAAGCTTCGCGAAAGCGCAACCAGAAACGAAGAATTAATGCGCGAAGAGGCCTCGTTAGCAAAGCGCGAGCGAGATGTGCTCAAAGAAGAGCTGGAAAAGGCGAGACAAACTTTAGCAGAACGCGACGCTGAAATACGTGATTTGAAAGAAGACAATAAAAAATCGACTCGNGAGATGCAAAAGAAGATTGCATCAGAACGGAAGCTCTCCTCTCAACTGACGGAACTTTCCGAGAGACTCGTCAAAGTCGATTTTGAGATTGTACCAAAGTTTGAGCGCACCGTAAACGATTTGAACGAACATTTACAGTTGAAGGATAAAGAAATAGTAAAAGTATTGGCAGAAGTGAAAGCTCTCAAAGGCGAGTTGGAAGAAACAACACGCAAAGGAGAGAGCTTTCGCAAAGAAGCAAAGTTGAAGCGTAGAAACGCGGAAAAATCGCAGCAGTTGATTAAAAGATTCCAGCGCGACTTGTTCCAGGTGGTGGATAGAAAAGCAAACGAGGACTTCAAAGCGTTGAAAGATGCCGTTGTGCAACTGTATTCCCGATACGCTCGCGAAGAAGACATCAAGGAGAACGAAGTACACTTGACGCGCGCGGAAGAAGCAGCTCTTGCGGTCCAAAAACGGAACGATGTATTAGAACAAACTGTTGAGAAGTTACGTAAGCAATTGAGGAAAGAAAGTGAGGCTCGGCGTATCGAAGTATCGAAGGTTTTGAAGGAAAATCTGGAGCTCGTTGATGCCGAACGCAAAAAGGAAAAAAAGACTACGGACGAACAGCAGCAACCATTTTTAGAGCTGAAGAGATATTTACACACCTTAGCCGTGCAATGAGGAATAAATATTTGTGTGCATCTTATCGTACTACACGCTGGCAATACCGGCTATTTGTGATCCTATAACCCAAAACCCATCCAAATCGAAGTATTCATAGTCTACGTTTTCGCTGCCAAACACCTTCTTTATGACTTCGCCTGTCTTCCTGTTCAATCTGCAACCATCCGCAGCTTTGATCTGCATCGGTGTCAATGCCTCCTGCTGACGTCTCAAGCTATCGTTCGTTTGACTCAACACGTGTTCGACGAAGATAAACTTGCCCGTCTTGGGTTTCAACACGCGCTTCACCTCCTTCAACGAAGCCAACTGATCCTCCACCGAACACAAAACAAGCGACACGACCGCCACATCCACAGAACCATCTTCAAACGGCAAATTCTCGCTCACGCCACGCAACGGCTCGTATTTCACCTTATCCGATTTCACCTTTTCAAAATTCTCCAGCGCGTACGGAGTCATGTACTCGTTCGGATCGACGCCGTACACGTCAACGCTCACTCCAAAATTCGTCGTCGAAGCGACCATATCGTAATACTTGGCATTCGGCCAGGTGCCCGCGCCTAATTCAACCACGTCCACCTTCCCTGTTCTGTTCGAAAATGCTCTCGTGAATAATTCTGTCTTTCTCTCTTCGATGACGCTTTCGTATCCAGCCATCGTTGTCACTGCGTAAAAAGAGTTATAGAGTTAGTTGGAAAGAGTTCGTTAGGGAGTTCGCAAAGAAAGAAGAAAAACACAAACACTCACTCGCTTTGGCAAACACTTTGTCCGTCCGCTGATTCCTGTGATCGAGCACATAGTTCACGTCCTCGACGGTTTCATCGTTCAAGTCTAAGAGTTTTGGAAACGCTCGCGCGGCCTCCGAAAAGGAAGCGGCAAGACAGAAAGCGCAGCCAGAACACGCGACGAAAGCGCGTCTGCTCGAATCTTTCTTCGTTTCCAATCCTCTTTTTCTTCTTTCATTTTTGTCCTCATCATCGGTCCTAGATGCATCAGCATCAGCACGCGAGGATGGTACCACGCGACGACGACAACTGTTGCGATTGTTTGCTCCTCGAGATGTGGTGGTAACGCGACGACCGGTGTTGTGATGCGCTGAAGACGCGCAGAGAGATGTCATTTTTATAGGGGATTTTTAGGGGAATTTTCTCCACTTTAAGAGACGACGGACGCTTTATATATACACATCAAATATGGTCGCCGATCGCGAAATTGGAGCATCGACGCACACGAAAAAGTCCTCGAGAGTATCATCTCGGAATAAACGAGCGTTTGGCGGATTTGTCGTCGCCGCGCTCGCATCCATGACCGGGTACTTTTTAGCGACCAAATGGAAGGAGTTTACGACGAGTTTTTCTTCTGACGATGATGCAGCGGGGAACAGACGACAAATATTACTCGTGGGAGACTCGCTGACGCAACGAGGCTACGATTCAAAGAAAGGATGGGTGTCGAAACTCGCGTCTTCGTACGTCAGACGCGCGGATGTTATAAACAGAGGGTACTCCGGGTACAACACGAGATGGGTTTTGGATTTGATGAAAAGGAAACCGAAATTGTTTGTGAAAAAACCAACGCTGGTGGTTGTGTTTCTCGGCGCGAACGACGCCGCGGTGAATCACAAGCGCGAATACGCGGTTCCGCTCGAAGAATACGTGAAGAATATGCGGGAGATATTGAATTTGTATAAGAACGTGCCGAGAATTGTCATCACGCCACCACCGATTATTGAAAAGGACCGGGTGCAACACGCGATGGAGACGACGGCGTTCGATACGCCGGATCGACTTTATCAACACACTGAGAAATACGCGGTTGCGGCGGAAAAAGTGGCGAGAGAAATGGGGGTAGGTGTGGCAGACGCGTTCGATACGTTTGAAAAGTTAGGCGGTGGGGATTTGAGCGCGTATTTTTCGGACGGGTTGCATTTTAGCGAAAAAGGCGAGGAGGTTGTGTACGCGTTAATCGTAGAAACCATAAAGCACACGTATCCGTGGATCGCCTCGGAAAAGTTATCCTTAGACGCGCCGTTGCACGGAGAGTTAGCCGAAAGAAATCTTTAATAGCTATGTCATACTATGTAGTAGCGTGAATTGTTCTCTAGTATTCTGAATCTATTTTTCAGTATTATTAACTTATATCTAATGTTTCTAATGTTTCTATCGTCGCATTTGAGTAAACGCAGGCGAGGAAGTTTGTCCGGGAGGTTTTTGTTGCTGACTGCCAAAACCAGAAGCTTGTCCGAAACCAGAAGCTTGCCCGAAACCAGAAGCCTGTCCGAATCCGGTATTTTGTTGTTGTCCAAATCCAGCACCTTGTTGTTGCCCGAATCCAGTGCTTTGTTGTTGTAGTTGCCCGAATCCAGTGCTTTGTTGTTGTTGTCCGAAACCGGTACCTTGTTGTTGTCCAAAACCAGCAGAAGGTTGTCCAAAACCGCTCGTTTGCCCGAAACTCCCAGAACTTTGTGGTTGTTGCTGCTGCTGATTGCCAAAACTAGACGCTTGCCCGAAAGCACCGCCTTGCTGTTGCGCTTGTTGCGCAAACGGACTAGAAGACGCTTGTTGCGCGGCTTGCGCAAAACCACCTCCACCACCACTTTGACTCGCCAGCGCGCCAAAACCACCTCCGCCGGAAGCCGCCGCGGCGGCACCAAATCCAGTCGGTTTATTTGCAAAAGCAGCGAAACCAGACGTCGGAGCAGGCGTCGACGGGGCAGTAGCGGCGGCAACAGTAGTCGCTGCCGCTTGGCCGAAAGTACTCTGCGGTGTTGAAGAGCCGAACGCAGGCGTACCACCTCCAATCTTTGCCGCTTGGCCGAACGATGGAGTTCCCGTCAATGCTGCCGCGCCTCCACTCGTTGAAGGTTGACCAAAAGAAGATGTTGAAGTGGGCGTGCCAAAAGCTGCGCTTCCGCCTCCACCAATCGTTGCGGCTTGGCCAAAACCAGGCGTGCCAGTGAGCGCGGCTGCACCACCACCACCACCGCTAGATCCAAAACCAGTGCTCGTAGCAACGGCTCCTGTAGACGCAGGCGGATTCATACTACCAAACGATGAAAAAGTACCCGTACCCGGTACACCAGCCACCGAAGCGGCGGGCTTTCCGAACGCAGGTGCCACCGTTGGTGCACCGGCCACGGTAGTAGTAGACGTAGGCACCGCAGACTTACCAAAAATTCCACCTACTGCAGACGTTGATGTCGTCGAACCTAAACCTCCGAAACTGCCAAAGCTCGACGCGACGTCTGTCACCGGAGCTTCAGCAGCTTCCTTTTCCTTAGCAAGCACCAACGGAGGTGCCAATTTCGGNGTTTCTGGAGGCNCTGAAAATAGAGCGGACGTTTCACCCTCTTCTTTCCTCTTTGCTGGCGCCGCCGTCGCGAGCGATCCAAAGCTGAACACAGTCTTCTCAGAGCTCGCACTCGCCGCGGCGCGTTGTAACGGTGGCGGTGAAGACTGAATGTCCTCTTCCTTCTCTCCTTCCTTACTATCATCCAGTTTTAACTCTTCGACAGATCCGAAGGCTTTGGATTTCGGGACGCTCGTTGCAATTGAAGAAGTTCCAAAGCCGAGCGGTTTCACCGCCGGCGCCGGCGCCAAGGATGCCAGCGTTACAGGAGCAGAAGCAACGGGAGGAGCAGGAAAAGTAGTAGTATCATCAGCACTTTCTTCCTTCTTCTCCTCTTTTTCTCCTTCTTTCTTCTTCTCGGGTTGGTTTTTAGCGATGCCGAAACTAAAGGCCGGCTTACTGTCGCCACCACTACTCGTCGACAATGGCGCAAAGCTGAATGCAGGTTTTGGCTTCTCCTCCTCTTCAATGGCTTCTTGAATTTTCGCTCGGTCTGCTTTATTTTTAGCCATGAAGTCTGCGCTCCATAAGTTCACCACTGGTTTCGCTGGAGTCACAGAGGATGCGGTGCTAGATGCCGTCGCTGCTTCAGGAGCAGCTGGGGCCGACGACGCCGAAAGACTCGGGAACAAAGGTTTCTTCGACGCTGCCTCTTCCTCGTTCGTCATTTTTTTGGGTGCCAAGGAAGGTGCAGTCAACGACGGTGGCGGAGGAACTTCCATTTTCTTCGGCGCTTCTTTCGGTTTCGACGGTGCCGCTGCAACAGGTGCTGAGAACGCCGGGAAGAGTGGTGCCTTAGCCGGCGCCGCCGCCCCTGGCGGTGGAGGAACCTCCACTTTCTTCGCGGCAGAAACAGGAGCAAAAGCAGAAGCAGATACTACAGGCGGCGCAGAAACTGTTCTCTCGATGCGCTTCGGAGGCATTCGCGGTTCTATGCGGCGAAGCGGTTGCTTCAAAACGTCTCGCTTCATTTCAGAGACTACGACTCGAGGTTGCTTGACGAGCGTTTTGATCGCGCGATCCATAGCTTCCTTGTGCGAAGTCGTCGGCACGTCCACTCCGAGATTATCGTCACCTCTACCTCTCGAGGCCGTTCCAGGCGTGCTAAACATCACACCAGACGATAACGCCGCTAAGCGTTGCTTACCGGGAGTTTCAATCGCATTCACTTCAACTCTCCCATCCTTCCCGACGCGCACGTCAGCGTCGTACCCAAACTCGCGGAGATCCGCAATAGTTGTTTCCAAACGTTCATTCTGATCTTCGATGACTTCTTTCTGCGTTTCGATTGCTGCCTTCAACGCTCTCGTGGTTTCTTGCGAGCGACTCTGATTCATCGTCAAGACTGAATTTGAACTGCTGCTCCCGGCTGCCTTCTTGATGCGATCGAGCCGCTTCTTCTCGCGTTCGGCGAGATTTGTACGCACTTCGAAATCAGCCGCTCCTTGCGCGATGACATCCATTTCTCGCCGCAGCTGAGCTTTCAACTTTCGCAAACCTGTTGGGAGTTCCATATCTAAATCGACGATTTCAGTCAAATCTTCGTCGTCGGGATTTTGATTTTGGTTCTTCTCCAGATTTTCTTGTGCAGCCTCGATGAGACTTTCGAGTTCACATCGCATGGTTTCGTTCTGGCGGTCGCGCGACCAAAGTTCACCGATGGCTTCGTTTTGTAGCCTCGCGACGCGTTTCGTCTCCTGGATTTCATCTCGAGCTGAATCTCTGGCTTGCGTAGAAATATCAAAGTGTTTTTTTGAAAATTTCGCGCTCGCAGCGAATGCAGAATTTTCATTTTGAATCGCATCGCACGCGTCGTTACAGTCCGATAACATAGCGTCGCACTCAAGTTTCGCGTTTTCGAAATCATTCGCAATAAGTTTGAGAGCATTTGCAATATCTTTTGACGTACTCACACCTGAAGCGGCTGAGGTCTTTGGAACACCTTCCAACTTTTTACCCCAAGAAGGTAATGGCGAAGCCTTCGGGTCCATCGGCGCTAACGCCTTCGAATCGTCGGCGATTTTTGTTACATCTATAGACCGCATCACTGGAACTGGTGAAGCAGTACTCGCCTCTCCGCTACTTGTTGCAGAAATTTTCTGCTTTGGCGTAGTTTCGATTTCGTGCTCCTTCAAAAACAGTTGTTTTAACTTTTCGCGCGCCGCAGCTACGTCTGAGATTTTACCAAGCGAGAGTTGCTCCAAGAGTTTCGTAGGATCATCCGCGAGCGCTTCGAACGAGGTAGGAGCGGACGGAGAAGAAGGAACTGCGGACGTAGGTGTTGTTCTTGATGGCGGCGCTGCTCTAGGTGGCGTCGGATCTGGTACTGGAGTTGGCGGCGGGACGTTGTCTCTTTCTTTTTCTTTTTCTTCGTTTTCCTTTTTCAAGTCTGCCGCCGGCGTCGAAGGAACGCCAAAACTAAACGCAGGTTTCTCCCCTGTCGCGGGTGGACCAAAGCTAAATGCAGGTTTATCCCCCGTTGCGGGTGGAACAAAGCTAAACGCCGATTTCGGTTTCTCCTCCTCTTCGATAGCTTCTTGAACTTTCGCCTGATGTGCTTTGTTTTTCGCCAAGAAATCCGCACCCCACAAATTTTTAACCGGCGCTGGAGCTTCTACTTTTTCTTCATCATCTTCTTTTTTTTGCGGTGCCGCCAACGTTTGTATTTTTACCGGCTCTTCTCTGGGAGTCTTTTCAATCCTATACCCGGGCGGATCTGTCAAACACGCCAATCGAAAGCATGCGATGCGTCCATCCGACGTGGAAAGGATAACTGTCGGTCCTAGGGGTAAGTCACCAGCACCGCCGTCGGATGGGTTCAACATGGCCCCGCACGAGGCGCCGTAATCCACCGCGACGCCAGAAACAAAATTATTCTCGTCGTCGAAAGCTAAAGGGATCGTGCAAAAGCACCTATCGTCGTCGATTTCTAAAACGCGACACGGTTCCGATGCGGACGTGGACACGAGAAGCACTTGGTTATCCCACGCGCGCGCGTGCGCACACAAAGCGACATCCCAACCATTAATTGGGACGACGTGCAAAGGATTCCCAGTCGCCGCGTCTTGCGTGGGATCGATATCGAACCCTCCGCCTAATTTGCTCGCCGTCCACTGGCCGTCCTTCTTCCTCAACGCAAGCAATCTGCACTCATCCTCTCCGTTTAATATAGAAACTAAAACCAAATCGTCGCTGTTTTCGTTTGGAAACGCAATCGATTCGATTCGCTTTACGTCGTTCAAATTCACAACGTCTTCCCCGACGAATACCGAGCCCTTTGCGTTTGCGTACGCCAACGCGTTCGTCTTTGGATGACACGCCGCGCACTCAACGCCTCCACCTGCCACCTCTTCCGTCCCGTTCCGAATCAACGATCCACCTTCAGTGACAACAACATAGCTCATACCATCCTCTTTCTCCTCCCAAACGAACTGTTTTACCTTTTTCGTCTTCGTAAAAGTACCTTCCTCTCGTCTCTTCACCGCGCCTTTACCGACGACGTCGTAAAACTCCAAGACGTCATCGTCTCCATCGCTGACAACGACCGCGACGACATCTTCGCTCCTCGGTTTCACGCTCACTATTTTCACGTTTCCTTTTACGACACCTTTAGTATTCTCATTCTTCTTCTCGTCCGACGTCGAGGATGAAAAAAGTATCGCTTCGCTCTCTTTCCTCCCTTTCAGTCCCATCACTTCCTTCCCAACCTCGTCCACATCAAACGCTCTTAACTTATTCTCATCGTCCACGTGTACAATCGTTCCGTATCTCACGGATACGCTCGTTTGTCTTTCGTTGCCTCTCGCGAAGCTTTCCTCTTCTTCTCTGAATCTGTGCACGGACACCGCGCCGCAGTTGGAAAACACGAACGGGCCGACGACGGATTCATTTTCTTCCGTTTGTTTCATCTCTTCTTTTTTTCTTCTTCTTCTTCTCCTTCGCTTTAAATATATTCAAAACAAATCGAACGCTTCTCTCTCTTCTTTAGGTCGTCTGTTCAAGAAATCGGAAGCGCGTCTGTTCGAGAAAAGAGAAAGGCAACAAAAAAGGAACTACTCTCGCAACAGAAAGCTTTCTCTGTGTGACGATTCTTTGAAAGAAGAAGAAGAGAAGGAGTGTACTCCTCTCGAGTGTAAAATGAAGAAAACGAGGATTAGCTCCAGAGAGAAAAGAAAACCAACGAACCCAAAACTCGCTCCTCGAAAAAAAAACATTTGATACCCTAAACAAAGAACAGAGGCGACACCAAGAGATGAAGTTTTTTTTCGAGGGGAAACGCAGCAGAAGAAAAAGAAAGAGAGACTTTACATTGCGCTTTGTTGAAAAGAGAGAGAGAGTTTGAAGAAAAGAAGAGAGAACCGCGCGCGAGTACTCTCTCTCTCTCTCTCTTTTATATATCTCGAGAGAGAGAGACAACAGAGAAAAATCGAAGAACAAAAATGGAGGAGGAAGAAGAAAACGAAGCAAAACGACGACAGGAAATCCAGGACCCGAAGAACATCGTCCTTTCCAACGACCTCTCGTCCTATCGAGTCTTCTCGGAACTCTGGAACGTGGACTGCGAGCGGTACCATTTAATCGCGTTACTCGGCTCGGGTTCGTACGGTACCGTGGTGAAAGCGTACGATAACGAGCACAAAGTCTTCGTCGCGTTGAAGCGCATCGGAAACGCGTTGTATTCGAAACAAAACGCGAAGAGGACTCTGAGGGAAATAGTCGCCTTGAATAGAGTGTCGCACCCGAACGTGGCGGAACTTTTGGACGTGTTCGTGAAACCGGCGACGACGGGTGCGAGGAAATTTATAGGCGGGAAGTTCGTGGCGACGAGTTTGGACGTGTACTTATCGTTCGAGTTAGCGGAAGGCGGAGACTTGTATAACTTGCGCGGGCAGATGGACGGCGAGGAGGTAAGGTCGCTGATGAAACAGTTGGTGAGCGCGTGCGGGTATTTGCACGAGAATAGGATTTGGCACAGGGATTTGAAGAGCGCGAACGCGTTATTGGGGAGTTTACGAGCGATTGGTGAGGGCGGGAGAGTGATTAAGATTTGCGATTTCGGGAGCGCGAGAGGCGCGCCGCCGAGAGGCGGGTGGAGAGACAGCGAAGAAGACGGAGGAGGGGAGAGAAACGGAGGATGGACGTCAGAAGAAGAAGAAGAAGAAGAAGAAGAAAAAAGAG
>JGI20159J14440_10002110_pt1 | contig 13789 bp, 9 predicted proteins | sample COG_09_FD_14440 | JGI IMG/M metagenome (IMG submission 14440) | reverse complement strand
TTTTTTATTGATGATTTAATTATTCTTTTTAAAATAGGTTTCCTTAGATCTCCATAATTTAAAGAGGGTATTGAAGCGCAATCTGTTCCATGTAAAATAATTGCTACAGGAATATTAAATAGTCTTCCAATTATAGATGGAAGGTATGACCAATGACCTGCAAAAGAAATTACAATTTTAGTAACTTTATTTCTTAAAGTATATAGCTTAATAAGTAATGAAATATGGTTGGCAATTACAGAAAATTTATCAATCCAAAGCTTAGAAAATAAAATAATTTCATATTCATTTTTTAAAATATCAATGTCAACTTTAGTAAAACTTGGAATTCCATTTGAAATAAATAATAATTTTGATTTTTTATCCATTTAAATTCAGTTTATCAAATTATATAATCAATTTAATTATCGTTCTATACAGTAAATACGAGTCATTAGCTCAAAACTTTAATCAATAAAATTAACATTGAAATCGTGTAATTAAATATAATAAGCAATTTAATAGGCTCTCTTGTTTATTCCCTCAATAAAATTTATAAATGACCTATTTACAACCTTATTTCCTCCTGGAGTTGGATAATCACCTGTAAAATACCAATCTCCTGTATGATTTGGACAAGCTTTATGTAGATTATCAACGGTTTGAAAAATTATTTTTACTTCAGCATTAATATTTTCGTGTTTTAACAAAACTGAAATCTTATCAGAAATATCTTGATCTGAAAAGGGTTTATATATAAGTTGAACGTGATTTTTGTCTTTTAAAGTATTGTCAATTTCAGATTTTTTACATTTTTGATATACCTCATCAATTATATTTTCCATTCCTTTACCCTTCAATAAAGCAATTGCAGCCTGAAAAGCAATAAAGTCTCCAATTTTAGCCATGTCAATGCCATAACAATCAGGATATCTTATTTGAGGGGCAGAAGAAACAATAACAATTTTTTTAGGTTCCAATCTGTCTAATATTCTAATAACACTTTGTTTCAAAGTTGTTCCACGGACTATAGAATCATCAATAATTACTACAGTATCTTTATTTCTTCTCAAAGATCCATAAGTAATATCGTATACGTGGGCTACCATTTCATCTCTAGAGTCATCTTGAGTTATAAATGTTCTTAGTTTAGCATCTTTAACCATTATTTTTTCTGCTCTAGTTCTAAATGATAAAATCTTCTGAAGTTTTTCATCATAAAGCTCGGAGTTTGGGTCTAGAGATTTTATCTGCTGATTCTTCATAGTAGATAAGCGATTTTCTAGCTCCTTAATCATCCCATAGTACGACATTTCTGCAGTATTTGGAATAAAAGAAAATACAGTATTTACTAAATCGTTATCAATAGAAGATAAAATTTGATTTACTACAAGACTACCCAATTTCAGTCGCTCTTTGTAAATATCTTTATCTGTTCCTCTTGAAAAATAGATTCTTTCAAATGAACATTTTTTTATTTCTTTTGGTGAATTTATTTCCACTTCTTTATTAACATTGTCTTTCTTAATGATCAATGCATTACCAGGTTTCAACTCATTTATTTCTTCCCACTTAACATTAAAAGCTGTTTGAATCACAGGTCTTTCAGAGGTTACTACAAAGACTTCGTCATCTTCATACCAAAAAGCTGGTCTTATTCCGTTTGGATCACGAATCACAAAAGCATCACCATGTCCAAACAAACCAGCCATTGTATATCCTCCGTCCCAATCTGATGAAGCGTTCTTTAAAATTTTTTGAATGTTTAAATTTTCTGCAATTAAATTCGATATTTCTTTATTATCTATTTCTTTGTTAATGTATTCTCTAAAAAGTTTGGTGTTTTCTTGGTCTAGAAAATGTCCAATTTTTTCAATAATTGTAACTGCATCCGAAACAGCTTTTGGATGCTGGCCAATATTGACCAAAATATCAAATAGTTCTTCAACATTAGTAAGATTGAAATTTCCGGCAACCACCAAATTTCTAGTCATCCAATTATTTTGTCTTAAAAAAGGATGACAGTTTTCTACTTTATTTCCTCCAAAGGTACCGTACCTTAAATGTCCTAAGAATAGCTCCCCTGTAAATGCTTCGTGAGACTTAAGGTAATCAACATCAATTAATTTTTCAGGCTCATTTTTATGGAGAATCTCGAACCTTTTATTTATGTATGAAAAAATATCTTTAATGGGTTGGCTCTTGACACTTCTGTATCGACTAATATATCTTGTTCCTGGGGCGACATCAAATTTTATATTGGCAAGTCCAGCACCATCTTGTCCTCTATTATGCTGCTTCTCCATCAATAGGTACATTTTATTTAAACCATAAAGTGCCGTACCGTATTTATCTAAATAAAATTGTAATGGCTTTTTTAATCTTAAAAGAGCAATACCACACTCGTGTTTTATAGGGTCACTCATTAGATTTTTTTAACTTTAAAACAGTACAATTTTTCATTTATTCTAACTTATATTTGGAAAGATAAATATAATCGGTTGTTTAATTTGAAAAAACTTTTTAAAAATAGTGTCTTGTATAAATTAATTCTATTTGGAGGTTGTTTTTTTATTCTAATAACAACTTATGGAAATGAAAAACCAAGGTTTATTTCAAACTATGGACAGTTTAAAAAAAATATCGTTTTCAAACTTGAGCACAGAGCAGGAAACATATATTTTGAAAAAAACAAAGTTAAGTTTGATCTTTTTGAAAGAGCTAAAATAAATGCAATTAAGCATGGAGATACAAGTTTTAAAAATGTTTTGGGGCATGTTTATGAAAGTAATTTTATTGGATGTAATGAAAATTTAAAAATTATAGGGAATGAAAAAATAGATGCTTTTTACAATTACTTCGTTGGAGCTGATTCTACTAAATGGAAGTCCAATGTTCCTATTTATAACAAATTAAAATATCAAAGTATATATGATGGAATTGATTTAAGCTATTACTCATATGGTGGTAAATTAAAATATGATTTTATTGTTCGTCCAGGTGGCAACACCAATTCAATTAAAATTCGTTATCGAGGCTTAGATAATATTTATATTAAATCCGGGCATCTTATTCTTGAAACTTCTCTAGGAAATATAATTGAGCAAGCCCCATTAAGCTATCAAATTATTAATGGCGTAAAAAAGATTATAAAATGTGCNTTCCATCTAGAAGGTGATGAACTAAGCTTCAAAATTTTGGATCGTTATAATAAGAACTACCAACTAATTATTGATCCTATTTTAATCTTCTCCACATATTCAGGATCTTCTACAAATAATTGGGGAGAAACAGCTACATACGATAATTTAGGGCATCTTTATGCTGGAAGTATATCTTTTGGCAATGGGTATCCATTTTCATTAGGCTCCTATGATATTTTCTTCAATGGAGGAATAGGAACTGGTAATAATGGAACGGATATTTGTATTAGTAAATTTTCTCCAAACGGAGATTCTCTAAAATACAGCACCTATCTTGGCGGAACTGGAAACGAAAACCCGCATAGTCTGGTGGTTAATTCCAACAATGAATTATTTGTTTTTGGAAGTACTGGCTCTTCAGATTTCCCCTCCACTCTAAGTGCATTTGATACTTCATTTAATGGAGGAGATTTCTTTGGTTTTATAAACTATCCTCAGGGAACATCATCTTATTACTTAGAATACCCTAATGGAACAGACATTATAGTAACAAAATTTTCTAGTGACGGAAGTAATTTATTGGGTTCTACATTTGTAGGGGGAAGTAAAAATGATGGTATTAATGAATCTGGAGCAAATAATTATAACGGTAATAATCTATGTCATTTTTATGCAGATGAGTATCGTGGAGAAATCACATTAGATGACCAAGGAAATTGCTATATAGCTTCGAGTAGTTCTTCATTAGATTTTCCATTAGTAAATGCTTCACAGACCACAATAGGAGGACAACAAGATGCAGTTGCCTTTATGTTAAATAGTGATTTGTCTTCTTTATTATGGAGTACTTACAATGGTGGTTCTAATGATGATGCAGGATATTCAGTTCAATTAAATAATCAAAATCAGCCACTTATTACTGGCGGAACAATGAGTAGTGACTTTTTTACTACTAATACAGCTGCAAACCCAACATACGGTGGTAATATTGATGGTTTTGTAACCAAATATCTTACTTCCAACGGGAATCTTTTAGCCTCAACCTATATTGGTGACGGAGGTTTTAATCAGTGCTACTTTGTACAAATAGATTTAAATAACGATATATTTTTATTTGGCCTAACAGATTCTTCTACCAATGTTTTCCCATCTAATGTTTATAATTCTACAGGTTCACAGTTTATTCAAAAGCTAGATTCTAATCTGTCCATTACTTTAGTCTCTACTTGTTTTGGAAATGGAAGTTTAGCCAAAAATATTACTCCATCTGCTTTTTTGGTTTCAAACTGTGGACTTATTTATATTTCTGGTTGGGGAGGATTAGGTGGCCCATCAAATCTAATAAACGGAACATCTAATAATATGCCATTAATGAATTCTTTACAAAACAATACGGATGGAGCTGATTTCTATTTAGCAGTTTTTAATCAAGATATGCAATCGATGTTATACGGAGGCTATTATGGCGGCAATCAAAGTCGAGAACATGTAGATGGTGGAACTAGTAGGTTTGATAAAAATGGCAAAATCTACCAAGCTGTTTGTGCTGGTTGCCAAGGCAATAACGATTTTCCAACAACACCTAATGTAGTTTCCAATACCAACGGAGGACAATTTTGTAATCTTGGTGCTTTTAAATTTGATTTAGAAAGTATAAGTTCTAGTATTAGTATCCCCAATTACTTCGCCTGTCTACCAAATTCTTATCAATTTACAAGTCTTTCACAGGGAGGCAACCAATACCTATGGGATTTTGGAGACGGGAACACATCAAATATGGATAGTCCAAATCATAATTATAGCGATACTGGAACTTACAATGTTAGTTTAATTGTTTCTGATTCTAATGCCTGTGTACTTTCAGATACTGCAAATATTCAAATTAATATTTATGCTGTAAACAATGCTTTGGTTATTGGTGATAGCATTTTATGTCCCGGAACAGTATCCACTCTAAATGCTTATGGAGGTTCGCAGTTTATTTGGTCTCCAACTAATTCTCTCTCAGATAGTCTTTCACAACAGGTAATTGCTACTCCATCTGTATCGACTACCTACATGCTAATAGCTATTGATAGCTGCGGAGTGGATACTGCCTATTTTGATGTTAATATACCAAATGATGTTTACCAGACAAGCAGCGATAGTGTAATTTGTAAAGAAGACAGTTTGATACTATTTGCAAGTGGTGGAATTACTTACCGTTGGTCAGGAACTAACATAATATATATAGACAGTGCAAATCCTATTATAAGTCCGACCCAAAGCACAATGTATTATGTAGATATCACCACCCCAAACGGTTGCGTGTATACAGATTCTGTATATATTATTGTTGACATTTCAATCCCAAATATTATTCTTCAAGATACCGTAAACTTGTGTTTTGGAGACTCTATATTGGTTGCTCCATCGAATATCGAATCTGCTATATGGAGTCCATTAATTAACCCTTACGATACAATAGGAAATAATATATGGATTAAAAGTGATTCTAATATGACTTTTTACATGAGTTCTCAAAATGCCTGTGGGCAGTCCTCAGATTCCATTGTTGTTCTTGTTTTTGGATATTCTGGGAGTGCGTTTGGAGATACATCAATTTGTATTGGTGATACTGCTGAAATATATGCACAAGATGGAACAGAATATTTTTGGTATCCTGGTAATAGTTTATCAAATTACGACAGTAGTTGGACCTATGCATACCCATTACAAAACACACTTTATAAAGTAATCGTCGAAAATAGTTTTGGATGCAAAGACACATTTGAAGTGTCAGTCAATGTAGCTCCGTATCCTTTTGTAAATGCTGGAACAGATTTCTGGATGAATTTTGGTGAACCTATAACTTTAAATGGATTTACAAATACAAATAATTATTTCTGGGAGTCTAGCTCTTGGGTGTCTTGCTATAATTGCTTAAAACCTCAAATAAATCCTACGGAAACTACATTATATATATTAAATGTTACAGATTCAATTGGCTGTTTGGATTCAGACACGGTTGAAGTCAATATAAGGGGTTCTATTTTTGTCCCCAATACCTTTACACCAAACGGGGATTTAAAAAATGATGAATTTGAGATAGTTGGAGAAAATATAAAAAGTTTCCAGTTATGGATATACAACCGATGGGGGGAAGAAATATACCATACTACTGAAATAAATAATTTTTGGGATGGAAAATATTTAGGAAATAAATGTAAAATAGATAGCTATATATGGACTATTGAGTATTTTGATTTTGACAATACTTTTAACAGCTTAAAAGGCCATATAAATTTATTAGAATAACTAATCTATATATCTTTTATCCACTTCCATAATTTCTCCAGTTTTAGGACAAGTTCTTAACTTTTCATTGGAATAGAACCTTTTAAAAACTGCTAAAAAATCTTTTTCTATATTGGTTAATTGGAAATATTCTTCATACAATAACTCATTAGCTGTATCAGAAAACCACATCAATCCATCTTTATGCTCTTTGCTTCTTTTTCTTTCAATAACTAAGCCTATTGATCCTTCAGATCTTATTGGGGAATGTGGAACTTTTGCAGGTAATAAAAACATTTCGTTCTCCTTAATATTGTATTCCACTAATTTTCCCTCTTCTTGAGTTTTAACAATGATATCTCCTTCAATTTGGTAGAATAATTCTTCAGTTTCGTTGTAGTGATAATCTTTTCTAGCGTTTGGTCCAGCTACAATCATCACTATATAATCTCCAGAATCAATATATAGATTTTTATTACCAACTGGTGGTTTTAATAAGTGTCGGTTGTTTTCGATCCATTCATTTAAATTAAAAGGGGCTTTGATTTCCATTTTTAAAGTTTTAAAACATTAATTTACACAAAAAGAAGATGTGTGCTCTTTAATTTCATTATAAAACATTTCAAACTCTTTTTCAAAGTCAAAAATTGAAGACTCTAAAATATCAAAACAATTTTCTAAATTATCTGAGTATTTTATTCTTTTTCCGATGCCATTAAGAGCTTTCTTAATTCCGTGTTTGTACTGGTAATTGGTAAGCCAGTCGTCTTTTTTCATGTATTGATACATATAGAGGATGCTTTCAGGCATCTTATTTTCAAATCCATCTAAAATTCTATAAAAACGAATTATTTCTTTATCTAATTGTATATTTTTATGTTTAAGCTCGTATTGCCATAATAGGTAATCATAAAGAATATCGTTTATGACCCCTCCCATTTTTGGAAATTTTTCATAGAATCTTCTTTTGCCAGCTAAGTAATGGGGATTGGTATCTGTATAATGATCTATAAATCGATGTAGCAAAATACCTTTCTGAATATTTTTTGACCAAATTAGATACGATTTTCCTTTTATAGCGTCAGCAATAAAATTCCCAAATAAAACTTCTTCATTTTTTCCTGAAAGAACTAGATGAGCAAGATAATTCATCTTTTTTAAATTAAAGAAAATACAGCGTCTGCCAGGGCTAATTCAGAACTTTGAAAAGATTCAAGTACGTTAATAATTCCTGCTTTTTTAAGTGCTTTTGTCGTGCTTGGTCCAATACTTATAATTTTCTGATTATTAACTTTATTGGAAAGTAAAAATGCCTCAACATTACTTGGGCTTGTAAAAACCAAATAATCGTGATTTTCCACCTTTTTATCTATTGAAAGGGTCTGGTAAGTTTCTACAATAATTTTATTTCTATTATCGATAATACTTTGAACAGTTCCTAATGACTTATTAGACGATGGGAAAAAAACTATTTCGTTAGAATTCACCATTGAAGAAAACCCTTGAGCAACATTAGTTGGGACTCCTTTTCCAATAAAATCAACTTTTAAGCCCTTTTTTTGTATGTATTTTGCTGTAGACTCTCCAAATGCAGCAATTTTTTTTGATTTTAAACCACTCTTTAAATGCATTATTGAATTAAGTGCAAAAGCAGAATTAATAAATATCCAATTGCAGGTAGGAATTGTGTCAATTTTTATAATTTTCATCTCTATCAAAGATTCTGCAGTTAGAGAAACTGATGAAGATTTAGTCAATTTATTAAAAATACTATCCTTGGCTAAGGATCTGGATATCCAAATAGAAAACGGATTTATTTTGCTGTTAATTTTATTAACTATTGTTTCAATATCGGAAGACTTGGAAATAAATCTGACTGGTGTTTCACTTACTTTGTCTGAATAACTGACCCATGATGTTCTTTCTCCATTTTGATCTTTTACAGAATAAACTCCAAATGGAGAATGACAACCTCCATTAATACCATTTAGAATTTTTCTTTCAAAATTTACATCTTCTTCACTGTCTTTGTGGGAGACTTTCTCTAGGATTTTTTTAAGGTCTTTGTCTGATTCTCTTACTTGGAGACCTAGGGCCCCTTGAGCTGGAGCAGGAATAAATGAACTTACAGGTAATTCTTGAACGTAGAATTCAGAAAGATTAATTTTTAATCTGTTAAGTCCTGCCTTTGCTAGGACAATAGCATCGTATTCATTAGTTCTTAATTTATTAATTCTTGTGGGGACATTTCCTCTCAAGTCTTTAATAATAACATCCTCACGAAATAAAAGCAATTGATTTTTTCTTCTTGCCGATGAGGTTCCAATAACTGGAGATTTAATAATATTTAAAATCATTGATTCATCAACAGAATTTGGATTTATTAAAAGAACATCTGCCGGGTCTTCTCTTTTTGGTATAGCGGCAATACAGAGTCCTTTTGGCTGGTCTGTTTCAAGGTCTTTTAGTGAGTGGACAGCAAGGTCAATCTCATTATTTAAAAGTGCGTTTTCAATTTCTTTGGTAAAAAAACCTTTCCCTTCAATTTTATCAAAACTTAAATTTTGAACTTTATCTCCTTTAGTTTTGATTATTTTAATATTGGATTCAATTCCTAGATTAGACAATTTATCTTTCACATAATTTGCCTGCCACAAGGCAAGATTGCTGCCTCTAGATCCTATGGTTATTTTTTTTATTTGCAAAAATTACTTCGTTGTTTCTTTTAGAAGAATGTCTTTGGCCATCTTCATTGGAACACTAATGTATTTTTTTTCGATGTAATCTACCAAACTATTAACTACTTTAATTGCTCCTGGATCTAGTGTCTCTAACTCCTTAGCGAAAACTTCTCTAAAAGCTTTCTGTCTTATTCCTTTTATGCTTTTTGGAACAGAGCTTAAAGCTCTTTCAAGATTTCGCTCTTTTTCCGCTATATAGTATTTAATAATTTGTCTCTCTATAATATCTAGGCATCTATTTATCTCTTCACCTCTAGCTTGTAGATTTTCTTCTGCTCTAACTTTTAACTGGTCTACATTTATAAGCTTTACATTTTCGTTTTCGGAGATTTTAATATCACAATCGTTTGGAACAGCAAGATCTACAATTACGGATTTAGTATTATTCGGGCTAATTTTTTGAAACTTTTCCAGAGAAAGTACAATTTCCTTGGATCCAGTACAACTTATTATAAAATCAAATTTAGAGTTATGGTTTGCCAATTCTGAAAGTGGAAAAACTTCTGCATCTATATTTAAAGTCTCAACTAATTTATGGGCTTTTTCTATAGATCTATTGTAGATGGTGTAATGATGTTGCTGGTTTTTGCTTGTAAATTTCAACATTGAAGTAACAGTTTTACCAGCACCAATAACTAGTATTTTCTTTGGTTTTTTGGAGATATATTTTTTCAGTTCTAAAAAAGCCAATGAAACAATAGATACAGGTCTAGTTCCAATATTACTTTCGGTATATACTTTTTTTGCTGTAGATATGGTTGATTGCACCAATACTCTTATTACATCTCCACATAAATTATTCTCTCTACATTCTTCAAAAGCCTTTCTAACTTGGGTTATTATTTCTCTTTCCCCAACCACTAAGGAATCAATGGAAGAGGCTACTGAAAAAATATGGTGTACTGCAGCTTTACTATTTATTATCTCAGCTCTATCAACAATGTCTTTTAAATTTGATGGTAATTGATCAGCTAAAAGTTGTTTAATTAACTTTTCTACAAAAGTCTTTGTGATTTTTTTTTCGTGACTTACGATAAACTCAACTCTATTACATGTGGAGAGATACATGAGTTCATTAATATCCAAATTTGTTTTTAAATTTGTCAGAATATCAATTCTTTGCTTATCGTCTAAGTGAAAAAGACCAATTTCGTCAAAATTAAATTGCCTGTGGGTAAACGCTATGATTTGGACTGTATTCAATAACTTTTATATAGTTACAAAAATCAATAATTATCTGTAATTTATTTGTCATCGTATTGTCATTGCTTTAAATAGTTTAGCGAATTTTATTTTTCATTTAATCTAAATTACTTTTAGATTCTACAATCCTTTAAATATTGTTATTTTTACTAATAATTAATTATTACTATAAACTATGAAATACCTTCCAATTGATAGCCAATTATTTATAAATAATAGAGAAAGGTTTGTAAGTAAAACAAAGAGAAATAGTTTAGCTGTTTTCAATTCTAATGATATCTACAACACTGGGGCAGACAGTACACTTCCTTTTACCCAACATAGAGATATATTTCATCTTTCTGGAGTAGACCAAGAAGAGAGTATATTGGTAATTTTTCCAGATTGTAAAAACAAATTACATAGAGAAATATTATTTCTTAAAGAAACTAGTGAGCATATTGCAGTTTGGGAGGGGGAGAAATTGACTAAAAAAAGAGCAACCGAAGTTTCTGGAATTAAAACAATATACTGGTTAGACCAGTTCGAAACTATATTTAGACAACTAGTTATAGAAAGTGAATCTGTTTATTTAAATAGCAATGAGCATTTAAGAACATCCAATTCTATGGAGACAAGAGAAGATAGATTTGTGAAAAAATTTATTTCCGATTTTCCAATTCATCCAACTCTTAGAGTTGCCCCTATCATGCATCAAATCCGATCTGTAAAAGACAGCATTGAAATTGAAATTATGAAAAAGGCATGTGATATTACTGAGAAAGGCTTCAGAAGGATTTTAAGTTTCATTAAGCCAGAAGTAATGGAGTACGAAATTGAAGCTGAGTTAATGCATGAATTTCTTTCCAATAGATCCAAGGGATTTGCTTACACTCCCATAATTGCATCTGGGAAATCAGCTTGTGTTTTACATTATATTGAAAACAATAAAAGCTGTAAAGACGGAGATATTATTTTAATGGATTTCGGGGCAGAGTATGCTAATTATGCTTCGGATTTAACAAGATGTGTTCCGGTAAATGGGAAATTTACATCCAGACAAAAAGAGGTATATAATTCTGTTTTACGTGTGAAAAATGAAGCTACAAAATTGTTAAATCCCGGAGTTTTTCTAAATGATTACCACAAAGAAGTTGGGAAGTTAATGGAGGAAGAGTTATTAAAGCTAAATTTAATTTCTTCTACGGACATCCAAAATCAAGATTCTAAATGGCCTGCCTATAAGAAATACTTTATGCACGGAACATCACATTATATTGGTTTGGACACGCATGACGTTGGTTCTTGGACAGAGCCCATTGAAGAAAATATGGTATTCACAGTAGAGCCTGGAATATATATTCCTGAGGAGGGGATTGGAATAAGATTAGAAGACGATGTAGTTGTTCAAAAAAATAGTGCTCCTAAAAACCTGATGGAAAATATTCCAATAGAAGCAGAAGAAATTGAGGATTTAATGAACTAAGATGAAGAATGAAAAATTAGAAGAAAAGTTAAAAGAATCCAAACTTGGAGGTGGTCAAAAAAGGATTGATGCCCAACACAAAAAAGGGAAACTTACGGCTAGAGAAAGACTAGAATTATTGCTTGACAGCAATAGTTTTGAGGAAATTGGAGGGTTTGTAACTCATAGATCTACAAATTTTGGATTAGAAAAAACTAAATTTTTAGGGGATGGAGTAATCACTGGTTACGGTACGGTTAATGGAAGGTTGGTTTATGTTTATTCTCAAGATTTTACAGTTTTAGGTGGTTCTCTTGCAGAAGCTCACGCAGAAAAAATATGTAAAATAATGGAGCTAGCTATGAAAAATGGGGTTCCTATTATTGGATTAAATGATTCTGGAGGAGCAAGAATTCAAGAAGGGGTAGTTTCTCTTGGAGGCTATGCAGATATATTTTACAACAATACCAAGGCGTCAGGAGTCATTCCTCAGTTATCGGCAATTATGGGGCCTTGTGCTGGAGGTGCTGTTTACTCCCCAGCTCTTACAGATTTTATATTCATGACCAAAAATACATCTTATATGTTTGTCACTGGTCCAAATGTTGTAAAGACGGTTACTAATGAAGAGGTTACTGCTGAAGAACTTGGCGGTGCCGAAACCCACATGGTAAAATCTGGAGTAACCCATTTTGCTTGTGAAAACGAATTAGATACTATTGAAAATTTAAAAACTCTACTTTCTTATATTCCTCAAAATTGTGAAGAAATTCCCGAAAATTTATCTTATGATTTTCAAGATGAAAAAAGACCACAGCTCGATCTTGTAATTCCTGAAAATCCAAACCAACCATACGATGTAAGAGAAATTATTCATCAGCTTTCAGATGCTGATAGTTTCTTTGAAGTTCACAAAGAATTTGCAGAAAATATAGTGGTTGGATTTTCTCGTTTAGCAGGAAGATCCATTGGGATTATTGCAAATCAACCAGCTGTACTTGCTGGAGTATTGGATGTGAATGCTTCTGTAAAGGGTGCAAGATTTGTAAGGTTTTGTGATGCGTTTAATTCCTCTTTTAGTTTTAGAAGATGTTCCTGGATTTCTTCCTGGGACAGACCAAGAATGGAATGGAATTATCACAAATGGAGCAAAACTATTGTACGCTTTTTGTGAAGCAACAGTTCCTCGTATTACAGTGATAACTCGTAAAGCATATGGTGGGGCTTATGACGTGTAATGAATTCCAAACATATTGGTGCAGACATGAATTTTGCGTGGCCAACAGCAGAAATTGCAGTTATGGGAGCTAAAGGAGCTGCTGAAATAATTTTCAAAAAAGAAATACTTAATTCTAAAAATCCTGAAGATAAACTCAAAGAAAAACAAGACGAATATGCAGCAATGTTTGCCAACCCTTACAATGCAGCTTCCAGGGGCTATGTAGATGAAGTCATTTTACCTTCAGACACAAGAGAAAAATTAATTAAAGCATTCAAAATTTCAGAAAATAAAAAGACCACTATTCCTAATAAAAAACATGGTAATATTCCATTATAGAGAATTTCAATAATTTGAAAAAAAATAGTAAATACATTCAGGTTATAATCTTTCTAAGCAGTTTTGCTCTACTGGGCTTTTTACTAGTTCAATTGTATTGGGCAAAAAATACTTTTAACGAGAAAAAAAATAATTTTCATACGTTATTTGAGATTTGTGTTACAGAAATTGGGGATGAGCTCAGAGAAAAAATTCTTAACGAATCCAATTATTCTATTCCTAAAATTGGAGGAAATATTTTACCTATTCAAAATAGATTTGGAAGTAAATCTGAATTTTCAGACACTCTTAAAAAAATAAGTAGTTCTAATAAGTCAATTTCAGAAAAAAGAAAAGATTTATTTAGAATAATTAATAAAAAACTGGCACTAAATATTAATATTAATCTGGATAAGGTGTTGGGGGAGAAAGAAGTGATTTCGTTAATTGAAGCATCTTTAGAGAA
>JGI20159J14440_10002098_pt1 | contig 13821 bp, 14 predicted proteins | sample COG_09_FD_14440 | JGI IMG/M metagenome (IMG submission 14440) | reverse complement strand
GCTAAAACTTTAATATCTAACCCACAATGTCCATAATAATTAAAAAACTAACTAAAGATATAAAATGGCAATAATATATAGTTATCCAACGGCTACGCCTAAAACATCGGATCTGCTTATCGGTACTGTTACATATGACGGTACCGCGGCAAATCCAGTTGATGGGAATCCAACAAGAACATTCAGTATAGGCGATGTAGCGGATCTTGTTGCGTCATATACGCTTACTAGTAAAGGAGCAGGTACAAGCGCAAACATTATACTAACTAGATCTAGTGGCGGCACAAGTGTTGTAAACTTAATAAAAGGTGCTGGTGTATCAATAAGTGATAACGGAAGCAATGCAATAACATTAGCAAACACTGGTGTATTATCAATAGTAGCCGCTAATTCAACTTTTGTTAGTTCAACACCTGTTTTATCATCTACTGGTAATGTAACTATATCATCTAGTCTTTCGGCAATAGGTACACCAACCTCTTCTAATTATTTAAGAGGTGATAATAGATGGTCTACACCTGTTACTACAATTACAACACAAGATAGTCAATATATAAATCTAACGCCAAATGCTGCTTCAAACGGAGCTGTAACTATAACGGCTCAATTATCAGCCATTGGCTCTCCCTCATCATTAAACTTTTTAAGAGGTGATAATGTTTGGGCTGTACCTGCTGGTGGTGGTACAGTTACTTCGGTAAATGCTGGCGTAGGTATTGCTGTTAATAATACTAATCCATCCGATCCAGTAGTTAGTAATACTGGTGTGTTGTCTAATATTGCTGGTGGAGGAATATCAATAAACAATGCTACTGGAAATTCGACTATTACAAATACAGCTCCTGATCAAACTGTTGTTATAACTGGAAGCGGTGATACCACTGTTACAGGTACATACCCTACGTTTAATATATCCTCAGATTCTGGCGTTACTCAAATAGTAGCTGGTAATGATATATCAATATCTCCTATTGGGGGAACTGGCATTGTAACAATAAATTCTACTTCGCAAGGGGGTGTTACATCTCTTATAGCTGGTGATAACATAACATTAAGTCCTATAACTGGATTAGGCGATGTTACAGTAAATGCTCCGGGGTTAATACCTTATGCTGAAACTTCTACAGTAAATATACAGTTTGTATCAGAAGATGTAGCCTTAGGTGGAGGAACTTCTTCAGACACAGTTGTGCCTTCTCAATTAGCTGTTAAAACATATGTAGACAATGCGGTTGTTGGAGGACTAATATATCAAGGAGCTTATGATGCTTCTACAAATACACCAGTTCTTGATAGCAGAGGTACTCAAATAGCTGTTACTCAAGGTTGGACATATACGGTTACAGTGGACGGAACGTTTTATGGTGAAACGGTCAAAGTTGGTGATGTACTTATTGCCGAAACAAATTTAGCTGCCGGTACAGGGGCTTTAACTGATTGGACTACGGTTCAAAGTAATATTGATTTAGCTACAGCTGGTACTACAGCTACAGCTATTAGAGGTTTAGCTGGTTTTGATACAGACAACTTTACTGTTGTTGATGGATTTGTTAACTTAAAAGTAGGTGATATTATACCTTCTAATATAGTTGAATCTGTAGTAGCTGGCGCAAATGTAACTGTAGATAATACAGATCCTAAAAATCCTATTGTAAGTGCTTCTGGAAATCCAATACCTGTATCTGAAGAAGGTGTACAAGTTACACCAAGTGTTGCTTCATTTAATTTCACAGGTGCTGGTGTTACGGCTACCGCGGTTGGTAATGATGTTACAGTTAATGTTGCTCAAGCGCAATCGGTTAGTAATTTAGTTTATGATGTAAGGAATCAAACCGGTAGTGAGATACCAGCTGGTTCAGCAGTATATATAGTTGGCGGTTCTGGCTCTAGTGACCACGTTAATGTTGTATTAGCTTTAGCTGATAATGACGAACATTCATCTAAAACATTTGGTATAACATCATTAGCTATACCAGATAACTCAATTGGTCCAGTTACTTTAGAAGGTTTAATTGAGGGTATTGATACAAGTCTTTGGAATAACGGCGATACATTATGGCTTTCTCCAACAGTACCTGGTGGTATTCAAAATACAATACCGGCTACACCTGCTCACGCGGTGTTTTTAGGATATGCTGTTAGGATACAACAAAATAATGGATCTATATTTGTTAAAATACAAAATGGCCCTGAACTAAGTGAACTGCATGATGTACTTATAACTAATGTACAAAACAATCAGTCTATAACTTGGGATTCAACTAATAGTTATTGGAAAAATACAAATATAGCTAATTCAGTTACCGGCGGTAGTAGTACTTTTATATCTACAACTGCAGACACAACTACTGGCGAGATTACTTTAACATCGTCCTTAAGTGCTACGGGCACACCTGATGCAACAACTTTCTTGCGTGGTGATAACCAATGGGTGACAGTTGCTGGAACAACGTATGACTATTCTAGTGAACAATCTGGTGATGATGTTAACTTAAACTTAATACCTTCAACTGGTACAACTGATACAGTTAAACTTGTTGCTGGTTCAGGCATTAGCTTAACAGATGACGGAAGTAACAATGTGACTATTGCAGCATCTTCTTCAAGTTCAATTGCTAAAGATGATTTTGTAGGTAACGGCACAACACAAGCTTTTACGCTTTCTGTAACGCCATTTTCAACGCTATTTACTAGTGTTTATATTGCAGGTGTTTATCAAGAAAAAGAAACATACTCGATAACAGATAGTACACTTACTTTCACTACTGCACCACCTAACAATGCTTCCGTAGAGGTGATGTCAGTCGTGGTTGCTAATGTAACACCTGGAGCCAACACAATTACAAGAAATGACTTTACTGGAACTGGTAGCCAAACTGATTATACGTTAACGGTTGCACCTTCTAGTATTAACTTTGTGGATGTATATGTAAGTGGTACATACCAAAACAAAGATACATTTACAATTGTTGGTACAACCTTATCTTTTTCTGAAGCTCCGGCTAATAGTGACGAAATAGAGGTGATTATAATATCTAATGTATCACTGGTTCAAAACGAAATAGTAAACTATGGCGTTAATACAATATCGGCTAGTACTACAGCAAGCAAGAACAACTTATATGTATTAACTGCTGATTTAACATTAACATTACCAGCCTCGCCTGCAAACGGTGATTCAATTAAAATAAGTAATTTATCTGAAGTTGCTACTTGTATACTCGGTAGGAACGGTAGTTTAATAATGGGTGCTGCGTCTGATTTAACTTTAGATACACCATCGGCTTCATTTGAGTTGATTTACTCAGGAGCTACAAAAGGATGGGTAATAGTAGGATTATAAAATAATAATATAAGATATGAGTAATTTAACAGATTTTTTTCCATCAGGAGGTGGAGGAGGTTTAACCCCTAAGTTTGAGGAGTTTAATGCTTCAGGAACATTTACACCTACACAAGCTTTAATAGATGCAGGAGGATATATAGAAATATTTTTAGTTGCTGGTGGCGGTAGAGGTGATGGCTCTTTTGGCGGCGCTGGAGGTGAAGTTGTTATGAAAAAAATGTATTTAACGTCTACCGCGGGTTGTGCTGTAACTGTTGGTGCTGGGGCACCTGCTCAAAACACTGGCGGTAGTAATAGTTCTTTTATTGGTAGCTCTGCCGGAGGACAAGACGTAACTTCATTAGGAGGTGCTCCAAGTGGTCAAAGCGGCAAGTTAGGAGCAGGATGGGGTAAATATAATGATAGTTCTGGTGTATATACCGCTGGAAGTGGAGTTTTTGGATATGGCGCTGGAGGCGGTGGGTCGCAGGGCGGTGCAACAACAGGTAAACCTAATTCAGGGCAAGGTTCTTATAGAACTACAAATCCAGGTTCAGGTTATTGTTTAATTAAATGGTACGAATAAAAATGGAAAACTTAATAGCTATAATAAAAAAAGGTAAAGTAGATAACGTAATAGTAGCATCTGATGAGTTTGCTGCAACTTTGCAAGAAGAAACAGTTAATATAACAGGTAAAGGTGTTGGTATAGGACACACATACGCTAATGGTGTATTTGCTGCTCCTGTAAAAACTTTAGAAGAAAAAACTGCTGAAGAAAAGTTTTGGAGAGATTCAGAATTACAATCAACTGATTTTATCGTTCCATTAACTGATCATCCTCAGCATGCTGCTTATATGACATACAGACAAGAGCTAAGGGATTACCCAGCTAAAGAAGATTTTCCAAACGGTACTAGACCAGTAAAACCTTAATATATGGCACTGACAAAGATAATATACGGAATAATGGGCGATGAGTTTACAACTAGTTCAGTTGTAGCTGCTGAAACTTTAGACTTTGCAACTTCACAGGTATTTACAAAAACAATGACTGCTGATACTACGTTTGTATTTAGTAATACAGGTATTGGTATGGTAAAAGATTTAATATTAACTGGTGTGTTTGTACCAACTTTTCCAACTGGTTCTAAACTTGTTGCTGGAACATATGACGGTAGTGTATCTAACTTAATACAAATAGTGGTTACTGGTGCTTCTGAATACTGGATCTCAATTTCACAATAAATGATAGGTAGTAGATTAATTAAATCAAATGATGTAGCCGCTGGATGCGAGGATATAGTAGATAATTACGACCCGTTTGATGGTAATGGTGTTGCTTTGTATCAATTAAATGGTAACGCTGACGATGTTAGTGGTAACTATAATGGTACTGCTACAAATGTTACTTATGGAACAGGTGTATTTGGTCAAGCAGGTGTTTTTAATGGGAGCAGTAGTAAAGTTAATTTGCCCGATGGAGCAGGTAGTACAGGTGCAGTTACTGTTAGCACTTGGATTAATACAAATAACATAGCAACAACACAAGGGATTTGGAGTTTTGGTACACCTTTAAACACAACAACTTATGGCATTGAGGCATTAATAGAAAGTAGTTATGTTTTTTTTAGAATATTTAATCAAAATGGAACTATTGGTCTTATTGTACAAACAGGCGTAGGCTTTATATCTAATAATACTTGGCATAATGTAGTGTGTGTTTTTTCTAATACATCAACTACTAATGCTTGTAAAATATACATAGATGGCGCAGAAATAGCAGCAGGTACATTTACTTTAGGTTCTATTACAAGAAACACAACAAATAGTGGTTTTGGTGGTAGATTTTATAGTGGTTCACTTACTTTACCATTTAATGGAGAAATAGACCAAGTTCGTATATTCAACAAAGGCTTAGACCCTTTAGAAGTAGAGGCTTTATATACAGAAGAACTATGTATTTGCGGAGGTACAGTAGATACCTTAGATATATTAGACGACAGCTCTTGTATTGCTTTATATCCTTTAGATGGGAATGCTAATGATTTAAGCGGTAATTATAGTGGAACACCTACTGATGTATCTTATGGAGTAGGAGAGTTTGATTTAGCAGGGGTGTTTAACGGGAGTAGTAGTTATATAAATACAACATTTACGCCTTCTCTTGCTAATTTTAGAACTATAAGCTTATGGTTTAAATGTTCTACTCAAAGTGATACAAAAAACATATTTAATGTTGGGCCAACAGGGTCGAGTGATAATTATCCTTGGGCTTATTGCTATATGAGAACAGATGGTAAATTATCTTTAGGATATGGAGCTTCAAATGGGGGAGTTGTATATGGTGTTGTTAGTAATAACACTTTTAACGATAATAATTGGCATAATTTAATAATAATATTTAATGGTTCTTATGGCACGGGTTCTAGTGTTAGTTTTTATGTTGATGGGAATTCTGAATCAGGAACAGTTGATACGACGTGGAATACAAGTTTAGCTACTATAAAGGGTATTTTGAGATTAGGAGCAACCAGAAGAGATTTTCAAAATGATTATCAAAGACACTTTGACGGAGAAATAGACCAAGTTCGTGTATTCAACAAAGAATTAAATTCTACAGAGGTTACTACATTATACAATGAAACTGCTTGTACGCCTGTGGCTTGTACTTCAGGTACTACAAACACATTAGATATATTAGGGGATGGTAGTTGTATTGCTACATATACTTTAGATGGTACACCAGCAGATTTAAGTGGTAACTATAACGGAGTACAAACAGATGTTACTTATCCACAAGGGGAATTTGATTTGGCAGGTGCTTTTAATGGTAGTAGTAGTTTTGTAAATTTAGGAGCAACAAATCAATTTCAAAGTCCACAAGTAACAATCTCTTTTTGGGTTAAACCTACGTCTTTTTCAAGTCAAATGATTATTGCAAACAGTAACGGTGGTAGTTTTGCAGAAGGAGATTTTCAAGTTGTAATTAGAACAGATGGTTATATAGGTTATGAAATTGGAATAAGTAGTTCAATATATGAGGCTAAATATTGTACTACTACACAACTGCAATTAAATGCTTGGAACAACGTAGTTTTAGTTCTAAATTCATCTTTAGGCACAAATATTTCAAAAATATATGTAAATAACATAGACCAATCATTAGTTAATGGATACCCTCCAGGAGGCACTTTTAGTGGTAATTTACTAATAGGTACTTTGCAGCTTAATTTAGGAAAAAGAAATATCAGTGGAAATGAAGTATGGTTAAGCAGCCCATTAGACCAAGTAAGAATCTTTAACAAAGCACTATCCGCAGGAGAAGTAACAACACTATATAACGAAACAGCTTGTAATTAAAAAATAAAAAATGGCACTAACAAAAATAAAATACGGTGTATTAGGCACAGAGTTTACAACATCAGCAGCTGTAGCAGCTAGTGATATAGATTTTTCTAGTGCTGCAGTATTTACTAAAACATTAACAGCAGATACAACGTTTACATTTTCAAATGCAAACACGGGTATGGTTAAAGATCTTGTATTAACAGGTTCTTTTGTGCCTACATTTCCTGTTGGAACAAAAATAATTAACGGTGCTTATGATGGTACCGTTTCAAACTTTATACAAATAGCAGTTGCTGCAGATGGCGACTACTGGTTATCAATATCTAAAGCTCAATAAAAAAGATGAAAGCAATACAACTAAACGGAAACATTAAAACATTTAGACGTCTACCATCAACTTGGGAAGATGCAACTGGTCTACATTTAAACTTTAGAAAAGTATCAAATCCAAAAGCATTTGGTTTTTACGATGTAGTTACACCCTCTTATGATAGCCAAACACAGCGTTTGTCAGCTATGTTCTTTGATGCTGCTAAAGAAATCTTTACTCATACGGTTGAGGATATTGATTTTGCCGCTGTGACAGAAATTAAAGATGAAAACGATGTTGTTATTGAAACAAAACCTGTTTATGACATTGAAGCTTTAAAGCAGTCAAAAATACAGGCTATTAAAACAGAGACCGGTAAATTGCTACAACCAACAGACTGGTATGTTACAAGATTAGCTGAAAGAGCTGTGGAGATACCTCAGGACGTTTCTAATGATCGTTTAGATATTGTAACTAAGTCAAATACGTTTGAAGCTGAAATAACTGCTCTAACGTCTTATGTTGAAGTTTTAAAGTATACGCATACATTTTTCCCACAAGATAATTTATTAGGTGAACCTATAACAGAGTAACATGTTTGGTAACAAATTGATTAACACTAACGCTGGTGGTGGTTGCACTGACACAGTAGACTTATACAATCCATTCCCAGACGGCGGCGGTGTTGCTTTGTATCAATTAAATGGCGATGCTACAGATGTTAGTGGGAATTATGACGGTACTGCTACAAATGTCACTTATGGCGCTGGAGAGTTTGGTCAAGCGGGGGTTTTTAATGGCACAAGTAGTTATATTAGTAGTGCTACTACAAATGCTTTTAATTTACAAACTTTTACTGTTAGTGTTTGGGCTAAATTAAATTCTTTTGATGCTAATCCTGTACTTGTTTCAAATTCTGGAACTGTTGAAAATCTAGGTGGAACAGGGTGGAATGTCGCTTATTATAATCCAAATAATGCTTTTTATTTGGGGAATAATGGCGTTAATCTTACCTTTACAACAACACCAATTTTAACAAATGTTTGGTATCATATAGTTGCTACAGTTGATTTAACGTCAAACAAAATTAAAATATTCTTAAATGGTGTATTTGAAAATGAAAATACTTATAATGGAATTGATTATGGTACAGGTACAAGGTCTTTAAGGATTGGAAAAGTTGGTTATTATGATGATTTATACTGGAACGGCTCAATAGACCAAGTAAGAATATTCAGTAGAGCATTAAGACCTTACGAAGTAGAGGCTTTATATACAGAAGAATATTGTACACCTACTATTGTACCAAGTGAGCATTTTAATACTGTCTTGTATACAGGTAATGGAACAAGCCAAACTATTACAAATGTAGGATTCCAAACAGATTTTACTTGGATTAAAAAAAGAAGTGGAGCGGATGGTCATTTATTGTCAGATACTGTAAGAGGTATTAGTAATGGACTTTATAGCAATCAAACTTCCGCAGAAAACACTTTTTTACAATACGGAAACATTTCCACAGTTAGCGGCGCTGGATTTACTGTTGCTGCAACAACTGACATACCGCTTTTGGTTAATCAAAGTGGAGAAGACTACGTTGCTTGGAACTTTAAAGCAGGAGGCGCAGCAGTAACAAACACAGACGGTACAATAACAAGTCAAGTATCTGCTAATACAGAAGCAGGGTTTAGTGTTGTTAGTTGGACAGGTAATAATTTAGCAAATGCTACGATAGGTCACGGTTTAGAAGATACTCCAAAAGTAACAATAATTAAAAAAAGAACAAGTAATGTTTATGCTTTAGGTTGGCAGATTAACCTTGACAGTTCAATAACAGGTAGTGAAGGATATTTAAATTTTGATACTTCCGCTATGTACACAACATTTCCTAATTATTACACTTCGGCAAATAGTACAGTATTATCTACTAATGGAACAGATATTTATGAAAGACAATATAATAATCAAACAGAAAACTACATAGCCTACTGCTTTGCAGAAGTAGAAGGTTTCTCAAACTTTGGTTCGTATGTTGGTAATGGTTCTCAAAGCGGCCCATACGTAGTTTTAGGATTTGAGCCTGCATATATTATGATTAAACGTACTGATACATCTGGTTACGGTTGGTATATAATGGATTCTGCAAGAGGTATGGATGGAACTACAGGTAAATATCTATTTGCTAACGAATCTAATGCAGAAGGCACATTAGGCGCTGGAGGATTAAAAGTTTACGAAAATGGCTTTCAAATAACAGATGCAGGAGCAGGATTCAATGGAAGCGGTGGTTCATACATCTATATGGCATTTGCTGCTGACCCTACTACAATAGAACCTTCTTTAGAGGACAGTTTTAATACTGTTATTTATACAGGTAATGGTGGCACGCAGAGCATTACAGGAGTTGGATTCGAAACAGGTTTAAACATAACAAAAACAAGAACAGCTTCATATAATCACAGGGCAATTGATTCTGTTAGAGGTTTCCAAAATTATTTATATTTAGATATAACTGCTGTAGAAAACGAATATCCTGGAAATCTTTATGGTTACATACAAAATGTAAATTCAACTGGGTATCAAGTTGTTGATGGTTCTGCTACAAATGACGCATATAATCAGCTTAATATAGATTATGTCTCTTGGAACTGGAAAGCAGCAGAAATACCTGCTATAAACAGTAACGGTAGTATTCCTTCTATTGTTAGTGCAAATCCTGCTGCTGGATTTAGTATTGTTAGTTATACAGGAAATGGTAGTGCGGGAGCAACAGTAGGACACGGTTTAGGGGTAGAGCCTAATATGATTATAGTAAAAGTAAGGTCTGGGATTTTGGGAAATTGGATAGTTTATGATTCTGTAAATGGAGGAACTAATTATATGCTTTTAAACGGATCTATAGCATCTGCCGTGGATTCAACTCCTTGGAATAATACAAACCCAACTAATACAAATTTTACACTTGGAATTTCAAGTAACACAAACAGTGCAAACCCTTTCGTAGCCTACTGCTTTGCAGAGGTTGCAGGGTTCAGTAAATTTGGTAGTTATACAGGGAATGGTAGTACAAGTGGGCCTATTATAACAACAGGATTTGAACCTGCATTTGTAATGATAAAATCAACTGACCAATCATTTAGTTGGTATATATTAGACAACAAACGCATAAATTCTAACGGAGGTACATTAGCTGCCAATACAAGTGGGGCAGAAGATAATGGTTGGCCAACAGGAGTTATGACTTTTAATTCAACAGGTTTTCAAATAACAGCGTCAACTGTTGAAAGTAATGGCAATGGAAATTCATACATCTATATGGCATTTGCTAATCAATTTTAAATAAAAGGGAGTGTAGGAAGCACTTAAAAAAACCAAAAAACACGTAATCTTATAACTATTAACAATAAACCAAAACCAATGACACTTTTTTACCGCACTCATTCGTGGAGTAGTGAACCACAAATTACCGATGAAACCAAGGAGCTATGGAAGCATATTGCTACTAAAGCTAACTGGAGAATCACCCAATTACCAAACGGTTTTTTTCAAACCGAATACCAAGATCTAGAAAATAAAGATACTTGGAACGACGTAACCAGAAGAGAAACAGTTGCTGGTGCTGAAGCTGCTATTGATTCAACAATAGAGCATTATGCTAAAAAACTAGAATTCTTAGACGGACCTAAAGTCGTTAAAACCTTTAAATAAAATACTACTCAAATCAAATTAAATTAAATTATGTCAGACGCAATTGTCAAGAACCTAAGTTTCGGTAACGAAGCTAAGGACAAAGTATTTGAAGGTATCACAAAACTCACAAAAGCCGTTAGCTCCACGCTCGGGGCTAGCGGTAAATGTGTGATGCTTGAAGATGGAAATGGAAGACCAATTATAACAAAAGACGGTGTAACAGTAGCAGATAGTATTATACTATTAGATCCTGTAGAAAATATGGGGGCTACACTTTTAAAAGAAGCTGCTAGAAAAACCGTAAGCGAAGCAGGTGATGGTACAACAACCGCAACTGTATTAGCACACTCTATACTAACTGAAGCTTACAATGTAGCTGATAAGATTAGTTCAAGAGATTTAAAAATAGGTATAGACAACGCTGTTGAAAAAGTAGTTAAATACTTAGAATCAATATCAGTTGGTATACAAGGAGATATGATAGATCAAATAGCTACTATCTCTACAAATAACGATGCAGAGCTCGGTAAACTAATCGGGGATGCTTTTAGATCAGTTGATGAAACAGGGGTAGTTATGATGGAAACATCGTCAGATGGTACTACAGCAGTAGAAATAGTTGACGGAGTACAATACAACAAAGGGCTAACGAACTCACATTTTGTTACAAGCAAAAGTCAAAGAGTTGCTGAATTAGAAAACCCTTATGTATTATTAGTTGAATCACCAATTGATAATATTAGACAAATTCAAAGCGTACTAGAGTTTGTTATAAAAGGTAATAAGTCTTTACTTGTAATCGCAGACGTAGACCAACCAGTACTTGCAACTTTAGCAATGAATAAAGTTAAAGGTAATTTAAAGATTAATGTTATCAATGCGCCAACATATGGTGTATCTAAAAAAGAAACATTAGATGATCTTGCAATGCTAACTGGTGCTACTATTATAAACGAAGACTTAGGAGATGATTTAGATTTAATTAATCCTCAATACCTAGGTAATTGTATAAAAAGTGTAACTACAGACGAAGAAACAATATTACAAGTTGGAGAAGTTTCAGAAGAGGTTCAAAATACTATAAAAGGTATTAAAGAAAAACTTGTCACAACTAAAGAGCCTTACGAAATAGTAAAACTTGAAAAAAGATTAGCAAGACTAGCAGCTAAAATAGCTATAGTAAAAGTAGGTGCTAATTCAGAAATAGAATTAAAAGAAAAGAAAGATAGGGTTGAAGATGCTATCTGTGCAACTAAAGCTGCAATTAAAGAGGGTATTGTACCTGGCGGTGGAATTGCCCTGTTAAACGCATCGGAAATAGTTAAAGCTAATACAATAGGAGAAGAAGCGCTGCTAGAGGCTATTAAGGCGCCATTTAAGACCATTTTAGAAAATGCAGGTATAGAATACCAAGAATATAAAAGAGGCAAAGGAATGGGTTTAAATGTGATAACTGGTAAAAAGGTTAATATGATCAAACACGGGATTATTGATCCATTACTGGTTACTAAAAGTGCGCTTAGAAATGCAGCTTCAGTTGCTACAACTATTTTATCTACGGATTGTGTAATCAATAACTTAAGGATTAATGAAGGCAATAGGTAGAAACTTAATAATAGAAAAAGTAAAAGAAGGTACTACCGAAACAAAAGGTGGTTTACTTCTTGCTGAAAACCAAAGAGAAGACATCAGGTATATTATGGCTAATGTTGTTTCTGTTGGTGATGAAACAGCTGGTATAAAAGAAGGTGATCAAATTTATTATGATCGTCATGCTGGACATAAAATAGAGGTAGAAAAAAATATTTACCATATTATAAAATTACAAGATGTAGTTGTTGTTCTATGAAAAGGCTAGAAGCAGGAGATGTTCGAGAACTTAACCTGTTAAAACATTATCGAATAATAAGACAATGGGCTAGTAGAAACAACAACTTAAATGATGCGGATTTAGAATTACTGATCTACTTTGATTGCATGGGTTTTTTTACTAAGCAAGATTATAAAATCGGTACGTATGCTTATAGCTGGGATAACAAGCGCTGGAACAGACTATTGAAAGAAGGGTGGATTACGGTTTGGAGAAAAAGAAACCATACCACTCAAAAATATCATATATATAAAGTTTCATTTAAGTGCAAACAGCTTATAAGTAGAATGTATCGTATTATGCTTGGTGAAGAAGATATACCTACAAGTCACAGAAGAAACAAAATAATGAAGGGTAATACCTATATGGATACGGTTCTTAAGACTGCAATTAATAATGTAAATAAAGATAAAGATAGATAATATGTACAATCCAAACGAACAAATGATAGACCCAATGACTGGTATGCCAATGCAGCAAACAGTTGTTCCGCCAGCGCCTAGTAATACATTAGGTAATGCAAAACCTGTTTTTAATAATGCAGCACAAACCGCTGCTCAAGGTATTTACGGTGATGTAGAACAAAGGCAAATGTCTATGGGCAATAGAACACCTTTGTTTTTTAAAGATCAAACTGGTGATGGCAAAATCACTAAAGCTGATGTTATTAAAGCTAGAACCGAAGGGTATAAAGAATAATGATTAAACTAATAAAAAATATTATGAAAAAAACTACGACACCGGCTGTAAGTAAAATAGAAGCCCATGGCACAACAGGGGCTAATGCTTTATGGGATGGGCCGTTAGATACCACTGGTTTTCCAATGGGTAAAGGTTCTAGCAGCGGAAAAAATGGTATGAAAGTTAATATGGCAGATGTTCCTTATTCAGAGGGACCTATTACGTCTAAGACTTATGCTAAGGGAAATGGCAGGGGCTGATATTAAGCTGTACATAATTAACGCAATATCTTTATTAGTTTCTATGACAAGCATCGAGCCTGTATTGAAGATCATGCTATTAGTAGTTACTATAGGGTATACTGTTAATAAGTGGTATCACTTGTATAAGAAGAAATAAAATGATTAGTAAGCATATATCTGATAAAGAGGGTAATTATTCAAGGACCGCTTTAAGACGCGGTATAGATAATACGCCTGAGCCATATCACTTAGTTAATATGCAGGTTATTGCTGAACTAGTTTTTGAACCGCTTAGAGAATGGGTTAAAGGACCTATTAAGATTAATTCATTTTACAGATGTAAAGAATTAAA
>JGI20159J14440_10002096_pt1 | contig 13834 bp, 10 predicted proteins | sample COG_09_FD_14440 | JGI IMG/M metagenome (IMG submission 14440) | reverse complement strand
GAGCGCATGTACCTCCACCCCCGCATGCAGACGCTAAAAATAATCCAGCATTGGACAAAGTCAACAAAAGTTTGTCCCCTGCTGGAACAGTGATATTTTTTTCGCCATTAATATCAATTGTTACAAGTCCGGAACTAACTAATTTTGCACGAGCGGCTAGGATAAAAGCAACCAAAGCTAACACTACCGCTGTGAACATAGCAACGCCAAGCAAAATCTCTAAATTCATATATTTTTTCTCCTTAGCTATTATTAAAGGTCAATTCCACCAAAAGACATAAAGCCTAAAGACATGAGGCCGACTGTTATAAAAGTAATCCCTAAACCCTGTAGACCATCAGGAACATCACTATACTTAAGTTTTTCTCTTATTCCTGCCAACGCGACAATTGCGAGAGCCCAGCCAAAACCCGCACCAAGACCATAAACAGTACTTTCAGCTAGATCATAATCTCTTTCAACCATGAATAATGCAGCACCTAAAATTGCGCAATTCACCGTTATTAGTGGCAGAAAAACTCCAAGAGCGCTATAAAGTACTGGAACATACTTATCTAAAAACATCTCCATAATTTGGACAATAGCGGCAATAACACCAATGTAACTTAGTAAGCCAAGAAAACTTAAATCTACCTTTTCCATACCATCTATACCTGTCCAGACTAAAGCACCTTCAGTCAAAAGATACTTAAAAATCATATAGTTAGCAGGTACTGTTACTACTAATACTACGATTACAGCAATTCCAAGCCCCATCGCTGCTTGGACTTTTTTTGAAATAGCTAAAAATGTGCACATACCGAGAAAAAAAGAAAGTGCCATATTTTCTATAAATACTGATCTTACAAATAAACTCAAATAGTGCTCCATTATGCAGTTTCTCCTTTGGGCGTATTAGCTGCGATCTTAAAGTCGGGAGCCTCAACTTGAGATTTTTTCCAGGCTCTAAGTCCCCATATAAATAAGCCAATTAAAAAGAAGGCACTTGGTGGTAAAAGTAGCATTCCATTAGGGACATACCAGCCACCATTTGTTGAGATAGACAGGACTTCAAATCCATAAAGTGTCCCAGAACCAAAAAGCTCTCTAACAAATGCAAGTGCTAATAAAATAACACTGTATCCTAAGCCGTTNCCTAAACCATCTAAAAAACTATCTATGGGGGGATTTTTCATTGCAAATCCTTCAGCGCGACCCATCACAATACAGTTTGTAATAATTAAACCTACGAATACAGAAAGTTGCTTACTTATATCATAGGCTACAGCCTTTAAAACCTGGTCAACAAGGATAACAACTGAAGCGATGACGGTCATTTGGACTATTATTCTTATGCTCCCTGGAATTTGGTTTCTTATCAAGGAGACCAGCATACTTGAGACAGCAGCAACAACGATTAAACATATACACATGACAGAGGTCACCTTTAAACTAGACGTGACTGCCAAAGCTGAGCATATTCCTAAAATCTGAAGAGCAATTGGATTTTCGTTGAAGACCGGTCTTAGTAGTATTTCTCTCATCTTATTAGACATATTTAAGCCTCACCTGATCGCAAGTTTGTTAAAAATGGTGCGAACCCATTTTCACCCATCCAAAATTTTATAAGGTTATCGACGCCCTTACTAGTAATGGTTGCTCCAGACAGACCATCTATTTCATGAATTGATTGTGGTCGACTAGNGTCTACTTTACCTTTAATCACGGTCAAGGCTTGCTTACTGTCGGAGTCATAACTTTTTTTACCTATCCATTGTGCTTTCCATGAGGGGTTATCTACCTCTCCACCTAAACCAGGTGTTTCAGCATGTTCGTAGAATCCAAGTCCCGCTACAGTATTTAAGTCAGATTCAAGTGCAACAAAACCATAAAGTGTTGACCACAAGCCATATCCTTTTATTGGTAAAATAATTTTTTCTAAACCTGAAACACCTTCTACAACATAAACAATCATATATTTTGGCAGACGACCAATTTTAGCTATATCATCATCACCAAGATCTGAAGAAAGAGCTGGATCTTTCGCTGCTTTTCTTTGATCATATGTATTCAAGTCTACTGAATTAGTGAATTTTCCAGTAGCTAAGTCTACTGCTTTTGTTTTTATAGTAGCGAATTTAGCTAAAACATCGTCTCCCTTTTCAAGCATACCCGCAGCGGCTAATATATTTGTTTTTCTATCAAGATCTTTGTTAGCTTGTTGAGCGGGTCTTAATAATACAGCTGCGGTAGATACAATGACTGAGCAAACAATACAAAGTGCTAAGGCAACGCGAATAGTATTTGAAGTAGAATCGTTATTAGCCACGAGCTATTCTCCTCTTAATATTAGCTTCAACAACAAAATGATCGATTAGAGGTGAGAATAGATTAGCAAATAATATTGCTAACATAACACCTTCCGGGTATGCAGGGTTTACTACTCTGATAAGAACAGTCATGACTCCAATGAGAAGACCATACCAGAATTTACCAGTATCTGTCATAGATGCAGATACTGGGTCTGTCGCCATAAAAACCAATCCAAATGCAAAACTGCCTATAACTAAATGCCAATGCCAAGGCACCCCAAACATTGGATTGCTATCTGAGCCAATTAAATTAAACAATGAAGAGAGTGCAACCATGCCTACAAAAACACCCAGCATAATACGCCATGCACCAATTCTAGTGAGAAGTAAGATTGCACAACCAACGAGAATTGCTAGCACAGATGTCTCACCTATAGAGCCCTGCTTATTTCCGATAAAGGCATCAAACCATGTAAGATTTTGTTGTACTGCCTCCATACCATTAGTGGCTGCAACGGATAGCATTGTTGCTCCTGTGTAGCCATCAACTGCTGTCCATACAGCATCTCCTGACAGCTCGGCTGGGTAAGCAAAGAAAAGAAAAGCTCGACCTGTCAATGCTGGATTGAGGAAATTTTTACCTGTACCACCAAATACCTCTTTTCCGATGACAACACCAAAACTGATTCCCAGGGCAACCTGCCACAATGGTATATCTGGTGGGCATATAAGGGCGAAGAGTATTGAGGTAACAAAAAAACCCTCGTTTATTTCATGACCCCTGACGGAGGCAAATAAAACCTCCCAGAAGCCACCGGCAATAAATGTGACCATATATATTGGTATAAAATAAACTGCACCATAAATCATACAATCCCATATGCTTGATGGATCATGTCCAGCAAACATAAGAATAATTGACTCATGCCAATCTGTACTGTAAATGGTCTCTGAACTAGCTAAAATGGTATTGGCTTGAAAGCCTACATTGTACATACCATAAAACATGGCTGGAAATGTAGCCAACCAAACAGTAATCATAACTCTCTTAAGATCTATACCATCTCGTATATGTGAACCGTTTTTAGTTACTGATCCTGGTGAATAAAAAATTGTATCGACAGCCTCATACAGAGCAAAAAAACTTTCGTATTTTCCACCTTTATGAAAATTAGGTTCGATTTTATCCAAGTAATTGCGAAGTGCTCTCACTATCAACCCTCCTTCTCAATGCGAGATAAATTATTTCTTAGTATTGGGCCATACTCATACTTTCCAACACATACATAACTACACAGTGCCAAATCCTCTTCCTCAAGTTCTAAACAACCAAGTTTTTGTGCAATTTCTGTATCTCCTACAATTAATGCACGTAGAAGCTGTGTGGGGAGGACATCAAGTGGCATTACTTTTTCATAATTTCCGACTGGCACCATCGCTCTCTCACTACCATTTGTATTTGTAGTAAAATGAAATTTTTTGTCATTAGTTTGGCTCATTGAAGATAGGTATATAGGCAATGCCGAGTGACGATTAGAGCCAGGTGAAATGTATCTGAGAAATTCACGTTGATATCCTTCTAGGATTGTAGTTATTTGGGTATGGTAGCGACCTAAATAGGAAAAAACTCCATTAAGATATGAAGCAGAGGCAATCCGTCCTGATAGAATAGATCCAGATATAACTCGATTTTCTCCTTCACGTAATTCGTCAGGAATCAAATCATTTATATTTGCACCGATGAGAGTTCTAATTAATCTTGGTTTTAGTGTCTGGGGACCACAAAGTGAGATAACTCTTTGTGGGTCAATATTCCCTGAAGTGAACAATGCGCCTATTGCTAAAACATCCTGGTAGCCAATAGTCCAAACTGTTTTTTTTGCACTTACCGGATCAATAAAATGTATGTGCGTACCAACCAATCCAGAAGGATGAGGGCCGGTGAATTTATGTAGTGTTGCACATGTGTTACTATCTTCAAATAAATCAGAATTACCAGATATGCATAGATGAAGGGGGCCGTCAGTTAAATGTTTGAGTGCAGAAAGTCCATTTTCGAAATCTTCTTTTCGTTCGCTGATAATTAATTCAGGTGAAGCGGCGAGTGGATTTGTGTCTACAGCGGTAACAAAAATAGAGCTTGGTGAATCTGAGTTTGGCGATGGTACCTTCGAATAAGGTCGTGTTCTGAGTGAGGTCCACAAACCGGATTTAACTAAGTTATCAATCACGTCACTTCTATTTAATTTTGGGATATCTTTAGCATCATATTGCTTAAAATTCTCCTTGTCATTTCCCTGTAATTTTATCACGAGAGACTGCAGTACTCTTCGTTCACCTCGATTTATAGCTTCAACTATACCGCTTACTGGTGAGGTGAAATGAACTCCTTCTGTTTTTTTATCGGAAAAAAGTATCTGACCAGCCTTAACTTTATCGCCAACTTTAACCGCCATTGTAGGCTTCATGCCAATATAATCATCGCCTATGATAGCGATACTTTGTATAGGTTTGCCACTATATATAATTTGCTCGGGTGATCCCGATAAGGGTATATCCAAACCCTTATTAATTTTGACCATTTGGTAATACCCTAAATTTTTCTTCCTAAACTCAGCCTCAAGTGAGACCTTGCATTATAATAATTTAACGATAATAGTCATCGTTTGCGTTATGATGTGCTAAGCTGATTAATATTATTTTAAAAAAATCGTATACCTTTATGTAAGCAGTATTTTTTTATTGCTGTATTTTTTTAAGCATTTTTAAACCGCATAATCATACGCGATAAAGGTCTATGGAACAATTTTTNTAGCGTAAAGCTTATAGGTTTTTTTAAAGAAATAAAGCGAAAGTTAACACGGTATCATTTTCCAGCTAATCCCTGCAAACTCCTCAAGGCATCTAATAACCTGACAACTATAACCAAATTCATTGTCATACCAGCAATAAAGTATAACGTTGTCTTTATCTACTATTGTTGCTTGTGCATCGTATATACATGCATGACGAGAACCAACAAAGTCAGATGAAACTGCTTCCATAGATTTTGTATAATCGATCTGATTTTGAAGTGAAGAATGAAGTGACATTTTTCTAACATAATTATTGATTTCGTCAAGGCTGGTTTCACGATCAAGACGGAGATTTAAGATTGCCATTGAGACATTAGGAGTAGGAACTCTTATAGCATTACCTGTTAGCTTTCCTTTAAGTTCAGGTAATGCCTTAGCTACAGCACTGGCAGCACCAGTTTCTGTCAGAACCATATTTAGTGCAGCACTTCTGCCTCGTCGTGACCCTTTATGGAAGTTATCAATTAAATTTTGATCGTTTGTATAAGAGTGGACTGTCTCTACATGACCACTTTTGATTCCAAATTCATCTTGTAATGCCTTGAGAATGGGAACAATTGCGTTAGTTGTACATGACGCTGCGGATATAATTTTAGAATTTTTAGTTATATCATGATGATTAATTCCATAAACTATATTTGGAATTGGATCTTCACCGGGTGCAGTCAATATAACTTTTGATATACCAGGGCACTCTATATGCTTTGCTAGTCCCTGCTCATTTCTCCATGCACCAGTGTTATCGATTAGTATTGCGTTATTTATACTGAACTGTTTATAGTCTATTCCGCTTGGTGAATTTGCATAAATTATTTGTATAGGATTACCGTTACAAACCAATATATTTTTATCTTTTAAAATACGAATTGTACCCTCAAATGCTCCATGGACAGAGTCTCGTCTGAGCAAACTGGCGCGCTTACTAAGATCACTTTCAGTAGAGCCGCCGCGAACTACAATCGCTCTCAGGCGAAGCATATCTCCGCTGCCTGTTTTTTCTAATAAAAGCCTTGCTAATAATCGCCCAATACGCCCGAATCCATATAAAATTACATCCTGTGGATCAGGAATGGGTTTTTTCATATCATCTAATTTGTCTCCAATTTCCTCATTTAAAAAGTCAGTTAAACTTTGAGTACTCTTTGACTCTTGATATTTCACAGCTAGTTTCCCAACATCTATATGTGCTGGACCTAAATTTATATCTGATAAAGCCTTAATTAAAGGGTAGGTTTCATATTCTGATAATTCATTTTGTTCAATTTGGCGAACGAACCGGTGGGCCTTCATCAATTCAATAACTGACCTATTCACCATACTTTTTCCATACATATACAAAGAAATATTTTTTTCTCTGTAAAGGCTACCAATTAGAGGAATCATAGCCTCAGAGAGTGCTTCTCGTTCCTTCCAGTCTGAAAAAAAATCTGCAGGTATAGGGCGGGTTTTCTCTGTCACTTAATTGATCCTTTCTTTAAGAATAAAGTTTATATCGATATTATCATGCCTCTAACCCCTAAGGGCAACCTAAGTCGAGCATAAAATATTTTAGAGTCTGCCTAACACTTAAAAAGTTACCCGAGAGTTTTGTATTAAAAATGACTGATTCAAATATAAGCTTCTTTAAGCCTAAATAAATTTAAACTAGAATGGAAAAAAAGCTTTAGCGGCTACATTTTGCACTACAGTTTTAACTATTCTTTCGTTCTTTCCAGATGAAATTCGGGCCATCATATCCTGTAGTGCAATCATTTTTCCGAATATACGCTCATAACTAAGATTTTCAATTTCGCCATTTCTGCTATTTGTAAGAATAAACGGCTCACCATTTTTATTTTTGTATGATGTTATTCTCCAAAATGCAATCTCCAAGTTTCGGGCGCTTAGATATAAATTCTGCTCTTTCAGCTCTGTATAAATAAAAAATTCTGTATTATATCCATATGATTTTTTAATCATATCAGTCAATCCACTAATAAAAGCAAGCACTCTATCTCCCTGAAAGTTCCTAGATAAGGATAATTCAATAGCATCCGTTCCATAAGCAGCAACTTCAGGAATTTTAGTTTTCTTTGGTCTATCGAAAATTTGTTTTAACCTATAATCTAGGCTGTCTGTTGGATTTGCATAGCCAGATAAATTTTTTAAGTACTTGGGGTTTCTTTTATAAAGTTTTAAAGTAAGATCCTTGAGCAAAGCCTCAATTTCTTTGTAGTGATGATCAGCGACTTCATCTAAGTCAGATTTAGCTAAATTTTTAAAACTAAAATCATGCGATGAACAGCCAGAAGAATTAAGAAAAAAAACACCTACTAAAAGCAATACTAAAAATGGTCTTAGTTTATTCAATTATAATTCTCCAATAAATATAGGCTATTTAGCGAAAATTAATTAAATTTATTTAGTTGGCCATATCTAAATGAGACAACCGTCGCTAAAATACTCAAGGATTTTTTTGGGTGTTATTGAAAAGTAAATCTCTTCTACCTCAAATACTCATATAAGTTAATTTTAACAATTATACATTTTATGCCAATTTTATCCTTACAATCATTAAATTTAGCGGACAAAAAACTGTTATGGAGCGATTCTTTTGGCTCTGGATTATCTCTTAGTGTCGCTGAAGTAACAAAAAAACATACAGGCCCAGTTTTAGTGATTGCGTCATCTGCCAGAACTGCGTCAAAAATAGAGTCTGAAATAGCTTTTTTTTTGGGAAATAGCTCGCAAGTTATGCAATTTCCTGACTGGGAAACTCTTCCTTATGATCATTTTTCACCACATCAAGATATAATTTCTAAAAGATTAAAAACGCTTTACAGCTTACCAGAAAAAAGTTCTGGAGTTACTGTCGTACCTGTAATGACTATGATGCATAGATTACCTCCAAAAGACTTCGTTCAAGGACGATCGTTTAGCTACAAAGTTGGTCAAAAAATAAATTTAGAGCGTCTAAGAAAGAAACTTCAATATAGTGGCTATCGAACTACTGAAACAGTAATTGAGCGCGGTGAATACAGTATACGCGGATCAAAAATAGATATTTATCCAATGGGGGCGTTATTGCCTTTTCGTATTGATCTATTCGATGATGAAATTGAAAGCCTGAGGACCTTTGATCCAGATTCACAGCTTACTAAAGAAAAAGTTGATTCAATTTCTCTTTTACCAGCTAAGGAAATTCCCTTAGATAATGACTCAATAACAAGATTCAAAAAAAAATGGATTGAAAAATTTGACGTTGACAATAGGAATTCAACGATCTATTCCAGTATAAAGAATGGTATCGCACCTCAGGGGATTGAATACTTTCTTCCATTATTCTTTAGCGAGTGCACATCTTTTTTTGACTACCTTCCAGAAAATTGCTTGATAGTTATAGACGGCGATACTAAAACAAATGCGGAAAATTTTTGGTGTAATATTAAAAGTCGCTTTAAAGAATGTAATATTGATAGTAAAAACCCGGTTCTTCCTCCAGATGAGGTTTTTATTTCACCATATGAAATTTTTGTAGCCTTAGAAAATTACCCATATAAAAAAATATATATAGAAAGAAACAGCTCAATTAAGTCTACTGATTCTTTTAGTCTAAATTTCCAGCCTATGCCGAATATTCCTGGTGATACTGATATATTAGATACACTAAAAAAACTGGAAGTCTTTTCAGGCAAAATTGATAATCGAATATTACTATGTGCAGAAACTAATGGCCGTAAGGAGGCTTTGGGTGACATATTGCAGAGTAATAAAATCAAATATTATGAAGCTGAAACTTGGGATGATTTTTTAAAAACGAAAGACAATATCTCAATAACAACCTACCCGATTGAAAGGGGGTTTCATTTAACTAGGCCTAATATTTTGTTGATAACAGAATCTGAATTATTTGGGCTTAAAATTATACAAAATCGTCGTCGAGCAAGAAAATCAAGCCGTTCTGAACAAGCTATAAAAAATCTGTCGGAGCTAAGTATAGGCTCTCCAGTCGTTCATATAGAGCACGGTATTGGGAGATATTTAGGGCTTAAAACCATAAATACAAATAACTGGCCCCAGGAATTCCTGACTTTAGAATATGCGGATAAAGCTAAATTATATGTACCTGTATCTTCTTTAAATCTAATTAATCGGTATAGCGGTGTAGAAGAAATTCAAGCACCTCTTCATAAGTTGGGTGGGGAACAGTGGATAAAATCGAAAGATAAGGCTCTTAAACAGATATCTGATACTGCTGTTGAGCTACTTGATATATATTCCTCAAGGGCTTCTAAAAAGGGGTTTGCATGCAAAGTTAATCCTGAAGCCTATCAGAATTTTTGTAACGATTTTCCTTATGAAGAAACACCAGATCAAATAGAAACAATCGAAGCAATGAAAAGAGACATGGTATCGGATCAACCTATGGATCGACTTATTTGCGGCGATGTTGGTTTTGGTAAAACAGAGGTAGCTATGAGGGCAGCTTTCATTGCTGTATCTAGCGGAAAACAGGTTATTATTCTTGTTCCTACTACCCTTTTGGTACATCAACATGTAGAAAATTTTAGGGATAGATTTGCTAATTTACCTATAGAAATAGGAGAACTGTCTAGATTTATTTCAACAAAAAACCAGCAAGCTGTTTTTAAGGGTGCGAGTACAGGAAAAATAGACATTCTCATAGGAACACATAAGCTTTTGCATGCAAAGATTGACTTCAGAGATCTTGGGCTTCTTGTAATTGACGAAGAACATAGATTTGGTGTAAAACAAAAAGAGGCTATCAAAGAATTCAGGACAAATATAGATGTCCTTACTCTTACAGCAACACCAATACCAAGAACACTCAACCTCTCCATGTCTGGGATAAAAGACTTATCCATTATCGCAACTGCACCCGCAAAAAGATTGTCAGTAAAAACTTTCTTACGTGAAAAAAATTCTGATGTTATTCGTGAGGCTGTATTACGGGAAATATTAAGAGGTGGTCAGATTTTTTATGTGCACAATGAAGTTAGAACTATAGAGCAAACAGCCGCCTGGCTGGCCGAGCTACTTCCGGAAGCAAGAGTAAATTTTGCACATGGTCAAATGCGGGAAAAAAATCTCGAATATGTAATGTCTGATTTTTATCACCAACGGTTCAATGTTTTAGTGTGTAGCACTATAATTGAAAATGGAATTGATATACCAACTGCTAATACTATTTTGATAAGTAAGGCAGATAAATTTGGTCTCGCTCAACTCCACCAACTTAGAGGAAGAGTTGGTCGCTCTCATCATCAAGCATATGCATATTTACTAGTAACTGATATCAGATCATTAACCTCTAACGCTTTTAAGCGCCTGGAGGCAATCAGGGACGCGAATCAACTTGGTTCGGGTTTCACATTAGCGACACACGATCTTGAGATTCGTGGAGCGGGAGAGCTTTTAGGAAAAGGACAAAGTGGTCACATACAATCAATAGGATTCACGCTTTATACTGAATTATTAGATAAGGCTGTCAAGGCCATACGGTCAGGTAAATCACCAAATCTATCAATGCTAGCTATCAATCCTGTTGAAATCAAACTTAATATACCTGCATTAATTCCTGAAGATTATCTTCCTGATGTTCATATGCGACTGATCCTCTATAAAAGAATAGCAAATTCTGATTCTGATGGTGAGCTCCGAGAACTTCAAGTTGAAATGATTGATCGCTTTGGATTAATTGATGGCTACTTAAAAAATTTATTTAGCGTCACATCACTGAAACTGTATGCAAAAAAATTAGGTGTGACTAAGCTTGAGTTAGGAGATAAAAATGGAAGACTCGAGTTTGCATCAGATACATCCATAGATCCAAAAAATATTATCAATTTAGTGCAAAAAAAGCCTAATTTATTCAGATTTGATGGGCCCAGCGCATTAAAATTTGATCTTGATATACTTACAGCAGATCAACGAATACTTAAGGCGAAGGATTTGTTAGATAGTCTAGCTCCAACGCTTGATTAAAATAAAAATTATAGCTCAAACTACTGCATAGGTTATTAATTTTAGTGGTCATATTTTTGTGAATCAGAAACCATATGTAAAGTTGAAGTTGGAAAAGCTATTTCTGCGCTATGTGACGCTATGATGCTAGATACTTTAAGTAGAATATCTTGTTTAATTTCATGAAACTTAACCCACTTTGTAGTTTTAGTGAAAGTATAAATGAAAAAATCTGCTGACGAAGGAGCAAAAGAATCAAAGTTTACTATCAGTGTTTTATTCTTATCAATTTCATCATGCTCAACAAGCATTTTATGTACATCTGAAACTATTGCCTCCATTTTTGATAGATCATCATAACGAACACCAATTGTTTCATATATTCGTCTATTTAGCATTCTCGATGGATTTTCTAAAGATATGCTGTTGAATACAGAATTTGGTATATATAAAGGACGCTGATCAAATGTTCTAATTCTTGTTAGACGCCAACCTATATCTTCGACTGTACCCTCAATCTCTTGATCGGGCGATCTTACCCAATCTCCAACCTTAAAGGGCTGGTCAAAATATAACATCAAACCACCGAAGAAGTTTGCTAAAAGATCTTTAGCAGCAAAGCCAATCGCTAAGCCACCAATTCCTCCAAATGCAAGCAATCCTGAAATACTATATCCAAATAGTTGCATAGCAATTAAAACTGCTGTGATGATTACGGAGAAACGCAGAAGTTTACCTACAGCTTTAACAGTTGTTTCATCACATGGCTCTGAGGTATATTCTATATCAGTTAAGTTATGCTCTACCCTTTTGATTAGATTGATCAAAAATAAAGCACATAAGAAAATTATAGAGGCTCTATTTACTAAACTAATAAGATCCTGTAATTCAGAGCCTGCAGCTTTTAACGCTACGGATGCTGCCAAATTTATTCCAATAATCCAAATAGCCCATACTGCTGGTCGTCTTGAAGCCTCGATAATTGCATCATCCCATACAGTTTTTGACTTTGAGGCATGCTTTTCGAGTATATTTATGAATTTATTAACTAAGTATCCAACAATAAAAGAAAAAACAATAATTAGAAAAATCTCTAGTACCCAAAGATAGTAGCCACCTATTAATTTTTCACCTATTAAATTAATCAACCAGTTCTCTATAGCTGCCATAAAAAAATCTCCAGTAACCGTATTAAAAACCTAATTAGTCCGTAGAAATCGACTCAAAAAAAGCTTTAGTTGATATCCAGCGGTTATCAGAAACTAATTGCTTCCATGATAATTTTTTTCTATTCTTCATTCTGGACAATCTTAGCGATGACGTCCAGTTAGTTAATGCTAAATAATCTATTATCTCAATAACACCCTTTCGGTTATTGCAAACTAAAATCATATCGCAACCAGCATTAAGTGCAGATTTAGCTTTACTAATATAATCACCAGCAACGTCAGCGCCTTTCATAGACAGATCATCGCTAAAGATAACTCCATCAAATTTTAAATCTTGTCTCAAAATTTTATTTATCCATAATTTTGAAAAACCTACAGCATTCTTATCTACCTGAGGATAAATGATGTGCGCAGGCATAATCGCGTCTAAGCTGGCGGATAGCTTAGCAAAAGGTATAAGATCGCTGGATAATAAATCTTTAATACTTCTAGCATCCACGGGAGTTTCAATATGACTATCCACTTCTACTCCACCATGACCTGGAAAGTGTTTACCAGTTGAAGCCATGCCTGCTTCTTTCATACCTGATATAAAAAAACTTGCAGCTTCTACAGTCTTTCCGGGGTTTTCAGAGAAAGATCGGTCTGCAATCACTTCGCATGTATTTAAATCGAGGTCTAAAACTGGAGCGAAACTGAAGTCTATATCGCAAGCTATAAGCTCACAAGCCATCAACCATCCACAGTCCTTGATATACTTCTCTAATGGAGTGCCCAAAAAATTACCCAGAGTCTGCATTGGGGGAATTGGACTAAAATCTTTGATAAATCGCTGGACCCTACCCCCTTCTTGATCAACACATATCAGAATCTCTGGCCTAATATCTCTAATTTCAGATACGAGCGTCATCAGTTGCTTACGGTTTCTAAAATTTCTAGAAAAAAGTATCACGCCTCCAATAACTGGAGTTTCGAGCAACCTTTTTTCATCTAAGCATAATGAAAGGCCGCTCAAGTCGATTATTAAAGGCCCTATCGGCATAATTTATACCTATTAAAAAAATATTACCCTACAATCATAAACTAATATTTAAAAAAATTACTTATTAAATTACTTACTCATTTTTTGTAATTAAAAAATTGAAGTACCCTGTCCAATTTCTCTAAAAAACATGTACAAATAAAATATTTTTTAAAACGACAATTATTAAATAGATGTTGTTATTAATATAAATAAAACAATATACTGTTGATAAATACAGTATATTGTTTTGTAATACCTGCTAAATACCAAACTATGTGGTTTACTATAGATAAGGAGTTCCTATGATCACCGCTTCACTTACAGCGAGACAGGAAGAGATTTTAAATTTAATAAAAACAAACATAAGAGCAACAGGTTATCCTCCAACAAGAGCAGAGATAGCTAATGAGCTTGGTTTTAAGTCACCCAACGCCGCTGAAGAACATTTAAGAGCCTTAGCGAGAAAAGGGGTAATTGAAATGATTAAGGGTACTTCACGTGGAATTCGTCTTCTTGATGAAGAACAAAATG
>JGI20159J14440_10002090_pt1 | contig 13845 bp, 14 predicted proteins | sample COG_09_FD_14440 | JGI IMG/M metagenome (IMG submission 14440) | reverse complement strand
ATGCCCCAAAGCCCAGCCGTCGTGCCAACACGAGGCGCCAATCCTCGAGTCGGTTGCACCAGAGCACATTGCAGCCTGCCATTTTGCTGAAGCGCCTTGACCGGCTAAATAAGGCTTTTTTCGGCCGCGGCCACACATCAAAGTAGCCTATAAGCCGCGGCACCGATGGCTGCCTTGTCTTGACCCGTGTTTAAGGCCTTACTGAGCACAATTTTTTGGCACCGAGGCCGCGCGTCTCGACGGTTTTGCGTTATCATTCCTTTATTAACGCCCCGATCAACCCCGGGCATCATCACGAGGCCGCCAGAGGACAAAGCCCTTGGACATCCGTCAAAACATGAAACGCATCATGGATGCAGAGGCCGCGGCAATCCGTGATATTGCAATTACCGATGCCTTCGAAGACGGCGTGCAATTGCTCATGGCGACACCCGGCCGCGTTATTACAACCGGGATTGGTAAAGCAGGTTTTATCGCCAGAAAATTCGCAGCAACGCTTGCCTCTACCGGCACGCCTGCTTTTTTTATTCATCCAGCAGAAGCCGGTCACGGTGATTTAGGGATGGTCACCGAGCACGATGCCATTGTCGCGTTTTCAACCAGCGGCAAGTCGACTGAAGTCATCCAGACCCTCCAAATCGCCCGCACCCTCGGGGTGTCCCGAATCGTTGGCGTCACATCCCATCCAGACTCGCCCATGCGCAGCTTTTGCGAAGTGATCTTAGACATGGGTTCCGATTTGGTAGAGCCTTGCCCGCTCAACCTCACCCCGAGCGCCTCAATTGCGGTGATGCTCGCCATTAGTGATGCGGTTGCCTTGACCCTTATGGAGCTTAAAGCCTTCACCAAAGAGGACTACGGCCGTCGACATCACAGCGGCTACTTAGGCAGCATCACGCGACCTTCCGATTAAGCCGCTTTAAAGAGCCGTTATGCCCTCTCTGGACCCAAAAATTCTCGCGAAGCACTATGTCAAGACCACGCGCACGATCGTTGAGACCTTAAGCGCGCGGCCTAAAGTGCTCGGCTTGATCGCGAGCAAAGATGAACCGTCACTGGCCTATGCGCGCGCCACGCAGCAACGCTTCATCGAAACCGGCATGGATTATGAACTCAAGCGCGTCAACCGCTTAGATCTTGAAGCCGCCATCGACGCGGCGAATCTCGACCCGTCAATCCACGGCATCTTCATTTACTTCCCGATTTTTGGCAACCAACAGGACGACTACCTCCGGAATTTGGTTGATTTCACAAAGGATGTCGAAGCGGGCAGCCAGTATTGGACGCGCAAGCTTTACGCCAATGAACGCACCATCGAATTCGATGGTGTGCTTAAAAAGGCTGTACTGCCTTGCACGCCCCTTGCGATCATAAAATTGTTGGTTGAACTCGAGGTCTATCCTCAAAACCGATCGACAATAGCACGCCCACTCGCAGGCAAAACCGTTACGATTTTTAATCGCAGCGAGGTGATCGGGCGACCTTTGGCAATCATGATGTCGAATGACGGCGCGCGGGTACTCTCCTTTGATGAGTTCGGTCCACTTTGCTTCGAAGATGCCCGAAGCCCAAGAAATCGACATCGCTCGCGCACAAGCTTTAAGCGCGTCTGATATCGTCATTACCGGTGTGCCGAGCCCGCACTTTCCCCAGATCATGCCCGCAGAGGTTCAGCCTGGAACGGTTTGTGTTAATTTTTCAAGCTACAACAACTTTCATGAAAGCATTATCGAGCATACGCCCATTTTTGTGCCCCGAATTGGCCCCATGACGGTTGCCATGTGCATGCGCAATGCACTCAGGCTTTATCAAAACTTCCATCATGGATCTCAGCCTTGACTCAGAATCAAACCGTTGAAGACTGGCTTAAAGCCGTTTCGAGCAGACAACCCACACCCGGGGGGGGTAGCGTTGCGGCGCACATCGGAGCGAATGCCACAGCGTTATTTGCGATGGTCACTCGATTTAGTCGTAACCCGCCCTTTGGTCCGACGTTTGCTGACGCACTGGACCAGCACACAGCACGCTTTTTGGCGCTCGGGGCAGATGATGCAGCGGGTTATCAGCAGCTCAAAAAAACCCTTAAACAGGCCAAAACCCAAACGATCAATCAAGCAGATCTGGATGCGGGTTATATTGCCGCTGCCGATGCGCCAATGAGAATCTATGAACTCACGGCGCTGGTCGCCAGACAGCTCATCGCCGTTTATCCAAACACCAATCCCAATCTGGCTTCTGATACCCAAATGGCGGTGCTCCTGCTTGAGGCAACCTTTGCGTCAGCCTTACTTAATATTCGAATCAATCTAAAGTACTGCCAAAACTCAGCTCTAACGAACGCGATTGAAGCGAGAATACAAGCGCATCGGCAAACCCGGCAAACCCTCCAAACCCTCGCGCCCGCTGAACCTGAGCCAAGATGAGTGTCATCAGAGCGGTGACCACCGGCCTACTCGCGGCGGTTGCCCTTGTCGGCTGCAGCAGCTTACAACCTGGCGAGCCTCGGACCACCAGTCCAGCAAGCGGTAATCAAGGATTCCTTCGAACCCAGTTAGAGCAGGCGCTCTTCAATGAGATTGTTGTGCGTTTTTCAGCGGCTCATCCGGGCCCTCTTGAACCCAAAGATTATCAAAATCTGCTCACTGAACTGGAACAAACCGTTGCTTTAACCGAGATCTCAAGGCTGCAGCAACAAACGCTGAACGCCTTGCGCAAATCTGCCCAGCCGCATCCACCAGAGGAACCAGCGCCCGGCTTGGCCGCGTGGGTTGCGCAAGAACTCGCGGCATTAAGACGCATCCGGGCGTCCCTTGGCACCACGGACCCTGGGCTTTTTCAGACGGTGGGCCCAACCCGTGCAGCGCGACAACAGTTTTTGGGTCTCATCGAAGCAAGCATCGAAACACATCGCGTACTGAACCCGCTTGGCTTGCAGTTTTCTGACCTACCGCCCCTGCTTGTAAAGCCGTCTTTGCTCGACGCCCAGTCCGCTTTTTTTTATCAACCCGATGACGCAAGCATTCGCATTACGGCCGCGAGCTTTAACGATCTGAGTTTTCCCGAAGCCGAAGTAATCGCGCTCATTCACGGTCTACCTGGCAGTCACTTTCTAAGACAACCAATCGGCACACCGTTATTCTCTGACGCGCAAACTGAGAATCAAAACGCCATGGCGATCTTACTGCTGGCAGCAATGGGGCACGTTGCGTTTTATCAAACCCCCTACTCCCAGATTGCACGAATCGATTTTTTGACCCTGAGCCTTGCTCGCTACCAGAAAGCGATGCGTCCGGCACAAACCTTTGCGCAGTTCAAGGCATCGATTGGACCGAGCCACTATGCGCCAGAACGATTGCAGCGAGCCTTTAGCAGCGCTGCGGCTTTGCCTCGCGCACTCATCCTGCAAGGCCACGCGCTCAGATCTTTGAGCACAAAGACAGACCTATCCATCAGTGCGGCACAAACCCACGAGGCGACGCTCACAAAAGCGCAACGCAATGGCCTTTTGCGTCATCTCAATAGGCTGGCTTGGCCCTTGGATGCGGTGGACAGCGCCTCAGAATAAGCGCTCGGCCGTCGATCCGATCGGACCCGACCGGTCGGTCTAAACCCAACAACCTTATGATCCAGTTCGTGCGGGCCACCGTCTTCGATGCGCTCGGCCAAACCGGTAATCAATGGCATGTGCTTCGTGGATCGATAATTCAAACAGAACCGTTCTGGCGGCGGGCCGATAGTTTGAAACAGACTCCGCTAAGACGCGCAAGGCGCCATCGGTCACCGCTTGCACCTGACCATTTAGGATAAACTCACCGCTACTGCCAGAACTGTCGTTCATCGCACAATGCAAGCTATACCAACCACTGCTCAGCAAATCTTGTGCCTTCGGCGTGCTCGGTTCAACGAATAAGAAACAATGGCCGGCGCCAATAATGGGGGTTACTGGATGCAGCCTCGGCTTTGCATCCTCTCGTACCGTCGCTAAATAGGCGAGTTTGCCATCCAGACGCTGAGACCCAAATGCGGCAATTTCTGGAGCAGCTGCTTCAAGTTCGCGCCAACTGTACATGGTTAGAAATCCTTCAGAGACGTTTTAACTTTATCATTGATCAATCGATCTTTCAGGCCCTGTTTAAAGCCTTGATTCCGTGATCATAGCAGGGCTTTCAGCGTCAAGATCGAGCACCCTCGCGAGCGGGCCGAGGTGTTGGGCGTAATGGCGCCAGCGCGCTTTTGAGGTTTGATAGATCGGTTGTCGTACTTGATTGAAACTGGCCGTACTCACCGGTCGAACCGTGTCATAAAACGTTAAACAAGCTGGCTCGAAGGGTAATTCGCAAAAGGCTAACAACGACTCAATCACAGCTTGTGGGGCGGCCAGCATTGATTCATACGTCACCGTGTGAATATCGAGCCCGGGTATGGCCGACCAGTGATTCATAAGGCGCTGATAATCGATATAAAATTGTCCAAGATTCGATAAATTAAAACTGTAATCCTGGCCCTTCGTGAAATTTTGAAAGAAACAGCTCAAACACGTGTCCAGCGGATGGCGGCGGACATGCACAACCTTCGCACCCGGGATCATTGCCCGCAGGAGCCCAAGGAACCGAAAATTCAGCGGGTGTTTATCAACGATCCACTGGATCCCTTGACCATAGTCTCGATCGCGCAATGCCCGCAGGTAGCGCGCCTGGGCCCGATCAACTGCCACCTGAACTCGGTGGCTAGACTCGTCGCGGCGCATGCCAGCGGGCGCAGACTGCGCCTTTAAGGTTTGGATCAATTGCAGGCTAACGGTTGCTAAATCATTCAATTCGCCCGCGCCAAATACTCGGGAGTGGCTGGCGAGTATCTGCTCAACCAAGCTGGTGCCGCTCCTCGGCATGCCCACCACAAAAATCGGCATGGGTTCATCGCCCACCGGTTGAGCCTGGGCTTCAATCGATTGCAGATCCGGCTGGAAATAGACGATGTCCTGAAAAAACTGTCTGTTTTTCGTCGTGGAAAAGGACCTCGCAGCCAAGTCATTCGCCAATTCATAGTGCTTAAAGGCCTGATCATATTCGGCCGTATCATCTAAATATTTGCCCGCCGCGAAATGTAAGTAACACCGCGTCTGATCATTCAGCTTGGGATTCGTTAACTGCTGTTCAACCGCATTGAGAAACGGATCCTGAGGCGCAAAGGTGACCATCTCGGCATAACCTTGGTAGGCTTCCCCATAATCCGGCTTCAGCGTAAAAGCATCTTGAAAGCGCGCGCTTGCGAGCGCCATGTCACCTACCCGGCGATAAAGCCCCGCAATATTATGATGATAGGCTGCAGCCAGTGGTCGCTTGCGCAGAGCGCGCTCGATCAACTCGATCCCGATCTGTTCTTGGCCTTGCTCACCTCGGATCAAGCCCAACAAATGCAGCGCATCAGGATGCTCAGGCGCTTCATTCAAGATGCCTTGATAGAGCGCCTCGGCATTACGCAATTGTCCGGCCCGATGCTGTACCAACGCCTGTTCCAATCGATCTTTTATAGACCGTTTTTCAGCGATTGACTCTGTCATCAAGCGGCCCCCAAAAGCCTAGTTGGGCACAGGCCCAAGCGCGGTTATCGGCTGAACTCGAACTAAAAAAGTGTGGACCTCATCGAGTCGCGTTGTGGCTTTGATCGTTAAGGTCTCACCCGCCTGGGGCGAACGCGCTAACCCCATCACCATAAGGTGTAGGCCTTGCGGCGCCATCACTAAGGCCTTTGATGGGCTCAGCTCAATCGGATCAATGTGCCGCATGCGCATTTGACCCGCATCCATCACCGTCTCATGCAACATAACCTGCCCGGCGCCAGCGAGTTCTAAGCGCGACAAAACCACCGGGGTGTCACCGTCGTTGACCAGCCTGCCATAAATGGCGAGCCGGTCGACCCCTGGCGGCGGACTACGGGTCCAGCCCTCAAGGAGTCGAACTTCCGCGACCGCATTCAGCGAGATCACCCCGAATAATAAGAATCCGACTAACCCAGTTTTAAACGACATGATAACGACCTCTAATGGTAAACAGGCGAAAAAAGCCAACGCGCGCGTTATAATTTACCAGATCACCTTGCGCTCTGTCGGAAATCCTCTTGACTCGCGTACTGGGCTAAGGGTGCGGCGGACTCAAACCATCAATCTGGATTATTATGAGCAATCTCTATCAAGTTTTCCGTGACCATTTTGACCTTTCGCGCCCGTTATTGATTGATGCCGCCGGCGAGACGATTGCAACCTACCTTGATCTTGAACAGCGCAGCGCCCAATTCGCCACGGCGCTGATCCAGTTGGGTCTAAAACCTGGTGACCGGGTTGCGGTCCAAACTGAGAAATCAATTGAGGCCCTGTACTTGTACTGTGGCTGCCTGCGCGCGGGTTTGATTTACCTGCCGCTCAATACGGCTTACGGATCTCATGAATTGAACCACTTCCTGCAAGACGCCACACCCAGCTTGCTGATGGTAGACCCGGCTTGCGCAGACGATCACGCCGAACGATCTGTCTTAACCCACACTATGGATCGTTTTGGGCAAGGCAGCCTGACCAACCTTGCCCAAGACTGCTCAACATCGCATTCGATTGAACCAACAGGGCCAGATGATATCGCCGTAATCGTGTATACCTCAGGCACCACCGGACTACCGAAGGGCGCAATGATCAGTCATGACAACCTGATCAGCAATGCACAAACCCTTACATCCGCCTGGGGCTGGACCCAGGCGGATGTGATGCTCCACACCTTGCCGATCTTTCATGTGCACGGTTTATTTGTCGGGCTCCACCTACCGCTTCTAGCCGGGTGCTCGATGATCTTCCAACCGTCATTTGATGCGCCACTGTCCGGACGGCTTTGGCGCATGCGACGGTTTTTATGGGCGTGCCGACCTACTACACCAGGCTGTTGCGCCAAGGCATTCATCAAAAGGATTGTGAAGGGATGCGCCTATTTATCTCAGGGTCAGCGCCCTTGCTTGCGCAGACCTTCAAGGATTGGGAGGAAACGACCGGCACGGTCATCCTGGAGCGATACGGCATGAGCGAAACCGGCATGAACACCGCCAACCCACTCGATGGCGAAAGAAAGCCCGGCACCGTTGGCCCACCTTTGCCCGGGGTTGAATGTTTGGTGGTCAATGACGCAGGCGACGTATTACCGGCAGGCGAAACCGGTCACCTCTGGGTTCGCGGCCCGAACGTTTTTCAAGGCTATTGGCAAAATGAGGAGAAAACGGCTGAATCTTTTACGCCCGATGGCTATTTTAAAACGGGTGATCTCGCGGTCATTGATGATGAAGGCTACATCAGCATTGTTGGCCGCAGTAAAGATCTCATTATTACTGGTGGGCTCAACGTCTATCCAAAAGAAATTGAATTGGTATTGGACGCAATCGATGGCGTGATGGAGAGTGCCGTGATCGGTCTACCCCATCCCGATTTCGGGGAGTCTGTCTGCGCTGTGATCGTTCCCCTTGCGGAAGTCGATCTAACCGCTGAGTTTATTTTTGATCAGATCAAACCTCGCCTCGCTAACTTCAAGACCCCAAAGAAAATTTTCTTCTTGCGGAATCTGCCTCGAAACACAATGGGTAAAGTTCAAAAGAATCAGCTCAGGGCGCAATTTTCTGATGCCGCGCACAACCCTTGAGCACCGCGTTAAAAAGGCCAGCGGCCCGTCTCGCGGTACTCGCCTCCGGTCGCGGGAGCCATCTGCGGAACCTTTATAAGGCCTGTGCACAAGGCATTCTTGACGCAGAGATTTGTCTGGTGGTGAGCAACAATGTTCGCAGCGGTGCTTGGCACTTCGCGTCAAGCGAGGACTTACCCCATTGGTTTTGTAACACCAGCGCCGATGTAAAGCGCTCGGCGGTCGATAAAGCCCTAGCAGATTGCTTGCTTGAACATCGCATTGATTGGGTGATCACGGCAGGCTACTTAAAAAAAATCGGGCCCAGCACCCTCGCGGCCTTTCCAAACAAAATCATTAACATCCACCCGGCCTTGCTACCAAACTATGGTGGCGCTGGAATGTATGGTCAAAATGTCCATCGCGCAGTGCTTGCGGCCAATGAGCGTCAATCTGGTGCGACGGTTCATTACGTCACAGCGCACTACGATGAGGGCGCGATCATTGCTCAGAATCACGTTACTATAACGCCGGGTATGACCCCGGACAGCCTGGCAGAGGCGATCTTAAAGATTGAACACCCTTTGCTCGTTCACGCTTTACAAGGACTACTGACGCACCATGACTGATCAGAACGTTGCTATCATTCGAAATCCTCGAGCGCCTATCGCTTTAATGACCTGCGAATCAGGGCGATCGTTTGCCGAACGCGTTGCGCAATACCTGGAAACACCCTTACTCCCGAGCAAAGAAATCTGGTTCGCTTGTGGCGAGGGTAAAATCGAGATTCAAGCCAATGTTCGCGGTCATGACCTCTACATTTTTCAAAACATGGTGGGCGACCAGGACGATAAATCCATCTATGACCGATTCATCATGTTGTTGCATGCTGTCGAAGCTGCGGCCTTAGCCGATGCGCAATACGTCACGGCTGTCACGCCCTATTATCCCGGCGCCCGTCAGGACAAACGTAAGGGTCGAACCAGAGAGGGCATCAGCGCGAGCCTGTTTGCGCGGATGTTGCAAAGCGCTGGGGCTGATCGAGTTGTAACCGTTGAGATCCATAACGATGCCATTGCCGGTATGTTCAACCCAAGCCAAACCCATCTTGAGAATATTTTCCTGACCAAACAGTTTGTGCCTTGGCTCAAGGCCAATGGCTTAACGGGTGACGTCGTGGTCTCACCGGATGTTGGATACCTCGAAAATGCGCGTATTTATGCTGAAGAACTGTCGGCGGATCTTGCGGCCTTGTCGAAAGAACGAGACTACTCAAAGCCCAATACGGTCTTTCGATCCACGTTGATCGGTCGTGTCGAGGGCAAGAATGTCCTATTGGTCGATGACATTATTGATACAGCCGGATCCGTGGTTGCTGCTGTTGAGACACTCAAAGATGAGGGCGCAAGAGACATAACAGTCGCCTGCGTTCACCCTGTGTTGTCTAAACCCGCCTGGGCGCGACTACAGAGCCTCAAGGACCGTTCAGTTAAAGAGGACTGGGGCTTCCGCGTCGTTGGGACCACAGCAATTCATCACACCAAGACGCCCGATTGGTACTTCGAGTTTCAAATCGAGAAACTGGTCTCCGCCGTGCTGGAAAAAATCAACCTTCGCGGTAGCGTGACTGGGGTGCAAGATCATCGCGACTGACAAGCTGTTGACCTCTCAGAGTGACAGGCTATTATTGCCCGTCCAATTTAACCCGATTGCCGCCAACCGAATGATTGCTAGGATCGGAAAGCGTCGCGGCGATCCAAGCGCAACCAGGGGGAGCAATCCATGAGTCGTGACCGTTCTATTAATCCGGATGCGGACACCTTCTCCTTTGTGGCAGCAGAACACGCCGTGCTCGATTTTTGGGCGAAGCAAGATGTCTTTCAAAAGAGCCTGGCTCAAACTCGTGACCAAGACCCTTACATTTTTTACGATGGCCCACCCTTTGCGACGGGCCTGCCGCACCACGGGCATTTAGTGGGCTCGATCTTAAAGGACGCAGTACCCCGATACTTCACGATGAAAGGCCGCTATGTGCAGCGGCGCTTTGGCTGGGATTGTCATGGCCTGCCAATAGAACATGAAATCGACAAATCGCTTGGCCTATCATCCGCCGAAGCGGTCGAGAAGATGGGCATCAAAGGCTATAACGATGCCTGCCGCGGCATCATTCAACGCTATACAGACGAGTGGCGAAAAACGATCACGCGTATTGGCCGCTGGGTGGACTTTGATAACGATTATAAAACCATGGAACCCTGGTACATGGAGTCGGTTTGGTGGGTTGTTAAACAGCTCTGGGAAAAAGAGTTGATCTACGGGGCGAAAAAGTTGTGCCCTTCTCAACCGCGCTTGGAACCGTTTTGTCGAATTTTGAGGCCGGCAGCAATTATCAAGAGGCCCAAGACCCTGCGGTCACAGTGCTGTTTAAGCTAACCGATCAAGACGTTTACATCGCCGCCTGGACCACGACGCCCTGGACATTGCCGTCAAATCTTGCGCTGTGCGTCGGCAGCAATATCGAATACACCAAGGTTTATGACGAAGCATTGCAAGCAACCCTTATTATTGCCTCAGAGCGTCTTGCGGCCTACGAAGGCAAAAAACAACTTCAAGCAGGTTCAACCCTTATGGGGTCAGAACTCGTGGGGCTGCGCTATGACCCCTTATTTCCGTACTTTGAAGATCTTGCCTCAGAGGGCGCTTTCCAGGTTTTAGCCGATGATTATGTCACCACAGACAGTGGCACCGGGATTGTCCATCAAGCACCTGCCTTTGGCGAAGACGATTTTCGAGTTTTAAAAGCCGCCGGGATTACCGCCCTCGTTTGCCCAATTGATATGGCCGGCTGCTTTACGGAGGCCGTTTCTGATTTTGCCGGCCTTCATGTCAAAGAAGCTGACAAACCGATCATGCGGCACTTAAAGGCCTCGGGCCAGCTGTACCTGCAAGAGGTGATTCAACACAGCTACCCATTTTGCCCCCGCTCTGACACCCCCATTATCTATCGCACCATCGATTCTTGGTACGTCAAAGTCGCACAAATCAAAGAACAATTGGTTGCAGCCAACCAAAATATTCGGTGGGTTCCTGAGCATATTCAAAATGGCCGAATGGGCAACTGGCTCGCGGGCGCGATGGATTGGGCGATCTCAAGAAACCGTTATTGGGGCACGCCCCTCCCCATCTGGATCAATGATGCGTCTGGCGCGGCAAAGTGCATTGGATCGATCGAAGAACTCAAAGTGTTAACGGGCGTCGAAGTGACCGACCTACATCGCGAGTTTGTCGACGATTTAACCTTCACGCTACCTGGCGAAGCGGGTACCTATCGCAGAATTTCAGAAGTTTTAGATTGCTGGTTTGAATCTGGCGCAATGCCCTATGCCCAACTGCATTATCCCTTCGAAAACAAGGAATTGTTTGAAAAGGGCTTTCCCGCGGAATTCATCGCCGAAGGTTTGGATCAAACCCGCGGCTGGTTCTACACCTTGATTGTTTTAGGCTACGCTTTATTCGAAACCAATCCGTTTAAAAACGTCATCGTCAACGGCATCGTGATGGCGGAAGACGGCAAGAAAATGTCGAAACGGCTGCGTAACTACACCCCGCCTGATGCGCTCATGGAGGACTACGGCGCGGATGCGCTCCGGCTCTATCTGATCAATTCGGGCCTCGTTAAAGCCGAAGAGCAGCGCTTCAAAGATGCGGGTGTTAAGGAAATGACCCGTCGGGCCTTGTTGCCCTGGCTGAATGCCTATCGCTTTTTAAAAACCTATACCGAGATCGATCACTGGACGCCGGGAGCGGTGACGGAACCCAGTCCCAACATCATGGATCAATGGTTACTGTCCCGTCTGCAAACGCTCAAAGCCAATATCGCCGAAGAAATGGAAGCCTATCGCCTGTATAACGTCGTGCCCGCGTTATTCGATTTTATTGAAGAACTGACAAACTGGTATATTCGGCTCAATCGAGCTCGATTTTGGGATGACGCCATGACCGCCGACAAAGCGCATGCCTTCAACACCTTATACACGGCCGTTTATGAGTTCACCGTTTGCATGGCGCCCTTTGCACCCTTTTTGTCTGAGACCCTCTACCAGGGGTTGCCGAGCATTGACAGCGCGCCCGAATCCGTTCACTTATGCCCCTATCCCGTGCCTCAAACTGAGCGGGTCAAACCAACACTGGAAGAAGCCGTCGGCAGAATGCAGCATGTGATTCTCCTGGGTCGTCAAAAACGCAACCAGGATCGAGTCAAAACCAAATACCCAACCCGACTGCTGCGGATTCTCCATCAGGATGAATCTCTTTTAAATGAGATCGCGCGCCTGGAGTCCTACATTTTGGCAGAGCTGAACGTAAAAGCGATCTCATACGATACCAATGAAGCCGACTATATTGAGTTGTTCGCGCGACCCAACTCACCGGTTTTGGGTAAGCGGCTGGGTAATCGGTTTAAGCACTTTAAACAACTCATCGATCAACTCGACAGCCAAAGCATCTTAAAGCTTCAAGAAACCAATCGTCTTGAACTCGATGGTGAAAGCTTTGGGCTCGACGATATCCTCGTCTTTCGAGAAGCCAAAGACGGCACCAACGCTGTCTCAAACCGGTACATCTCGATTGACTTGGATACCCACCTTGACCCTGAACTCATCGAAGAAGGTCTTGCTCGGGAAGTCGTCAGCCGAATTCAGAAAAGCCGCAAAGATGACGGACTGAATGTGGCCGATCGAATCAACCTTCAGGTCTGGGGCAATGATGCGATTCTGTTAGCCATTGCCAATCATCAGGACTACATCCTGCGCGAAACGCTCTGTCAGAGCTTGTCGGTTGCCGAAGGGCCGATTGAAGCAGGCTTTGATCTGCCCGTTGATGACTTGGCTTTTGGACTACTTCTGTCTAAATTCGAGGATTAAACCCGCCCTCGTTGACTGATGCGATGATCATTTGACTGCATGAGGCTTAAAGCCGATGCCGGCGATCAAGAATACGCAATGAGAATGCCACATGACCGAGATACTGGATCAATCCATAAAGGATATCGCCCAAGGCATCCGAGAAAAACGGATTACAGCGGTCGCGCTCGCTGAGCAGACTTTGGCACGCATTGATGCGGTCAACGCAGATCTCAACGCCGTTGTTTCAACCAACCCTGAACTCACCTTGAAATATGCAGCCCAAGCCGACGCAGACCTGGCTGAAGGCAAATCTGTCGGCCCGCTTCATGGGGTGCCCATGACCATCAAGGACAGCTTGGATACCTTCGATTTTATAACAACCTGGGGCACCCAAGGCCGGGCCGCCTTTAGACCCGGTCGCGATGCCTCGGTGGTTGCGCGACTTCGATCGGCCGGCGCCATTCTGGTGGGCAAAACCAACACCCCTGAATTTACCCTTGCGTTTCAGACCGACAACAATTTATTCGGGCGAACCAATAATCCCTATGATTTAACCCGAACGAGCGGCGGCAGCTCCGGCGGCGCCGCCGCCCTGATTGCCAGCAGAGCAATCCCTTTCGATATCGGCACCGACACCGGCGGCAGTATTCGCCTACCAGCACATTTTTGCGGCATCGCGGGCCTAAAACCCACCTCCGGGCGAGTGCCTTGCTCGGGCAACGCCCTCCCCAGTGAGGGGCTTTGGGCGCCCCTCAGCCAACCCGGTCCTATGACCCGGTTTGCCCAAGACTTATCGCTACTGCTCGATATTATTGAGGGCCCTGATTTATTTGATCCCAACGTCCGCATTGCACCAAAACTGCAAGCCAAAGACATCGACCCCAAGTCTCTCAGAATTGGCTTTCATCTCAGCAATGGACTTTCCGCACCAACGCTTGCCATTCAAGCTGCTTTGCAGCGCGTTATCGACAAGCTTGCGAATCATGGTATGGACCTGCAGGAGCACCGTCCAGATGGTATCGAGATGACGCCTTTGATTTTTTCACGATTGCTCGCGGCAGATGATCATGAGACGGTTCTGGGCTTGTTGGAGCAATCCAATACTGAGACGCCGTCGCTGGCCATCGCCAGCAACTTATCGCAGCCAAAGCCCGGTTTTTCGGCGGCGGAACTGTGTAACATTCTTGCGATTTGGGATGGCTTTAAAAGCGCCATGCTAAAATCTTTTGCAACGCTTGACGTCCTGATGTGTCCGGTGAATGCCCGCACTGCGATTGCGCATGGCCAAGCCG
>JGI20159J14440_10002089_pt1 | contig 13847 bp, 9 predicted proteins | sample COG_09_FD_14440 | JGI IMG/M metagenome (IMG submission 14440) | reverse complement strand
TAGAGTTTATTTGAAAAAGTTTCCCGGCAGTACGAGTAACCTCCTTTTTTCCTGAAAATTCATATCTGTCTTACCTTTAAATTACACTTCGCCTGTTACTCCAAATCTTCTATCTCACTTTAAAGTGCCCCGATATCTTAATATGTTCGAATTATTGCACGAAAGGAAAGACCAAAAAGCAATTGTTTTCAAACCAACACTGAAACGTTGATTTAAAAGAAGAGATATCGATAAAAACAACGAACACATGCAACCGGAATCTTCTTTCCTCCGTTGCGAATATAGGAAGGAAAATATCCGAGGTCTGTACTCTAGAAGAAAGTTCAAGAAAGGTGAGGTAGTATGTACAGAAGTTCCAACTGCCTTACTACTGAAGGACAACGCACGCACAGAATTAGATCCTGTTTCCTGTTCGAATTGTTACAAAGTTTTCTATGTGAAAGATTTGCAAAGTTTTCGCAAATGCAACCTCACTCCGAGGTGTAATGCGCTTTTTTGCTCGAACGTTTGCTTCAATTTTGCGTTAAAGGGATCAGAAGGTTCCAATTCTGACGTTGGTTGGCATAATTTCACGTGCGTTGAAGTTCTTGGTAGTCTTAGAACTGAGCAATATTTCTTGGAACAAGATGCATGCCAACTCGCTACTATAATTTTAGCAAAATCAATATCCAAAGTGTCTGCTTCCCCAACCGAAATTGACAGAGAAATAGCTATTTTATCTTCTCGATATTCAACAGACAAGTTAGAAATTCCGATGAGTGATAAATTTGAAAAAGAAAACGGAATTAATCATCTTATGTTATATCAGAACAGTATCCGACAGCTTCGCACTCGTGCCTTTGAGTTCCGGCCTCTTTTAGAAGAGAGCTGGCTTTCCAAACTTGGAGAATTCAGTAATGCTATCCAAAAATTCTTGGAACAGGAGTTTTTCTTAAAGTTAGTTACTGGAATTCAAGTTTGTGTCCGTGCTATCGAAGTCGACCCATCTGATAATACAGCTGGCATACCGGACTCGAATTCCAGAATATCTATGAATGCGCGCGTCAGACTAACTTTGAAGGACAGCTACAGCAAACGTGGAATAATGAAAAAAGCTACAGATTTGTGCTGTATAGAAAAAAGTATTGAACGACTGAATTCTTCTCTTTATTGCGGTGCACTTGTTTCCTTACTAAATCATAGTTGCTGTCCTAATATTCAGCTTGAGACTACCCATCGAAGTAAGCTTGGTTTGCGGGTGAAATATGTAGCTATACAAAACATTTTTCCAGATGATATACTTACGGTTTCATACATACCCACACAGCTTGATATTTGTTCACGGAAGAATCAGTTAATTTATCACTACGGAATTACGTGCAAATGTTGCAAATGCTTGTGGGAAAATGGTGGCTTCGAGTTCTCGCGTGAAGATATAGTTTCAATGTCACATTTTGCTTTTGACGAATACAGGTTCAGAGACTCTCTAAATCTAGTGAAATTTGGCATTAAAAGATGGGGAAGAGATGAGGAGCTCTTCCATATCATGGGTATGATCCAGTTGGCCTTGGGAAAATGGTCGAAAGCTCACGACATTTGGCGTGTAGAGCACTTTGCCAGTGGATTTTCTCAATCCTTAAAGAAGCAGAAGCGGAAAGACGAAGCTTACTTAACACGGCTTTCGAGGAGTCCCTCAAATCTTTGGCACAAGTTCGAGCCTTCATTTTCAAAGACCTGGATAACATTGGCTGCTGGAGCCATTTGGCTGTTGCCATCTCACAATATTTCTAAGAGAACTTGCGAGCATTGGATTGTCCTAGCGGAAAAGTTTGCTTCTTTACAAGGAGGATGGTGTACAAACAGACATATTTCGGTCCCAACAACTGATTTACCTGTTCATCTTATTCCTGAGCTTGTGGATGAGTGGAATTTATTCGTATTCTCTGATTTAATTCCGCTGGCTAAACAATTACTCACTACTAGCATGTTTAGAAAACGTCTTTGTGTGCATGACGCATTCATTGTAAAGTATGATGCATCCAAGGGATGTGATCATCTCCCGATTCATAGGGACCAGAGTGAAATCAGTGTTACTATCGCACTCAACTCAAACTCTGACTTCAGTGGAGGTGGAGGAACTATGTTCCCAAATTTGGGAATAACGATCTGCCCTAAAATTGGAGAAATTCTTCTTTTCCGGGGAGATTTAGAACATAGTGGATTCCCAATTAATGGTGGTATAAGATACATAGTTGCCGCATTTTTTTATTTCGACAAAGAAACATAAGCGCCTATATAAAAAAGTTCAGCATTTTCTTATCAATTAGAAGAATCTTCCCTTATTATACCCGCAATAATTCTAAAATAAATTATAATTATCTTTCTGTGAATTTAAACCAAATTTACTCATACAATAATTACATAAGTTTTTTTTTATAAAAAAGCTAGAAACCAAGTCTTTTTATTTTTATTTTCCCGATATCAAGCATTTCAATAATGTCTTATTATTTGAAAAATAGAAAATAAAATTAATTTTACCACTGTTTGGGGATTAGAAATATTTATCTTTTTAAAAAAAGAGCGGATTGGGTAATTTAAAATAAATCTTTGTGTAATGTTTCTGTCAGCGCACCCTCTCGAAAACATCAGAATCAAGAATTTGAATTTTCTCGTATGTTATGTAAAAGAATTATTGCGTAAAAATCATGATATGGATTACCTGTAAAAATTTTGACATTTTGAGCTGTCTTTTTTTTTAATAAGATTTTAAAGGAATTTTATTTTATTTGGTCCCCCATCACTTTTTAACCATGAGTCTGTGAATGTTTATTATTAGCAAAGGGTAGCCATCATCATGTAACATATGGGAGGTTTCGCTTTTATTTTATTTTTAAAGTGCTGCAAAATTCGGTTAAGTGAAATGCAATTCAACCTTGTACCCTTACATAGAAGAAAAGTCTCATAATACACATCGGGAACCTATTTTGAGAAACCGTTAATTTTTTCAAATCTTTTGGAGCTGAAGAGATTTGAAGAATGTCTTTACCTCAGGGCGAAAGTTTTTAGAGCAAGAGAGAAAGGCAACGACGACAGTCTTGGAGAAAGATGAAAGGTGTCTTTCGTTCACTCGTGATTTTTACAGTAACTTTTCTCTCTTTATCGCTTCTTAGGGCGAACTGCTTTGAAACAGATATTTTCTACGATATTTCGACCGATCTAATTCAGGAGAAAGAATTGAATGCTAAAACTAGCAGTTCCGGAAAGGGCTTTGAGAAAACTTTGGCTGCACAATTTGAAAAGGCTCTAGCTAAGGAGTTCAACGAAAAGGATGGCACAGAGTCAAAAGGGGTGGCTTCGGAAGGTGCTGGTAGAAGTTTTAATCGAACAATTGCTCTGCAGGGAGCTACTCTTGAAACTGTCGTGCGAGTTAGTCGATCAAAGTCCTCTCCGTCTCCTTTAGATTCGGCAAAAAAAAATGGCATAGATGACACTTCCGGAAAGACTGAAGAAAATAGCATCTTCGGAAATTTCCGAGTTGCTACGGCCAAAATTCTGAATAAAGTCTTGGCTTACTCTGTTTTTAACAAAACTCCTGAGCATGACTTCTTTGTGGAACGACTTATTGATTCGGCAGACAATGAGTTTGTCATCTCAAATCCTAAGAATGGCACGATGGAGTTACAGCAAGATCACAGGCTTATCACTGATATCGTAATAATAATTTGTGCTGCCACCACTGGAGCTGCTATTTTTGGTGCTCTTGGACAGCAGCTCATCACAGGATTCTTACTCTCAGGTTCATTAATCGGACCTGGAGGCTTCGGCCTTGTTGTCGAACTGGTTCAGGTGGAGACTCTTGCGCAGTTTGGTGTGGTTTTTCTCCTCTTTTCCCTCGGAGTAGAATTTTCTATTTCTAAACTAAAACATGTTCAAAATGTTTCTATACTTGGAGGAAGCATAGAAGTTATATTAGCAATGCTTTTATGTGGAGTATTGAGTGACTTTTCAGGAGCACCTACCAAGGAAGGTATATTTATTGGTGGGTTTCTTTCCATGTCATCAACAACAGTTGTTGTCAAGTGTCTGATGGAAAGAGATGAAATGTCCGCTCTACACGGGCAAATAATCTTGGGCACATTAATTCTACAGGATTGTACAATAGGATTATTGTTTGCTCTACTCCCTGTCTTAGGAGGGAGTCACGGAGTTGCGGAAGGAGTAATTTCCTTGATCCAGACAGTCATTACTATGGTTTTCTTTTTGGTATTGTGTATTTTTATCAGTCGCTATGTAATTTTTCGTTTCTTGAGGGTTGTATTCACGTTCAGCAGTGAGCTTTTTCAGCTAGTTTTGATTGCATTTTGCCTGTTAATAGCTTGGTTAAGTGATCATATTGGGTTGAGTATAGAGTTGGGGGCATTTATTGCAGGTGTCATGGTTTCATCAACCACTTTCTCAGAACAAGCTCTCACAAAAATTGAGCCGATAAGAAACCTTTTTGCTGCTCTGTTTCTGACCTCAATAGGGATGATCATGAATCCTTATTTTCTTTGGGTCCATTTAGATGTTCTTTTTGCAACTTTACTAATAGTAATAGTTTTCAAATGTTCTTTAATTGCACTGGTTGTACGTGCTTTTGGTTATGACTTCAGAACGAGCTTTACGGTTGGGATGTCTCTTGCACAAGTGGGTGAGTTTTCATTTGTGCTGCTGAGCAGAGCTTCTGCAGTCGGGTTAGTTCACAGAAAATTATATTTATTGCTACTTGGTTCGACAGCATTAAGTCTCATAGCGACTCCTATTTTGTTCAAATTATCACGACGAATACTGCACTTTGGAGCTTTGATGCGCTGGTTGAAGGTAGATGTGGAAAATGAACTTATGAGGTAGATAAAATGATAGCTAATATGGTGCAAGAGAATTAAAAGAGTTCTTACAAAATAGAAAAGCAATTTTCTGAATGCTACATGCTTGTCTCGACAGTCCTTTGCCCTTGCTGGGCCATTATCATGCCAACAATTAAACCATACAGAGCAAGTGCCTCAGTAAAGATAAGAATTAATACCATGGGAGCGAATAACTTTGATTGACGAACTACAGCTTGAGTAGCACTTTCTCCAACGACTCCAACAGCAATACCACTTGCAAATTGAGATAGTCCACAGCATAGTCCGCCTCCTAAATGCATCATCCCGTTATATTCTTTGTAGCCTTTTTCAGGATGAATTCCACTTAATATAATTATGGAAAGGACCAAACCATAGATACCCCGAACACCCGCCATAGCCACCGGAATGATACCTTTAATGATCATGTTTGGATTTTTACTTCCCGCACGGCACAATCCCAAACCTGCTTGAGCGGAACCATAGGCTGCGCCAGTACCTACAAAAAATATAAATTATGCGTATCTTTCTTATCTTCAGAGATTCGGAACTTACATGAAAGGACTAAGCATAGCATTGAACTGAGGTAGCCTAGAAATACACTAATGTTCTCTTCATTTTCAAACATCTTTTCGTGTTTTGCAAAAGAGTGGTAAGTTTTATCCGTCTTTTTGTACTAATTCCACTAAAGTCCAATTCAACAAGTGAACGATGTGTACTTGCAACAGATATGAGCTTCAGATAGGGCAGCTGAGCCTTGTTCAAACTTGCCTTATCTCTAAGGAGCCTAATAGAATATCTGTACTTTTCCTTCTCTTCGCTTGACAGTCGCAGTGACTTATAAGCTAGGAAGAGAGAAATAGTTTACAGAGACACGTAGCAGAGACATATATAATATGAGGATCTATAAGCTGTTGTTTTGTTGCTGCAGTGTGTACGAGAGTTCAAAGGAATAAAACAGGTAAATTTTTTCAGTGGCAATGAAAACAATAAAGAACCAAAGTTGACTCCTTATTTATTACTTGAATAAAAAGATTTTTTACGTGAAAGAGCGAATAAAGGTAGTGCGCGTTGCATATATATCATATCATAATATCTACATATGAACTTTGTACTTTCAGACGCTGCGCGGTCACAAAAATGCTAACTATGAGTCAAAGTTTACAAATGAGATTCGTAACTGTTTTGGATTCAACGCATGAAGACCGGTCAACGTGGAAGAGATTCGGAGAAAGTGATAATCGGAATCGCGGCAAAAAAATGTTGGTGAGGCACAATATTAAGAATACAAGTGCGGGGTATTGATTAAACATGATCTCTTATCTCCACTTACGATAGATCTTGACAGTATTTCTCATGAGCCTTCTGCTCCAGCTCTTGTGAGATTTTCGCGTCCGCACACTGTTTTCGGAACTATGGTAAGCTGCAACAAAGAGGTAAAATGGACATTCCAACTGCTTATTGTGATAGGTTAGTGTTGCTTCTGTATCATTAATGGCAGTATCAGCTCCGAATGTGATCTTTTTTGATATGTTTGGGAAGGTATTGTTTTTACAAGAGAACTAGGAAGAAAATAAAACAAAAAGTTTTAAAGGCTGTATGCTCTGCTCTTTGCATGAACATAGCCATTGTTGGCTTAAATCAAGTTTATGATAGAAAGATTGATATGGTATCGTAAATGTTGAAAAAGAGAATATCTTCATTTACTGTAACAGGTCAACAAGCCTTATCTACCTCTTGCTAGTGGAGAGTTCAATGCAAGCACTGCACTCTTTATTATTGCTTTTTCTGTTTTGATTTCTATGTTGCTTGGTAAATTTTTTTCTTTTTAAAGAATTTATTTACCTTGGATTGATGAAGGGGTCTACAGTGATTCCACACCTCTTATTTGTACTCTAGTTTCAAGGTAATTGACTTTCCAAAGGATTCAAAAGAAACGTAATTGTGTTTCACAAAATAGCCTCGCTTTCGGCGTGATGTATTCTGTTGATATCAGAATGCTTCGTTGGAAGGTACTGAACGAACTAAATAATATTCCAAACAGTTTTATAAAAAATATTACAAAAAGGAGAATCCATTTCTTGCCACCAGTTGCATACTAATTGTGAGGGCATTGATTGTGCAAATAGGTTTTTACTGCCATGCGCTTGGAAGGTATTCTTTGCTACTATTACTCCAGAATCTTACTTATCTTTATTTTTTCTTTTGACTATAGTGGCTTCCTTGGAATTGAGCTAAGAAGGAATCTCATTTTCTCGATATTTTTTATGTGCATTTATTCTATAGTCATCGCACTATTCAAAGTATAATTTTTGTTTGATTTACTAAATCAGAATTTTGATTTCAGTGGTAACAGGACATACCAGATATAATGGGTGATGCACAAGAGGGAATTCAAACGCTTAGCGTTCAATTTGGGGTGTGAAGTTGACTCTTTGTTCAAAAAAAAACTAAAGTAAAAAAATAAGATCTCATCAACATTTCAGATATGTCTTTTGCTGTTAACACTTGCGTATTCATGGTAAATCGGCGTTAGTTTCCAAAAGTATATAATTTAAGCATAATATAGCGGTGCTATGTTCTCAAAGTTCTGCACAACAGATGTGAACTTTTATATTACGGTACAAATACCTCAGGAGTATTTGTTGTCAATAAGTTTAAAGTTTGTATAGATTTTTGGTCATGCTATTGGAGGATCTGTGATTCTACTCAACGCTGCCAAAGTTGACTTAAGCTCTTCTGCTTCGTTGCATAAATTTTATATGCTCATTTGGAAGGTGACTCTATTTTTTTAACGAAAATTGTTTTTGACACTTGACGCAACACAACTAAAGCTGTTCTACTTGGAATACCTCCTTTTTCCCTTTCTCTCATGAAGAGTTATAATAATGATCACGTACCGGAAGATGATCATGGATATTTGCGATAAACTCTAGCTACGATCACAATTTATAATATGACCGTTCCATAACATCTTTCGATGGGAACCATACCAGCAACATTTCTTTTAATAAGAACATAACGTTTGAATTTTAGTTATTGCTACAAAATTCGAGGCACGTTCAAATATGACACAAAGTATTGGAAAAAATTCAACACTAATTAGTTCTACGAACTCCGAGTATTGAATCACTGCGCACTTCATTTTTCATCAATATGAAATCTAAAAGCCTTCAAAATCTACTAGCTATAGTTGAAATAGTCGAACCACCTGTTTGTTCGTAAAGATCTAAAATTTGGTTACTTATATCTTCACGAACACTTTGGCGTACAGTACATGTTTCCCACCATTCCTTCTCTACAGAAATTTTTGCACTTAAAAATTTCGAAGCTTAAAAGAGAAAAATGCAGGGTAAATTGTGAAGTAGTAAGGAAAATTGTTGTATTACCTAGAAAAAGTACGGAGTGCGCAACTTCAAGGGAGGTATATTGAAGGCAAAGTAGAGTACGCAAACTTCATAATTTCATCAGTCGAGCCCAGTAATTATCAAACATCAATCCATACCTATCATTTGCAAAGTTCCAGGCAACTTGAGCTAGATCTCTTGCATTTTTTTCTGGAATGACTTTTTCTTCACTCATTTGTTTCACAATACGTAGTAAGTGCTTGTATGGATGTTCAGCGTGAAAATGAAACCCAAGTGTGTGCAATAATGATCGCTCAGCACAAAGAATCACATCTCTTTGTTGTTCCATGAATATCTAGGGAATATTTCAAGGCATGGCAATAATAAAAGGTTATGAACATACTCGGTCATTGATTAATTTATTGTAGCGCTTTGGGTCATCTTGATATTTAATGAACAAAGCAGTTTTAACTACATCTCGAAGTGCTTTGGGAGTCTCTTCAACTTTCCCGGCTAGAAACAAACAAGCTGTCGCAATTACCTGCAGGTAAAGTAGAATAAAACGCAGAAGACTAATTGGGAATGCATTACAAAGCGCTCATTTTCCGGTTGTTTATGAGAGTGGTTTGCAAAGAACTTATGGCAGAACACTACTGCTGTTGCAATTGTTAACTGAGGGCTGAATTTGAAAAACTTTAGCGCAAACTTTGAGTGAAAAAAGAAAAAAGACTTACACATTAATCCTCATTCCAGCATCCTTCAAGAATTCGCAGTAGGACCAACGATACCATTTCTCTGCGTTTATGTCTATCCCGTCTAAACGAGAAGGAGAAAATTCGTTCAACTCATGAGATGAATACATAAAGGGTGAAGATTCTAAAAAACTATAGTTGTGCAAGTTGTACGAGTCTCTTTGTGGTTGTTGCTCTGTCGTCTGTCCTTTCTATGTTTAGGTTCACACGATGATGCTTAAGGTTTTATACCGAATCGAAATGTGATACTGAGAGGCTTCATTAAAGTGTGTATTTAGGAAAACGAATTGCGTAGGTACGATGAGAGCATGAGACGTGACACGCGTGAGAGTTTGCTTATTGGGATCAAAAATCAAAATAAAAACAAAAAACAAAAAATCATATGAGATAAGTATAAAAAAAAAGTGAACAGATATCATGATAAATATCATATGATATATCTATGTAGAAAAATACCTTATCTCTCACTTTAAAAAGTTAGTAGTTCCTCGCAAGTAAATATCCATTCTTTGCTTTCCATACGTATCGTAGCTTTAATTTGAATGACATAATGTCTAACAAGTACAACAGTATGAATGAATGCACGACTTATTTTGAAACAAGAGTAGCAAAAAAAATGCGAAATATCAAGTTCTTATGAAGGGGGTTCGACTGTACATTTCTGGCCTGCATCAAACAGTGAGTGAACAGGATTTGAAGGAGCTATTCAAACCTTTTGGTCAAATTAAAAATGTCCAGATAGCACGTTGCAAAGAACTGAACTATCAAAGCTTTTGTAGAGGTTTTGCACACTTCGAAATCAATTTTTCGAGCCAAGAAGCACAGATCCGCTGTCTTTTTATGTACAATGGTTGTAAGTGGAAATCGCGACGAATTCAACTCGAACTTGCGCACCCTAGCTTTAGGGATCGACGACTCGCTGAAATATACGAGAATAATCAATCTATGCCACGCTTTTCAAATCTTAGAAAGAGTACTGAGGTTAAAAACTTTATGCTTATCCCTTTAAATATTGCTGGACGTTCGAGAAATACTCAAATAGAAGTTTTTTGTGGGATCTCCCGTAAATTTGACCATTCTGATGAAGAAAAGAAAACGAGTTATACTGCGAATCATAGCGAGATACATACCTCACTTAGTACTGAAACAAGAAACACTGAAAATATCAAAGCAAGTACTGTAAGGAGACATGGTTTAGATACATCACATGCACGTGATTTGAAATTGATTGATTTCGAACAAGAGAGTTTTTCTAAGAGTATGAAAAAGAAGTGTCCTGATAGCGACAAACAAAGAATTTCCATTTCATCCAACTTCTTTAGAGATTAGTTACAAAGTTTTATTTTAGTCTTATTGATGATACTTCTGAAGTTATTTCACTGATGTATCCTTTTTCATTGCGGGAGATGCTTCACACTTTCACGTATAAGAGGACTTTGCATGTCAAATAAGCTGAATACTTTCGTGAAACAGTCGGAGGTAATTCACAAAAACTTGAGCTAGTGTTTTCTAATTAAAGAAAGAATTCGTATTTTGTCCTCTTGAACTTGAAAAATTTTCCATGCATGAACAATCCAGAATTTCTACTCGGGTCTTTTGAAGCTCACTAAACTAGTGTGTTGAGTAGGAAGGTGCGTGCAGGAGTGATGAGGTATTCGGAAAATAGCACTAAATTTAGATCGTTGTAAGATTTATCTTGCTTACAGGAATACATGACCCAAGAAAAGAAAAGGCAGCAGAATTGAACGTAACAGAATTATCAGAAGATATTTTAGAGATGAGTACTCGTAACGGGTTAGTAAAGCACTAATAGTTTTTGTTGAAGATGCCAGTGAAGATGCACACGTACGCGGTATTTTCACAGAACAAAATTCTCTACTTATGAGGATAATTGAATGCTCAATATCGTTTGAATAAGCCATTTTAACATTGCAATGAGAAGAATTTAAGCTGGACTAAATCCACGGAACAGCGAGGGAGTTCGAAGCTGCATTCACATGCCAAGGATCTGCCACATGGTTCAAGAGCGCTTGTACTGGTCCAAGACCATCTGGGTATGCTTGATTCTGAGCCAAGATCCCAAGAAAAGCTACCATAGCAAGTCTTCCATTTGCGATCTCTTTGCGTTTTAAAGATTCGAAGCCATCGCCCTTTGATAACCCAGCTGGATCGAAGGAACCTCCTGGATACATTCGTTTAGATACATCTGTCTCTGAAATTCTCTGTTGTTCTGCAAAAGCCATCAGCAAAATTTCGAATCCAACCAATGTAGACATGTTAGAAATCGGTAGATCAATCCCTCCCCAAGATTGTTGGGCTGCCAGTGGAGCCTCTTGCCAGGTACCAAAACCTCCTGCTTCAACACCCCAGCAACCAGCAACACCAAGCATCGCCCAGCGAGCATTCAGAAGTTCGGCCTCTCGAAAACGTTCCAAGTTCGCTGGCACTTCCCCAAGTCCCAATGGATCAAATCCATAGTCACTATTTAAGGAATAACAAAGACAGTACATTTAGTATAAGAGCACATGCAGAACGAAATGAAAAAAATAGAAGGATAGGATATATCGTACCCCGGTTTTGATCCATCTAAGTAAGATGGAAGCTTCGACCCTGGCATCCACGACGCGCGAGCAGTATGCTGGAGAATACATATAAGTAAATGAGGAATAATTTAACGAGAACATGAACCTTTGAGCATGTTCCGTTTGACGGACCAGTGAGGGATTTTCCCGTAAAAGAGGAAAAAGTACTGAACGAATACATGTCTTTATAGTTCTGAGGATTTACTTATGGCGCTGGCAAAGCTGCCTCGGGGTAAAATCAAATCTTATAATGATTATGGGCAAGATTTTTTCNTTTTTTCATTTTTTTCATTGCATGATGCCAAAAAAAAACTCTGGGGGCCTTTTCGAAAAAAATCTTTTCTCTTTGCTTATCAAAACTTTCAAAAAAAGAAGGAGGAGAAAGCAGCAAAGCGAGAAAAGAAAAGTTTTATCCATTTTTTTTCAAACGCAAGAAATTCAGGTTTTAGAAAAAAGTACGAGTAACGAAAAGAAAAGCTACGCGAGTATGGCCATAATATGGCCATAAAATTAATCACCATTCAAGGAAATAATGCCAACGCCACACTTTTTGTGCACGAATAAATTATTACAGGTCATATAGGAATTTTGAAAAATTTGAGGAATTCAGGTACATATCGCTAGCACCGCCCCTGCTTATTATTATTTTTGTGCTATTCTCCTATATTCTGCCAGTCACGTATTCAATATATTCTTCACCTTTCTGCAATTTTCTGCGTTGTGCTATTCAGGAAACTTTTTTAAAACTTGAGAACGTATTATTTGTGTGTCTGCATTATTCCAAGCCAAATTGGACTGCTTCTGTTCGTTTCCTGTCTGCATCTGTCCTGCACAAAATCCATTCATCTGTCCGGTCGGATTTGATTCATTTGTTGCAGCAATAGATAGATTTCTAAGTCCAATATTTTCCAGATTTTTGAATTGGATCCCGGCTCAGCTGTTAATGCCTCCCGAAAAAGGACACGATACAAAAAACGTAATAGTTTCAGATAAAGTTTCCATGTCAAATCAAATGTGGGTAGAGAAGTATCGACCAAAATCACTGGACGAAATTGCGGCTCATGCCGATATAGTTGCAACTATTCGTCAATTAACACACGACAAGAAGTTACCGCATTTACTATTATATGGTCCACCAGGTACAGGAAAGACAAGTATAATTCTTGCCTTGGCTCGTGAACTTTATTCAACTTCATTCACTCAAATGGCTCTAGAATTGAACGCTTCAGATGAACGAGGTATTGACGTAGTCCGTGAGGAAATCCAAGCCTTTGCAAGTACGTTAAGGGCTTCTTCATTTGGCTTCAAACTAGTGATTCTTGACGAGAGTGACTCAATGACCAAAGATGCTCAGTTTGCTCTTCGGAGAATTATAGAGAGATACACAAAATATACGCGTTTTTGTTTGATATGCAATTTTCCTTCGAAAATAATTCCGGCTCTTCAGTCCCGGTGTACGAAGTTTCGTCTTGAGGCACTTCAATTTGAAGATATTAGAAACAAAATTCAGCTGGTTTCCTCTGCAGAAAATTTAAAAATCACTGAAGAAGGAATACTGGCAGTATGTAGAGTTGGCTGCGGGGATATGCGAAAATCCTTAAATATTTTACAAAGCGCACATCTTGCTAGTAAAGATGTAATTGATGAGGATTTAGTCTATGCCGTTACTGGTAAACCTTTACCAGTAAATATGGGAAACCTCTGTGACTCTTTACTTACACTTCCTTTCAAGGAGGCAGTCATAGTACTGGTTGAACGAAAGATAATTGAAGGGTTGACACTATCAGACATAGTCGAAGCCATGATGGCGTATGTCTCCCAACTACACATATCTTCTTTTTTCAGAACGGAATTTCTAAGGCAACTCAGTGAGATTGATCGCTGTATGACTTGTTGTATGGGTGAACGCATACAGCTATTAACTATCGTATCCATATTTTCGAAGCTAAAATCTCAAATAAATCAATGAACAAAGTACATACTGTATCAATATACCAGCAAAGTTGAGCTTAATATTAGAATAGAAGTATTATAGAGCCAATTGAGCGAATGAAGTTGAATGTCGGAATTCATTACTTTCATCACCTTTTTATATATTGAGTGTATTTACAATTCAAACAAACCGTACGTGCGCAAAAAATATAAGTTCACGCTTAAATCCGGCCCAATAGACCAACTATGGGACTTTCGCGTTATATTGCGAAAGGTGGGATTTGAACCCACGCGCTCAGTTGAGCACCGGGATATTTACAGTAGAACAATGTGAGCACTTTTTTAAAATATAAACTATAATAGAGAGTT
>JGI20159J14440_10002083_pt1 | contig 13867 bp, 17 predicted proteins | sample COG_09_FD_14440 | JGI IMG/M metagenome (IMG submission 14440) | reverse complement strand
GCCGGCTTTGGCCCAGCACCATCCTTCATTCCCGCCTCTTTCCCGGGCGCCGCAATTCGTCGGGCAACTGGCACACCATTTATGGGGTATGCCGGCGCAACTTATCTATTACAGGAAGTTTGCAACAGCCTGTTTGATGCTCTGTTTCACATCCTGCCTCTGGGCACAGAAATGGATGCCACGCCGGCCACACCCACAACACTGCGCCGCGATTTCCCATGGGATGCGGATGCTCAATCGGCCTTGGATGCGATTGTTGCCTCTCACCCCATACTTACAAGAATCTCCGCTGCCAAATCTCTACGAGATGCTGCCGAAAAGAGCGCCCTCGAGAATGGCGAAGAGCGGGTTTTACTGAAGACTGTCAAAAGTCTTCAGCCAATTTCAGGAGAAGTATCATGACTGACTTTGCAAATGAAATATCCGGACTGTCAAAGCAATCCAAACGTCTTCGGCATTCAAAAAGCGAATACCGCGTATATCTTACGTTGATTTTTTTAGCCGCTTTGCCATTTTGTACTGTGATTTGGGCCTTTCGCCTGATCCAGAACATGACGCTGCCAACGCTAGGTCCGATTCAAAGCGCGATCAGCGAGGCGCGCACCATCACACCACGTATCTTCCAAACGTAGGTTAGCAATTCCCCGCGCCCAAACGGCCCGGGGTCAAAGATCCGCTCTTCCGCATGGGGCAGTGGAATTAAGGCAGGGGGTGTGCCCTTGTTGTAACCCGGCTGCAGGGGCCTTGCAGCGTCAGTACATATTTTCAGGAGAAGAAAATGGCTGATAAAAATGACCTAAGTTTTACAGGTCTTTCAGATGAACAAGCGCAGGAATTGCACTCAGTTTATATGAGCGGATTAACGATCTTCGCGACCGTTGCTATCGTAGCTCATGTGCTGACGTACATCAAACTGCCTTGGTTCGCTTGGTAAAGGGAGAGCATAGAACATGGCACAGTTTTACAAAATCTGGCTAGTATTCGACCCACGTCGCGTCTTCGTGGCTCAGGGTGTTTTCCTTTTCTTGCTCGCAGCAATGATTCACCTCGTTCTGTTGAGCAATGATGCAACCAACTGGTTTAGCCTCGCTTTGGCGGCTAACTGGCTGTTTTAATAACGCTTTGGCCGGCGTGTTTATCCCTCCGGCCAAAGCAAACAGTTGAGATTGAAACATAGCTGCGCATCTAAGGCAGCCGAAATGTTTAAGAGGGAGAAAGAAGATGGCATTGCTCAGCTTCGAGAGAAAATACCGCGTTCGAGGTGGAACGCTGGTTGGGGGTGATCTGTTCGATTTCTGGATTGGTCCCTTCTATGTCGGCTTTTTCGGTGTCACGACGATCTTTTTCGCCGCGCTTGGCACATTGTTGATATTTTACAGTGCCGCTTTGGGAGACACGTGGAATCCTTGGCTGATTTCCGTCAATCCACCCGCCATTGAAGTTGGCCTGGGCGTCGCACCTTTGGCCGAAGGCGGCCTATGGCAAGCCATCACCATCTGCGCGACATTCGCTTTTTTAAGCTGGATGATGCGAGAGGTCGAAATCTGCCGCAAACTCGGCATGGGCCTGCATGTGCCTTTCGCCTTTGGTGTTGCCATTCTTGCCTATGTCACTTTGGTGATCATTCGGCCTGTGCTTTTGGGCGCCTGGGGCCACGGATTTCCCTATGGCATCTTTAGCCACCTCGATTGGGTCAATAACGTCGGATATGCCTATGGCAACTTCCACTATAACCCTGCGCATATGATTGCGATCACCTTCTTCTTCACCACCTGCTTTGCTTTGGCATTGCATGGCTCGCTAGTCCTGTCAGCTGTGAACCCTGGTAAGGGCAAAACCATTGGCACGCCAGATCACGAAGACACCTACTTCCGCGATCTCATCGGCTATTCCATCGGGCCCTTGGGCATTCACCGCCTCGGTCTTTTGCTGGCGCTCAGCGCCGTTATTTGGAGCGCGATCTGCATCGTGATTTCCGGCACGATTTGGTTCGATAGCTGGAGCTCGTGGTGGGATTGGTATGCTGAATTGCCCTGGTGGGCGGATCTTTAAGGGGGACTGAAACATGGAATATCAAAATATTTTCACACAGGTTCAAGTGCAAGGTCCACCCGAAATGGGCATGGACCCTACGGGAGACATCGCCCGTGAGCGCACAAGCAAGGCTGGTTTCTCGAAACTGGCTGGCATTTTGGGCAATGCGCAATTGGGCCCGCTGCATCTGGGTATGTTTGGCGTCGTTTCTCTGGCGACGGGCCTGCTGTGGTTCTTTATCGTCGGCCTGAATTTTTGGGCCCAAGCGGATTACTCGCCAGCCGTTTTCATGCGCGATCTGTTCTGGTTCTCACTTGAGCCACCTTCAGAGGAATATGGTCTTGGCATGGCGCCTTTAAACGAAGGTGGCTGGTGGTTGATTTCCTCCTTCTTCTTGCTGGTCTCCGTCATCGCATGGTGGATCCGCACCTATCTGCGCGCCGAAGAGCTGGGCCTTGGGAAACATGTCAGTTGGGCCTTTGCCTCGGCCATCTGGCTGTTTTTGGTTCTTGGTCTAATCCGCCCAGTTATGATGGGCTCTTGGTCAGAGGCGGTGCCTTATGGGGTGTTCTCGCATCTTGATTGGACAAATCTGTTTTCACTGACCTATGGCAACCTGTTCTATAACCCATTCCACGCGCTCTCGATCGCCTTTCTTTACGGCTCTGCTTTGCTCTTCGCTATGCATGGCGCCACAATCCTGGCCGTATCGCGCTATGGTGGCGAGCGGGAAATTGAGCAAATCGTGGATCGCGGGACGGCCTCAGAACGCGCGGCACTCTTCTGGCGCTGGACCATGGGCTTCAACGCGACCATGGAAGGTATTCACCGCTGGGCGTGGTGGTTTGCAGTCCTGACAACTTTGACAGGCGGTATTGGCATTTTGCTCACAGGGACCGTGGTCGACAATTGGTATGTCTGGGCACAAGACCATGGCTATGCGCCGCTGGATTGATCTTAAGCATAAGGGAAATGGATTATGAGTGATCATCAAGACTATCTCGGAACTGGGAGTGACACAAAATTTCGGCTGCGCGCAGATGTGCTGATGCTGATGTTGAAAGGTGCAGGATACGCAGCTGTATTCTGTCTGGTGCTCTGGTTTGGACTTATGGTTCTGTATTGGATAGGCAAAGCCTTGCCCGAGGAATCGCGCGACACGCCCGATCCTGGCCAGGCATTTTTGCAACAGCCATATATCGAAACCACACGCGTTTAAGAATTTCCTCAAGCGCCCCGGCGCTTGAGGATCCGAATTCCAGATATCTCAGTCCCTGAATATCTGGAAGCATCGGGATGCAGCATCCTGATATTTCCTGTTGGCTACAGGGGGCAGGTGACTTCTAACATCAGAGGCACCTGCACCTGGCCAACAGGGCCAACACGCCAAGATAAGGATCAACCATGCCCTCTTTGCTTGACGAGATTACAACACCCTCAGACCTCAAAACCCTGAGCGACCAACAACTGGCGCAGCTGGCAGATGAATTAAGAGTCGACGTGATCGAAGCCGTCTCTCGCACTGGGGGACATTTGGGCTCGTCGCTCGGAGTGGTAGAGTTGACCGTTGCACTGCATGCAGTATTCAACACCCCAAAGGACAAGCTGATCTGGGACGTGGGGCATCAATGCTATCCCCATAAAGTTCTAACGGGCCGCCGCGCTGGCATGGGAACCCTGCGCCAAGAAGGCGGGCTATCTGGCTTCACCAAACGCAGCGAGTCGCCCTATGATCCTTTCGGCGCCGCCCATTCCTCGACCTCAATCTCTGCCGCTCATGGCTTCACCGTGGCACGCGATCTTGGACAAGATACAGGCGACGCCATCGCCGTCATTGGCGATGGATCGATCAGCGCCGGCATGGCCTATGAAGCGCTCAACAACGCAGGAGCTGAGGGCCGCCGGATGTTCGTCATCCTCAACGACAATGAAATGAGCATCGCGCCTCCGGTGGGCGCAATGTCAAAATATATGTCGGGGCTGGCCGGCACTGCGCTCGCACAGCTCAATGCCTTTGGTCAGGATATCGAAACCGTCCTGCCTGGCCCTATGCGCGACCACGCCCGTCGCGCGCGAGAATTGGTGACAGGCGCCGTCGCCTCACAGGGCACAATCTTTGAAGAGCTTGGCTTTGAGTACATCGGGCCCATTGATGGCCATGATATGAGCCAGCTCCTCTCCGTTTTGCGCTCTGCAAGAACCCGCGCCAAGGGTCCGGTTTTGATCCATTGCTGCACAGTAAAGGGCAAGGGCTATGCGCCAGCAGAAACCTCGGCCGATAAATATCACGGGGTGGCAAAGTTTGACGTGGCCAGCGGCGCACAGATGAAATCGGGCGCCAATGCGCCCAGCTACACCACAGTCTTCGGCCAAACCCTCACGCAATTGGCCGAAAAAGACTCCAAGATTGTTGGCATTACCGCAGCAATGCCCTCTGGTACTGGCCTAGATATCTTTGCCCAGCGCTTTGCGACCGCATGTTTGATGTGGGGATTGCCGAGCAACATGGTGTCACCTTCGCCGCAGGCCTGGCCGCGAGCGGCCTCAAGCCCTTTTGCGCGATCTATTCAACTTTTTTGCAGCGCGGTTATGATCAAATTGTCCATGACGTGGCGCTGCAAAACCTGCCGGTGCGCTTTGCCATAGATCGGGCTGGATTGGTCGGTGCAGATGGGGCGACCCATGCCGGCGCCTTTGATATTGGCTTTTTAACGGCCTTGCCCAATATGGTGGTTATGGCGGCCGCAGATGAGGCCGAACTGGTGCATATGATTACAACCGCCGCCGCCCATGACACCGGCCCCATCGCCTTTCGCTACCCCCGTGGCACAGGCACAGGCGTTAGCATTCCGCAAGAGGGCGAGTTGCTGCAAATTGGCAAAGGGCGCATTGTCCGCCCAGGCGCAGAGATCGCTCTGCTGTCCTTCGGGGGGCATCTGGCTGAGGCACTGAAGGCCGCAGACCTCATATCAGCACAGGGCGTTGACGCCACAGTGGCAGATGCGAGATTTGCCAAGCCCTTGGATCACGCGCTTATTTCCAAATTGGCCAAAACCCATAAGGTCCTCATCACTATTGAACAGGGCGCGCAGGGAGGTTTTGGGGCAATGGTGTTGCACTATCTGGCAGATACAGGTCTGCTTGACGGCCCATTGGCCGTGCGCAGCATGACATTGCCAGATCGATTTATTGATCAGGCCGCCCCAGATGCGATGTATGCGGATGCAGGATTAACCGCCACAGATATTGCAGCCACCGCCTTGCAAGCCCTCAAACGCGCGCCTGTCTCAGTCTAATCAAGCAGGGCGTCGCGCCTATGTGTCAAAAATCAGATCACTGTGTTGCGTCATGTAAATATGCAGCCATGGCGTAAATGAAGTCGGCGTGCGGTCCAGCTCTTGTCGCAAGTCTTGCCGGGTCACCCATTTCACCGCCTGGACCTCACTTGGGTTGAGTGCCATTGACACAGAAAAGCTGGTTTGGGCCACATAGACTTGCACCACTTCATGTTCAATCAGGCCATTCCCAACCTCCGCGCGGTATTCCACCTCACCACGGGGCGCGAGATCAAGGCCAGTCATGCCCAATTCCTCATCCAAACGCCGCCGCGCACAGATCAAAGGGTCTTCTGCCCAATGCGGATGGGTACAACAGCTATTCGCCCACATGCCAGGCGTGTGATATTTGCTCAAGGCACGCTGCTGGATCAAAATGTGATCCTCCGCCATCACAAAAATAGACACCGCCCGATGTTTGAGGCCCAGTTGATGCGCCATCAGTTTTTCAACGGGTTGCAGCGCACCATCTTGCCATGCCGGAATCATGATCGTCATCAGACACGATCTTCTGAAATAAGCCGGGTCAAATGCGCCAGATTTTTCAAACCAATCTTCAGATGCGCCATAGGTCGGGCCGCAACCAAGCGTTTGTTCATATAGGCTTCAAATGTCAGTTTTTGCACATCGATATCATGGCAAAGAGACACAAAGCGCTCGCGGCGCTCATCACTGCGATAATAGGCGTTTTGCATCGCACCTAGGACTTTGAAGACGCTTTTATGTTCCCGCATAAACAGCTTGCGCGCCAATTGTAGGTCTTTCGCGCGCCCGGTGGTCAAAAAGGCGCTGGCCGCCGTGGCGGCCACCCGACCGCCGACCATCGCGTAGTAGATACCCTCACCGGAAGACGGAGCAACCACCCCCGCCGCATCCCCAGCCAAAACCACATCGGTGCCATTGTCCCAACAATCCAGGGGACGCAAGGGGATCGGCGCACCCTCGCGCCGAATGGTCTTGCAATCGCTCAAACCGTGGGCGGCACGCAGCTCGGCTGTCGCCTTTTTCAAATCGACACCCTCAATACCGGTGCCCATTCCAACACTGGCAGATTTTCCATGCGGAAACACCCATCCGTAAAAATCTGGCGATATGGCCCCGTCATAAATAACGTCGCATCGCTTCGGATCGTAACTCATGCCCTCCAGCGGGGCTTCAATAATCTCATGATAGGCGATCACATAGGGGATTTTATCGCCATTTGGGACTTCTGATTTGGCCACCTTTGAGCGTGCGCCATCGGCACCAATGATGACTTTGCACGCCAAGCGCCGCTCCTCACCACTGTCCTTGTCGCGGTAGATCACAGTCGGATGGTCGGCATCCCGCTCAATACGCAAAAAGGTTCCCGTCAACCAAGTGGCCCCGGCCCCTTGCGCCCGGCGGCGCAAAAACGGGTCAAAGTGTTCGCGATCAACCATGCCCACAAAGCCATTCTCAATAGGAATATCAACCTTGCGCTGCGTTGGAGAGATCATCCGCGCGGTATTGATCCGTGCAACAATTTGCGAGCTGGGAATTGCGAAGTCCTCAATAAGGCGCGGTGGTATTGCGCCGCCACAGGGTTTAATGCGACCTTCACGGTCCAGCAGGGCAACATGATGGCCTGAACGTGCCAAATCTTCGGCCGCCGTCGCCCCTGAAGGGCCTCCACCGATTACAACAACATCAAACATAGTTATTCTCCTGCGACTAAATTGGTGGGCACCGGCTGCGCCCTGTGCTCAATGACCCGCATCGCCATGAGGGCGGCGGCAAAAAACAGCGCGGCTTCGAATATGAAAACTGCGCCAAAGGCGGGACCATCCGCCAGAAAGCTGCGGGTCATATCAACCAAAACTGCGCCCGTAAGGCCGCCGAAACCGGCGGCAATGGCCTGTGCCGCGCCCCAGAGCCCCATGCGGGTGCCCTCACGTTGACCACGGCCCTCTGAGCTTGACGCAAGCGCCATCATGGCGCTGATCGCCGATACTGCGAACATGCCGTTAAAGAACCCAAGGGCGACGACGAGATAGGTAAAATTCAGCGCGGTCGACATCAGACCTGACAAACAAATAAGCAACAAAACCGCGCCTGACCCATAGCATCCGCTCATGACCCATCTGCGCAGGGATCCAATTTTGAAACCCGTGGCCATAATGCCAACGGTGAGCATCCCAACAAAAACCCCGCCGTTTTGTGCGCCGCTGAGAGAGGTCGATTGCCCCGGCGTAAAGGCAAAAACCAAACCTGCATAAGGCTCAAGGATCAACTCCTGCATGAAATAGGCATTCATTGATAGAAAGACGAAAATTGTAAAATTCCGCGTTTTGGATTCCGCCCAAACCTCGCGCAGAGCCTCTTGAAACGGGATGTCCGGCTCCGAAGCGCGTGGGCTGACCGAACGCTCGATGTTCCAAATGGCTAGAACCGTCAACAAAATGGCCAATAAGGCGATCGTAATCACGACCGTCATAAGCCGCTCTGGGGAATAAGGATCCAAGAACTGCCCCGCCACACCTGCTGTAAGTGCAATGCCAAAGATCATCATCAACCAAGTGATCGTGGCAGCCGCCGCACGCCGATGTGCAGCCGTGGCCGTGGCCAGTAAGCCAATAGCGATGTGCCGGAAGCCCCAACGCCTATGCCGATCAACCCATAGGACACAATGGAGGCGGTCAATGCGAGCCAATAGTGCACAGCAAATAACGTGACAGCATAGGTGGCACCGACGCCGCCCAATGCCAAGGCGATCATGCCGCCAATAATCCAACGGGTCCGATTGCCGCCTACATCCGACCGAAACCCCCAGCGCGGACGCGACAGTTGGATTCCATAATGCAACCCGACCAAAGTACCCGGCAAAAGCGCCGGTAAAGACAATTCAACCACCATGAGGCGGTTGAGCGTGGAGGTGGTCAGCACAACAATGGACCCCAGGGCCATTTGCACCAATCCCAAGCGAAAAATTTGGCTCCAAGATAAGTTCATAGCAGACCTCGCAAGGCGATGGCGCTGATCATCATGCCCGAGACATACATCGACACGCCAGTGGCGTTATACCAAGGCGCACGCGCCTTCGGATCTGTCAGCATGACCCGCATCGCCCAAAACTGCGCTGCCAGAAGCGCCGCAATGATCCCGGCGAAAACAGGCCGGTCCCAGAAAATCAGCAGAGCGATAATGATCCCTTGTGGCACGCCCATGATCCAACAGGCCAGCCGCGCGGCCCGGTCTGAACCGAGTGTCACCGGCAATGAGTTGATGCCCAATTGGCGGTCCCCTTCGGTCGCCTTAAAGTCGTTCAATGTCATGATTCCATGCGCGCCCAAGGCATAAAGTCCCGCCAGAAGAATAATCCGCCAATCGGGCGCACCGGCAGATAAAACCGCAGCCCCCGTAAACCAAGGCAATCCCTCATAGCAGAGCCCCACCAATCCCGGGCCCCACCAGCCAGAGGTTTTTAGCCGTAGTGGCTCCGCAGAATAGGCCCAAGCTGCAAGAACGCCAAAGATGGTCGCCGCGAAGCCCCAGGGTCCCAATTGATACCCCACCAAAAGTGACAGCGCCGACATAGCCCAGGCGATCCACAATCCCCATTTTCCCGGGATGCGCCCAGAGGGGATGGGGCGGTCCGGCTCATTGATGGCGTCGACATGCCGATCACACCAATCATTTGCCGCCTGACTCATGCCGCAGACAATTGGACCGGCAAGAACAAGGCCCATAATTATCAAAACCCAATGGCCCGTGACAGAGGCCCCAGAAGAGACAATTCCACATAAAAACGCCCACATTGGCGGGAACCAAGTGATGGGCTTGAGCAAAAGCAACATGGCCATCGGCTCAGGCAAGCGCCGCGGCTCTATGGGAATATATTCTGTCATAGTGTAATTTTAGACTTACACTTAGCCCCACATCAAGTGTAAAGTTATATTTACGAATAAGGGTTTTTGTTTTGTCAAATTACTTGCGACAAACTGACTTTACCCAGATGAAAATCACGCTAGATAGAGTTCAAGCAAAGGAGTGAGAACGAATGAAAACAATTAAAATGGCCCTAATGGGTCTGTTGATGACAGCCGGTCCTGCGCTTGCGGGCGGCCACGCATCTGGGGACGCTGCTGCGGGCGAAGCGGTTTTTAAGAAATGCAAAGCCTGTCATGCCATCGTCGCTGATGATGGAACAGTGATTGTCAAAGGCGGCAAAAACGCGCCGAACCTTTATGGCATCTATGACCGCCAGGCAGCCGTACATCCTGATTTCAAGAAATATGGCAAATCCTTGGTCGCCGCTGGTGCGCAAGGCCTGGTTTGGAATGAAGCCGACTTTGTCGCCTATGTTGCAGATCCAAAAGATTTTCTAAAATCATATTTGGACGACAAAAAAGCGAAATCCAAAATGGCCTTTAAGCTGAAAGACGCGGAAGATCAGGCCAATGTTTGGGCCTATCTTGTGTCTGTGGCAGAATAACCGAGCCAACACTTTGAGAATGACTTGAGGCCCTTCAAAATTTGAAGGGCCTTTTTGTTACATGGATCGCACTGTATCAATCATCAATTGGACGTTTTGAGGATCCGCATCCGGGGTGATGCCATGACCCAAATTGAAGATATGTGGACCCTTCGACAGAGCGCCCGCGATGCGTTTGGTTTCAGCAACCAGGGCAGCGCCGCCTGTCACCATGTGGGATGAGGCAAGATTGCCCTGCACGCAGCCCTCAGGTTGCAAATTATCCGCAACCCATTGCGCATCGATACCATCATCAAAAGCAATGCAATCGGCACCAATCATGCGATGCAGGCCTGCATATTTCTCGCCAGCACCTCGCGGGAAGGCGATAATCGGAACATCGGGAAATTTGGCCTTTAATGCGGCCGTGATACGGCGCATGGGTTCAATGGAATATTTCATGAAATCTTCGCCCTTAAGCGATCCCGCCCAGCTGTCAAAGAGTTTCACGACCTCCGCCCCCGCTTCAATCTGCGCGCTGAGGTAGTGGATCGTGCCTTCAGTTATCAAATCAATCAGCGAGTCAAAAACAGCAGGGTTTTCAGCCTTCAGACGATGCGCTGGTCCTTGGTCAGCTGTGCCTTGACCGGCAATCATATAGGTCGCCACAGTCCATGGTGACCCGGCAAATCCAATCAATGTTGTGGCCTCTGGCAATTCTTCGGACAAAATTTTCACAGTCTTATAAATCGGTGCCAGATGCGCGTGAATGTCATCTGCCGGTTTTAGTTTTGCGAAATCTTCCTGCGTGGTCACTGTCGACAAACGCGGGCCTTCCCCGGTGACAAACCACAGATCCGCGCCCAGCGCCTGCGGCAGCAACAAAATATCTGCAAACAATATTGCAGCATCGAATCCATAGCGTCGAATCGGCTGAAGTGTGACCTCTGCTGCCAATTCTGAGTTATAGCATAGCGACAGAAAATCGCCGGCCTGCGCGCGGGTGGCGCGATACTCGGGAAGATAGCGGCCCGCTTGACGCATCATCCAAATCGGAGCGGTTGGAAGTGTTTCTCCTGCCAGAGCGCGCAAGATTACTTTCCTTGATGTCATTGTATTATTCCCAGATATTGCTTTGCAACATTATGCGCAGCATCAGTTCATAGAAGCAAGAGTTGTCAGGCCAAGTTTACATGTTTAGGGATAGGACATGACTTATACATTACCCACTCCGAAGACCCCGCTCAATATCGGCACCCGAGGCTCTCCCTTGGCGCTGGCACAGGCCTATGAAACACGCGCACGACTGGCCAAGGCTTTCGATTTGCCCTTCGAAGCCTTTGAGATTGTCGTCATCATGACCACGGGGGATCGCGTCACCGATCGTCCATTAAAAGAAATTGGCGGCAAAGGGCTATTTACCCGCGAAATAGAGCAAGCCATGCTGGATGGATCCATCGACATCGCCGTGCATTCCATGAAAGATATGCCCGTCCTGCAACCCGATGGCCTGGTTTTGGACACCTATTTGCCACGCGAGGATGTGCGCGATGCGTTTATCTCCCTGTCAGGCGGCGCATTGAGCGATTTGTCACCCGGTGCGGTGGTGGGGACCTCAAGCCTGAGACGCCAGGCGCAACTCAAATTACGGCGCCCAGATCTACAGGTCGTGGAATTTCGGGGCAACTTGCAAACGCGGCTCAAGAAGCTTGAAAACCAAGTGGCTGAGGCAACCTTTCTGGCCATGGCTGGACTAAAGCGATTGAACATGGATGAGGTGCCACGCCAAGCGATTGAAGTGGACGACATGTTGCCCGCCGTGGCGCAGGGGGCCATTGGTATTGAACGACGCATCAATGACGGGCGCATGGCCGATATGCTCGCAGCCATTCATGACCGTGAGACCGGACAGCGTTTGGCCGCAGAACGCGCCTTTCTCGCAGCGTTGGATGGCTCTTGTGAAACGCCAATTGCTGGGCTTTCTGAACTTCAAGGCAGCACAATGAGACTGCGCGGCGAAGTGCTTCGGCCCGATGGCTCCGATGCCATTCATGATGATATGGTCGTGCCAATCGAAGATGGCGCGCAAGCCGGGAAAGAAATGGCCGCAAAGCTCCTTGAGCAAGCAGGTAGGGGATTCTTTGACTGGCGAGAGAGTTAACCCCACAGCAAGCGTCTTACTTTTCGGCGCGACAGGAACCGCAGGACAAGGGGTGTGCCGCGCGCTGCATCGGGCGGGATATGTGGTCACCTGCGTTCTGCGCGCCGGCCAGACCCCACCGCAGCCGGCACAGCCTCTATATGCCGATATCACCCAGCCGATGCCTCATATACTAGGCCAATTCGACGCGGTCATCTCCTGCGTTGCCTCCCGCAATGGCGGCCGAGAAGATGCTTGGGCAATTGACCACGCGGCGCAGATGAACATTCTAGACGTGGCGCAAAGATTAGCTGTACCGCAATTTATTTTGCTCTCCGCAATATGCGTCCAAAAACCAAAGTTGCCATTTCAATTCGCCAAACTGGCCTTCGAAAAAGCATTGATCGCCTCGGGGCTCACCTATTCCATCGTGCGACCCACAGCTTTTTTTAAATCTCTTTCCGGTCAGATTCCGCGTCTGCGCGCTGGCAAGGCATTTTTGGTCTTTGGGAACGGTGAACTCACCGCCTGCAAACCAATCAGCGATGATGATCTGGGCAATTTCATGGTCGATTGCATAGCCAACCCGGCCAAGCACAATAAGATTTTGCCCATCGGCGGCCCCGGCCCTGCCATCACACCGCGCGATCAGGCCCAAGCCCTGTTTGGTTTGCTCGGGCGACCTGTGAAACTGCGCCGGGTGCCAGTTGCCCTATTGCGCATCATCTGCGGTGGATTGCGCCTGGCCGGTGTCTTGATCCCGGCCGCGCGACGCAAGGCGGATCTCGCCGAAATAGGGCTGTATTACGCAACAGAATCAATGCTGATCTGGCAAGGTGCACAGAGGGGCTATTCAGCGGAGCTCACGAGTTCAACCGGAACGGAACATCTGTTTGATCACTACGCAGAGATCATGCGCTCCGGCGCCGCCATCCCCCGAGGAGACCACTCGGTCTTTTAGGCGACCGCATGGGCAATGGCACATTGCTTCCATAAAGATTCAAGCGCCTCAACCAAATAGGCAATATCAGCGTCCGAATGCAGTGGTGATGGGGTGAAGCGTAAACGTTCCGTGCCTTTTGGAACCGTTGGATAGTTAATCGGCTGCACGTAGATGCCCCATTCATCCATCAAGTAATCCGCAAGCATTTTGGTCTTCACCGGGTCTTTGATCATCACCGGCACGATGTGACTTTGGTTTTCCAAATGCGGAATGCCCGCGCGATTCAATCCCGCGCGCAGTTTCGCGACCTGTTGCCGTTGACGTTGGCGCTCACTGTCGGATGTTTTCAAATGCATGATGGACACCCGCGCCGCTGCCGCGACGGCCGGTGGCAAAGCTGTCGTAAAGATAAAACCAGAAGCGAAGCTGCGAATGAAATCGCACAGAACAGAGGATCCGGTGATATATCCCCCAACAACGCCATAGGCTTTGCCCAAGGTGCCCTCGATCAATGTAATCCGATCCATCAGCCCTTCTTGCTCAGCAATACCGCCGCCCCGTGGTCCGTAAAGCCCAACCGCATGAACCTCATCGAGATAGGTCATTGCGCCGTATTTCTCGGCCACTTCAACAATCTGGCGTATCGGGGCGATGTCCCCATCCATCGAATAGACCGACTCAAAGGCCACAATTTTTGGCGCATCCACCGGAAGCGCCGCCAATTTCGCCTCCAAATCTTTCACATCATTATGGTTCCAAATAACCTTTTGAGCGCGCGAATGACGAATGCCTTCAATCATGGAGGCGTGATTGCCAGAATCGCTGAGAATGATACAGCCTTCCAGTCGACTGCCCAGCGTGCTCAAAGCGGCCCAATTGGANACATAGCCAGAGGTGAACAGTAAAGCAGCTTCTTTATTGTGCAAATCTGCCAATTCCCGCTCAAGCAAGAGGTGATCATGATTTGTCCCTGAAATATTGCG
>JGI20159J14440_10002054_pt1 | contig 13971 bp, 15 predicted proteins | sample COG_09_FD_14440 | JGI IMG/M metagenome (IMG submission 14440) | reverse complement strand
GAGCGTCAATGCCAAACCGATTGTGGCGATCATGACGCGGACGGTGAGTGCGTCAGGTATGGACTGGGCGACGTTGGCGGCAGCGGGCGTTTTAACCATTATTCCGGGTGCCATGGTGATCTGGTTTGTTCGACATTACATCGCAAAAGGCTTTGCGATGGGAAGGGTGTGAGATGTTTTCATGGATGTATTGGACGTTCCCTGTCGCTGTATTTTTTATTAGCGTCGGATTGATTCTTCTAGGCATGACGGTGTGGGAAATTCGGTCACCTTCGCCAACGCGAAAGGGCTTTCTTCCTATAGCGACAACGCGTGGGGATCGACTTTTTATTGGATTGGTTTCTGTCGCGTATATCAACCTAATTTTCGTTGGGGTCAGTGGCCAGCTAATGGATATTTTTTCGCTCGAATCGGAGCCCAGTGTTTGGGTGAGCTTCGCTGTTTCAATCGTCTTCTTTTTCTTCAATATGCGCAAAGGTTGAAAAACCGTTGCTTTTATAGTGGATGGCCTAGTTTTGTCCCGGGGCTTTCGACTTCAATTTACACGGGACATTACATCCGAATAGGGGACAACATGAAGATGCGTGCATCAACATTGGCCATCGCGGTTGCTATCGCGTTAGGTTCACATTCTGCATTCGCAGATCAAGCAGCTGCCAAGCGCTGGATCGATAGCGAGTTTCAACCGTCGACACTAAATAAAGCAGGTCAAACAGCAGAATTAAAATGGTTTATCGACGCCGCGGCAAAGCTAAAAGCGGCCGGCGTTGACGAGATTAACGTGGTGTCTGAGACCATTGACACCACAGCTATGAGAGCAAGACACTCGCCAAAGCCTTTGCCGAAATCACAGGTATCAAGGTTAATCATGATTTGATACAGGAGGGTGATGTTGTTGAAAAACTGCAGACGTCGATGCAGTCTGGCAAGTCAATTTACGACGGATGGATTACTGATTCCGACCTGATCGGCACACACTACCGTTACGGCAAGATCATGAACTTGACCGATTACATGGCGGGTAAGGGCAAGGTCTACACCAACCCTGGTTTGGATCTTAAGGACTTCATTGGCACCAGCTTTACGACGGCGCCTGACGGCAAGCTTTATCAGCTTCCAGACCAGCAGTTTGCCAATCTCTATTGGTTTCGCGCTGATTTGTTTGCCCGCGCGGACTTGAAGAAAAAGTTCAAGGCTAAGTACGGTTACGACCTAGGTGTGCCACAAAATTGGAGCGCCTATGAGGATATTGCCGAGTTCTTCACAGATGATGTGAAAGAAATTGACGGCAAACCGATCTACGGTCACATGGACTATGGCAAAAAGGATCCATCACTTGGGTGGCGTTTTACTGATGCGTGGCTGTCGATGGCCGGTACCGCCGATATCGGTATTCCGAACGGGCACCCAGTCGATGAGTGGGGAATTCGCGCTACGGCAGACGGCTGCACGCCAGTAGGTGCATCGGTTGAGCGTGGTGGCGCCACTAACTCGCCTGCGGCAGTGTATGCGCTGACAAAGTATATTGACTGGATGAAGAAGTACGCACCCAAAGAGGCGATCGGCATGACGTTCGGGGAGGCGGGGCCAGTACCTGCCCAAGGACAAATTGCACAACAAATCTTTTGGTACACCGCCTTCACTGCCGGGATGATCAAGCCGGGCTTACCCGTTGTGAACGAAGACGGTACACCCAAGTGGCGTATGGCGCCGGGCCCCAATGGCCCCTATTGGAAAGAGGGGATGCAAAATGGTTATCAGGATGTGGGTTCTTGGACGTTCTTCAAAGACCATGATGCTAACCGCACGGCAGCCGCTTGGTTGTATGCGCAGTTCGTAACAGCCAAAACGGTTTCCTTGAAAAAAACCTTAGTCGGTCTGACGCCAATACGTGAGAGCGATATTCAGTCTGAGGCAATGACAAAAATGGCGCCAAAGTTAGGTGGTTTGGTCGAGTTCTATCGCAGTCCAGCACGTGTTGCCTGGACGCCTACTGGCACCAATGTGCCGGATTATCCGAAGTTGGCGCAGCTATGGTGGAAAAACGTAGCGCAAGCGGTGACGGGTGAAAAAACCCCGCAGGGCGCGATGGATAATTTGGCCGGCGAGATGGATAAGGTCATGGCACGTCTTGAGCGTTCAGGTATGGCGGTTTGTCCGCCCAAGCTCAATAAAAAGAGCAGTGCGGCCAAATGGCTGAGCAATGACCATGCGCCTTGGGCGAAACTTGCAAATGAAAAGCCACAAGGCAAGACCATTGCTTATCAAACGCTACTCGATGCTTGGAAAGCTGGCAAAGTTCGTTAAACCGACTTCAAAAGTCCTTTGAACAGCCCCGAGCCTCTGGCTCGGGGTCTTCTCATGAATCGTACTGAAAAATTTACTAAATTAGCATCCGACGTGATCTGGGATCTCGTTGTTATCGGTGGTGGGGCGACGGGCCTAGGCACTGCACTTGATGCATCCCTGCGTGGTTACAGCGTGTTGTTACTGGAGTCCCATGATTTTGCCGGTGGTACATCCTCTCGGTCGACCAAGCTATTGCACGGCGGCGTGCGCTATTTGGGGCAGGGCAACATTGGCTTGGTGCGTGAGGCGCTGCAGGAGCGTCGGGCTATCTTAGACATTGCGCCACATGTCACTGCGCCACTCGCTTTCGTGATGCCTTCATATGCCCGATGGCGTATGGCGTTCTACGGCATTGGACTTAAGTTGTATGACTTGCTTGCGGGCGACTCTCGCTTGGGTAAAACGCAGTGGTTAAGCAAAACGGAAACAGAGCGCCTGTTACCCGGCGTTCAACGTGATGGCTTGCTTGGCGGCGTTAAGTACTGGGATGCACAATTTGACGATGCCCGCTTGGCGCTATCGATTGCGCGCTCAGCTGAGTTGGCTGGCGCCGTTATTTTGAACCACACCACCGTCACCGCACTGCGCCCAGTGACGCAGGCAACGGATATCGAAACGGACGCGAAATGGACGGTTGCTTGGACCGACCAGCGTCGTTCTGAGCGTGGCGTGGTGCGCGCAAGATGCGTCGTGAATGCGACGGGTGTCTGGGTTGACGAGGTCACGGACATGTTGCCCCCAAGGGGTGAAAAGCCGAGTCGAAAAATGGTCACCCCTAGTCAGGGCGTGCACTTGGTGGTTGAGCGCTCTTTCTTGGAAGGGGACACCGCCTTGTTGGTGCCAAAGACCGAAGACGGTCGTGTTCTTTTTGCCATTCCGTGGTTAGGGTCCCTGATTTTGGGAACCACAGACACCCTGCGTGATGATGCGCCGCGTGAGCCGAAGGCGCGCGAGGAGGAGATCGCATTTATTTTGCGGGAAGCGGGCAAGGCGCTATCTCGGTCGCCTTCTCGTGCCGACGTTCGTTCGGTTTGGGTGGGTTTACGTCCGTTAGTGGCGCCTAAAAAATCCAAGTCAACGCAAAAGATATCGCGGGAACACACCATTGAGTTGTCAGCGCCCGCCATGCTGACAGTGACCGGTGGTAAGTGGACCACTTACCGATCCATGGCAGAAGATGTCCTTGGAGAAATTCAGGAGAATAAGTTGTTGCCTCTGCGTGGCAAGTGCCAGACCTTGGCTCATCGGTTGTCGGGTAGTCAAGGCGCGCAACCGCATTCACTCACCGATTCGCCAGGCCTACACCTATACGGTGGTCTTTCAGCGGAGGTAGAGAAATACGATGGTGCGTCCGACGACATCGGTTTAGGAATGACAGCGGCAATGGTGCGCTATGCGGTTCACCAAGAGTTTGCGATGACCGTTGAAGATGTGTTGGCGCGACGCTGGCGTGCCTTGTTTCTTGACGCCAGAGCAGCGCTTCAGATGGCCCCGCGCGTGGCCGAGATTATGCGGGGCGAGAACGGATTAGATCCTGATTTAGACCCATTTGTAGCGCTGTGTCATCACTACCTTTTGGACGCATCAGCGCCTGCTGCCGATTGATGCGGCCGCTGATCAGGACTCTCTCCTAGACGCTTAATGCCTGCCTTGCCGCATTGACGATGCTCTGTGCATCGACCTGAAAGAATGCGCGCAGGGCGGCGCGTGTATCGCTGCGCCCAAAGCCATCCGTTCCTAAGGTCGTGAACGTTCGGTCCATGCCAACAAATTCTCGAACCGTCTCGGGTACGGCCCGCACGTAATCAGTGGCGGCGATGACCGGCCCATCGCTGAGCGCTAATTGTTTGGCAAGATAGGCTTGCCCAGCCGGTTGTTGTATGCCGTCTCTGGCTAACTCGCTCCAACTGGTGACGCTGTAGACGTGGACGTTAATCCCCTGCGAGACCAACTGCGTTGCTGCTTTGATGACTTCGGTCAGGATGGCACCCGAGCCCATTAGGGTGACGGTTGTGGCCTTGGTTTTTGTCTTGATTTTTCCGTTTCCCTTGCCCTGCGTTGGTGCCTCGTAATGCGCAAAATGGTAGCAACCGCGAATCACACCATCTTGACATTCTGGTGAGAGAGAGGGTTGTGCATAGTTCTCATTCATCATGGTGACGTAATAAAACACGTCGCGCTGCGCGATGAGCATCTCCTGCATACCGTGGTTGATGATGACGGCTAGCTCCCCCGCAAATGCCGGGTCATACGCCTTGCAGTTGGGGATCGTGGCGGCAATGAGGTGACTCGTGCCATCTTGATGCTGCAAGCCCTCGCCACCCAAGGTGGTGCGACCGGATGTGGCGCCGAGCAAAAAGCCGCGCGCACGTTGGTCTGCTGCGGCCCATATTTGGTCGCCAACGCGTTGAAAACCAAACATGGAGTAATAGATGTAGAACGGCAGCATCGCCAAGCCATGGACGCTGTAGCTGGTTGCCGCGGCGGTCCAACTAGCCATTGCGCCAGCCTCTGAAATGCCTTCTTCTAAAATCTGGCCATCCATAGCCTCCCGGTAAGACAGCACCGAGCCAATGTCCTCGGGCGCATAGCGTTGACCCAGGCTGGAGTAAATACCGACCTGCTTAAAAAGATTGGCCATACCAAACGTGCGGGCCTCATCCGCGACGATGGGCACGATGCGCGGTCCCAGTGCTTTGTCCTTGAGTAAGTTCGCGAGCATGCGCACAAAGGCCATGGTGGTGCTCATCTCTTTGCCTGCCGCGTCGAGGGCAAAGCTGGCGTAGCTGGACGTTTCTGGCACGGGTACGACATTCGCCACGGTATGTCGTTGGGGTAAGTAGCCACCCAGCTGTTGACGACGCGCTTGCAGGTAGTGCATTTCCGGACTGTCTGCATCCGGTTTGTAGAACGTGAGTGTTTTAGCCTGCTCATCGGTGAGGGGCAGGTTGAAGCGGTTGCGGTAGCTAATGAGCTCTGACTCGTCCAGCTTCTTCTGGCTGTGGGTGGTCATCTTGCCTTGGCCCGCCGTGCCTAATCCGTAGCCTTTTTTTGTCTGGGCCAAGATGACGGTGGGCTGGCCTTTATGTGCATTGGCCGCCGCGTAGGCGGCATGAATTTTGACCAAGTCGTGACCTCCGCGCTTGAGGCGGTCGATTTGGTCGTCGGTCATGCCTTGCGCTAAGCGTTGTAGTTCCTCGTTTTGACCGAAAAAATTGTCCCGATTGAAGCGGCCATCCTTAGCGGCAAAGGTTTGCATCTGACCATCAACGGTATTGGCAAAGGCGCGTACCAAAGCGCCCGTGGTGTCACGGGCGAACAACCCGTCCCAGTCGCTGCCCCAAACCAATTTGATGACGTTCCAGCCAGCGCCTGCGAACAGTTTTTCGAGTTCATCAATGATGCGACCGTTGCCGCGTACGGGGCCATCCAAGCGTTGCAGGTTGCAGTTCACGACCCAAACCAAGTTATCTAGTTTTTCGCGCGCGGCCAGTGTGAGAGCGCTCATGCTTTCGGGCTCGTCCATCTCGCCGTCGCCGAAGACGCCCCATACCTTGCGCCCCTCGCAGTTGATGAGCTGGCGGTGCGTGAGGTAGCGCATGAACCGGGCATGGTAGATGGAGCTGATGGGGCCGATGCCCATGGAGCCCGTTGGGAATTGCCAGAAATCAGGCATCAGGTAGGGGTGAGGGTAGCTGCATAGACCGCGCGCTAGCCCGGTGTTGTGTTGGTTCTCGGGTGCTTGCGCCGGGTCGGACAGAGCCGCTGGTGAGGTGAGTTCTTGCCGGTAGTGCGAGAGGTCATCGGCGCTCAGCCTGCCTTCCAAATACGCCCGCGCATAGACGCCAGGTGCGCTGTGCGGCTGGAAAAACACCAAGTCACCCAAGTGGCCGTCGGCGTTATCGGCGCCATGCGCATTGCGGGCGTGGAAGAAGTGGTTAAAGCCCACCTCAAACAGGTCAGCCACGCTGGCGTAACTGGCGATGTGGCCGCCCAGTTCGCCATAGGCTTGGTTGGCGCGCACCACCATGGCGAGGGCGTTCCAACGCATGAGCGACGACAAGCGCTCCTCTATGGCGAGGTCGCCGGGAAAGACCGGTTGCTGGTCGACGCTGATGGTGTTGACGTAGGGGGTGTTCAGCTCAGGGGTCCAACCGACCTGCTGCTCTCTGGCCACGGACGCCAACGCATTCAGAACAAAGCGCGCGCGCTCTGGTCCGTGCGTCTGAACCAGTGCATCGAACGCCTCTCGCCATTCTTGGGTTTCATCGGGGTCGGTGTCCCGCGATGCCAGCGGGTCTGCGGTACCCAGACGGTTGGAGAGCATGTGTGCGATGTTGTCGTCAGTCATCTGCTAAGTTTAGAAGTGTTTGGACAGAACTTGATTTCGAAATAACTTGTTAGAACGCAAGATAGAAATATAAAATGCCGTTTTATTACGTATTATCGGAATATTAGCTATGGATTCAATTGATTTAAAGATATTAGAAGAACTGCAGGCCGATGGCTCTCTCAGTAACGTGGCATTGGCCCAGCGCGTCCACCTCTCGCCCTCGCCGTGTCTGACCCGTGTGCGGGCGTTGGAGGCCCAGGGGGTCATTCACCGCTATGTTGCGTTGGTGGACCCAAAAGCCCTTGGACTTGGCTTGAACGTCTTTATCTCTATCAGTCTGAAGGAGCAGTCCAAGCAAGCGTTGGCCGCTTTCGAGCAGCGTATTGCTGAGCATGATGAGGTCATGGAGTGCTACTTAATGACGGGTGATAGCGACTACCTGATTCGCGTGGCGGTTGCAGACATCGCCGCGTTGGAACGCTTCATCCTGAACCAGTTAACACCGATTCCGGGGATAGAAAAAATCCGCTCTAGCTTCGCGCTGAAGCAAGTGCGCTACAAAACGGCTTTGCCCTTACCTGTCCCGGGTACGCGTCGCTGAGTGCGAGCCGACAGCGTGCGCTGACTAAGTTAGGTTGGTGACACAGACATCGCGGCTTTTTCAGTCAACGGATGATAATGAGCAAACACGAGCCCGGCGTGAGAACGCGAGGGCGCGACTTTAACGGAGCAACGGGGGAATCATGTCAACCAATACGCCAACCTTCAATGTAGAGAAGGGCAATATCTCGATTTATCAACCCACACAAGCGGGTCGTATTTTTCCGGATGTCCCCACGTTTAATGATGTGGATGCTGAGCGTTTGTATCTAAAGCAACGTTTGGTCGCGGCCTGCCGTGCCTTTGCTTTGGAAGGCTTTGATTACGGTTTCGCAGGGCACCTCACCATCCGTGATCCCGCGCGCCCAGAGCTGTACTGGACCAACCCCATGTGCGTGCATTTCGCCCAAGTGAAGGTGTCGAATTTAATTTTGGTGGACCACAGTGGGCACGTCATAGAGGGCGACTACGCCGTGAACCGCGCTGGTTTTGTTTTGCATGCGGCGGTGCATGAGGCGAACCCGGATATTCTCGCGATGTGTCATGCGCACACCGTTTACGGAACAGCGTTTGCTGCACTGGGCCGGCCGTTGGACCCCATTTCGCAAGATGCGGCCGCCTTCTTTGAAGACCACATTGTCATAAAAGATGAGGCGGGTCAGGTAGCGGTGGAAGAGAAGGCGGGCCTAGCGGTTGCGGACTGGTTCAAAGGAGTCAAAGCCGCGATTCACCAAAACCATGGCCTGCTCACCGCGAGTCGCCATAGCATTGAGGCGGCTGCATTTTGGTTTATTGCACTGGAACGCTGCTGCCGTCAGCAGTTACTCGTGGATGCCACGGGGCAAACGCCGCTTCTGATCCCACCAGACCGCTCACGCTACAGCCGTGAGCATGTGGGTTCAGAGTACATCGGCTGGTTGCACTTTCAAACCATTTACGAGCACCTCGCGAAAACGCAGCCGGATATGTTTGACTGAGTCAGGCGTCGCGGCAAGCTAGCCGCGACGACTAAATCGTCAACATGCCTTTTTTCTCAATATGGGCCACGACGTCGGCCAGCCCATCCAAGGTCTTCAGGTTGGTCATGACCCACGGGCGGGCGGCGGCATTAGGTCGCATCCGATCTGTATCAGCGCGCATCACGTCAAGGTCGGCGCCAACCATGGGTGCGAGATCGGTTTTGTTGATGATGAACAAGTCACTTTTGGTAATGCCTGGGCCACCTTTTCTGGGGATTTTTTCACCCGCTGCCACATCGATGACGTAGATGGTGAGGTCGCTCAGCTCTGGGCTGAAGGTGGCCGCTAGGTTGTCACCACCGCTTTCGATAAAAACGACATCTGCGTTTGGGAATGTCTCGAGCATGCGATCAATGGCCTCGAGGTTGATCGATGCATCTTCACGGATCGCTGTGTGTGGGCACCCACCGGTTTCTACGCCCATGATGCGCTCGGCGGGCAGGGCACCGCTCACCGTTAGCAGCCGCTGGTCCTCTTTGGTGTAAATGTCATTGGTGATCGCGATCAAGTCCCAGCGATCACGCATGTTTTTACAGAGCATTTCCAAGAGGGTGGTCTTGCCTGAGCCGACGGGGCCACCAATGCCAACGCGCAGGGGAGGCAATTTTTTGGTTCGATTCGGAATGGTGTGCAATGGGCTGGTCATGATCTAAAAAGGCGTGAGTATTGTGTTTCGTGGCGGGCTGACAGTATCGCCAGCCTCGGGGTAAATGCCTGAATGGCTTGTTCGGGGAGGGCCATAGCCTCTGCGACTGCATCGGGTATGGCGGTGGCCAAGCGCGCCAGTATGCGCTGACCCGCGTTTTGTCCTATGGGTACGGTTTTGATGGCGGCTTGGGTCATGTTCTCGGACCAGCCAAAGGCATAGGCTTGCAGTGCATCGGCGAGGGCTGGCCGACTCAGGGATAACGCCAGTGACATGACCAACGGATAGCTGGGAGGCAGCTGCGCGCAAAACGCCAAGGCTTCACGTGATGTGTTTTGTTGGTTGCGTAACCAGTCCAGCAGTGAGCGGCCCATTTGTTCTGTTTGTAGACGCATCTCTGCCGACTCGCGCGTCATCATCACCCATTCGGCCAGCGTCTGTAGCTTTGCCGTGTCGTGGTTTTGCCAAGCGGGAATTGCGTGGGCCATGAGCGCCATGTCACCCCGTGCCTGCGAGAGGTGGAGCTGGTCGATTAGCCAGTCACCCGCGCTGTGTTCATCATGCACAAAGCCATGTTCAATCGCGGCTTCCAGCCCTTCCGAGTAAGAGAATCCGCCCACTGGCAAGGCGGGGGATGCCAACCAAAGCAGCGCCAGCAGATTGGTCGTTCCCATGTCAGTGGCCATGGGGGTGATCACCATGTGGGTGGGGGTGGTCACTGTCGCCGTGCGCATGTGTTGCGCCGTGTCCGTGTCCGTGTTCGCTGTAGGCGCCAGCTTCCGGCTCAAAAGGTGCTTGCACGGCGGTGACAATCAGGTGCATCGCGCGCAACATGTCTGCGAGTACATGGTCAGGTTCTATGTGCAGGTAGGTTGGGGTGAGTTCAATCGGTACGTGACGATTGCCTAGGTGATAGGCCGCACGTATCAGGTCAAAAGGGGTGCCGTGTGTTTGACACGTGGTGATCTTCAATACCTGCTGGGGTGCCGCGTCTACGCGGATGAGGCGCCCGTCTTCGGCTATCAATACGTCGCCGCCGCGCACCGTGGTGCCTCGGGACAGGAACACGCCTATGGCACACCCATCGTCGGTTACCGCATCAAAGCGACTTTTTTGGCGTGTATCCCAGTCCAGCAACACGCCCTGCGCGTTGCGTATGAGCGCGCGTGACAGGCCGTGGCCATTTGCCATGATTTTGGAGCAAAGCAGCATCAGAATAAAAAGTAGCGTTGTGCCATGGGCAAGATGGCGGCAGGCTCGCACACCAGTAATTGACCATCGGCTTTCACTGCGTAGGTTTGAGGGTCGACATCCATGCGGGGGGTGTAGTCGTTGTGAACCATGTGGCGCTTTCCGACTTGGCGGATGTTCTTCACAGCTGTCAGCGTTTTGGACAAACCGTATTGGCCCCCAACATCGGACTGCATCGCCAACTGCGAGACGAAGGTGAGCGAGCCACGTGCCAAGGCGCCGCCAAAACTACCGAACATCGGTCGGTAATGCACCGGCTGTGGCGTGGGAATAGAGGCGTTGGGGTCGCCCATGGCGGCTAATGCAATAAAGCCCCCCTTCAACACCACCGATGGCTTAACGCCAAAAAATGCCGGTCGCCAGATGACGAGGTCCGCCCATTTCCCCACCTCGATGCTGCCGACCTCGTGGCTGATGCCGTGCGCAATCGCTGGGTTAATCCCGTACTTGGCAATGTAGCGTTTCACACGCCCGTTGTCGTTCTGTTGGGTGTCTGTTGGTAGCTTTCCGCGCTGTACCTTCATCTTGTGTGCGGTTTGCCATGTGCGAATAATGACTTCGCCCACACGACCCATGGCTTGGCTATCGCTAGACATCATGCTGATGGCGCCCAAGTCATGCAAGATATCCTCGGCAGCGATGGTTTCTTTGCGTATTCGACTCTCGGCAAACGCCAAGTCCTCAGGAATCGCCGGGTCGAGGTGGTGGCAAACCATCAACATGTCGACGTGTTCGTCCAGGGTGTTGACGGTGTATGGCCGCGTGGGATTCGTCGAGGAGGGCAGCACGTTGGCCTCACCCACTACTTTCAAAATATCCGGTGCATGGCCACCGCCCGCACCCTCGGTGTGAAAGGTGTGGATGGTTCGACCTTTGAAGGCGGCGACGGTGTCCTCTACAAACCCAGACTCGTTCAAGGTGTCCGTATGGATCGCCACTTGCGTGTCTGTTTCCTCTGCGACGTTGAGACAGTTATCAATGGCGGCAGGGGTGGTACCCCAGTCCTCATGCAGCTTCAACCCAATCGCACCAGCCGCAATTTGCTCGTTTAATGCGGCGGGTAAGGCCGCATTGCCCTTGCCTAAAAATCCGAGGTTCATTGGAAACGCATCGGCCGCTTGTAGCATGCGTTCCATGTTCCAAGGCCCCGGCGTGCAGGTCGTCGCAAAGGTGCCCGTGGCGGGCCCGGTCCCACCGCCGAGCATGGTCGTGATGCCCGAGGCCAAGGCCTCATCTATTTGTTGCGGTGCGATGAAATGAATGTGGCTATCAATACCACCTGCCGTCACGATCAGGCCTTCGCAACTGATGATTTCGGTGCCCGGCCCAATCACAATGTCAACGCCGGGTTGGGTGTCTGGGTTGCCCGCTTTGCCAATCGCAGCGATACGGCTGTTTTTGAGACCAATATCGGCTTTAACAATCCCCCAGTGATCGATGATCAGGGCGTTGGTGAGTACGGTGTCCATGGCGCCCTCTGCATTGGTGCGCTGCGACTGCGACATACCATCGCGTATGGTTTTACCGCCGCCGAATTTCACTTCCTCACCGTAGCCACCCGCGAGCAGGGTGAAGTCTTTTTCTACCTCTATGACCAATTCGGTATCTGCTAATCGCACACGGTCACCCACCGTTGGACCGTACATTTCTGCGTAGGCACGCTTTTCTATTTGAGCCATGTGATTCGTGTCTTTCGCTCGTTATTACTGGGGGTTGTCAAGGGCGCCTTGGGTCAATCCCCGAAAGCCATAAACCAGGCGGTCGCCCGCATAGTCAACCAGTGCCACCGTCCGCTGCTGGCCGGGTTCGAAGCGAATAGCCGTGCCCGCCGCGATGTTTAACCGCATACCTTGCGCCGCTTGGCGATCAAAACCGAGTGCGGCATTGGTCTCTGCAAAGTGGTAGTGCGAACCGACTTGGATGGGGCGGTCGCCGGTGTTTTGTACGACCAGCGTTATTTCTCGCCGTCCCACGTTGATTTCGTGGCTGCCCGGGTCTGTAATGAGTTCACCTGGAATCATGTTGCCGCCTTGGTGGACGCGCTGACTCGTGGTTGCTTGCGCCAGGCCATGCGGACTAGCAACACGCTGGCAGTTAGCGCGGCAGCCACTCCCATGCTCATGCCCATGTTCATGTCCATGCCAATGAGTACCATCGTCAGGTCGTGGTGGTCCGCCGCATGTGCATGTGCTTGTGCGGTAAGGGGTACGAGTGACAAGCTCGCGCTTGCGAGGGCTGCTGTGATTTTCATGGTCATGTTCCTTCTGTGATGGGCGCTGACAGGAGCTGGATTAGGTGATGGGCTGGTGGACGGTTACTAATTTGGTGCCATCCGGGAAGGTTGCCTCGACCTGAATGTCCGGAATCATCTCGGCCACGCCGTCCATAACGTCGTGTCGCGTTAGCACATCTCGTCCTGCACTCATCAACTCGGCAACCGTGCGTCCGTCGCGTGCACCCTCCATCACAGCGGCGCTGATTAGCGCAATAGCCTCTGGGTAATTGAGCTTTAGGCCCCGTGCTTGACGCCGCTCCGCGAGTAGGGCTGCGGTAAAAATAAGCAGCTTGTCTTTTTCTCTGGGTGTAAGTTCCATTACGTGATGTCTTCAGGTTGGCTTGTATGAGTTATGAAGCTCATGCAATAGCCGTGCCATACGCTTGAGCGTTCCAGGCAAGGTTTACATATTCCACATGCGTGGCACGTTATTCGGTAGCGCCCATAGCGCCTTGCGCCAATTGGCCCAGACCGCGCGCAGCAGCGCGATGTTGTCTTCTACGAGAGGGGAAAGAACACGCACCACAACCACATGGCGGTTGGGAGACGTGGCTCCAGCAGAGACCCGCAAAGGATGCGCCTCTAACGTTGCGCGACACACAGCCAAGGCGTCACTCACGCGGGCGGGCTCTAGCGGCAGACCTGACCCGAATACCAGGGTGCCCATGCAGCGCATGCCGTCCAGACCCAACGGGCCATTCAACAGGCGGTCGTCGTTCGCGCGAATGAGCCCGCGCTCCAGCCAATGACCATTGATGGCCATGTGCTGCTGGAATTGCCCTGTCTTGAACGGTAAGTTGGCGTTCGGTAGTCCCAATGCGGTGATGTCCCACGCCATCATTTCAGCCCCCTCAGCCAATTCAAAGCGCGCATCGTTTAATGCATCGCAGCCGTCGTAGGCGATGGCCTCTAGCGGCAGCCACTCCAGTCTGGCGCCCGATGCCACACGCGCAACCATGGCTGGCCAAGCCCGCTTCGGATCGGTAAAAGCGGGTCGCACCGGGTGTGGTGACTAGCGCATGGGCGCCGACGCCAACGTCGACTTGGACATCGATCGCATCGCCGCCAACCAGCCCACTGGGCGGATGAACCAAGACGTTATGGCAGATGCCATCACCCTCTGGGTAAAGGCTTTTTAGAATGCGCAGCGGGCCGTTGTGCGTGTGCTTGACGGTGGTGCGATTCAGATCTCGTTGATAGCGGAGGTCCAGTTGCGCGCGCCATCGGCTGGGTGTGTTCGTTGTAGGGGGCGACGCATTCATGGGTAACAAATTTTGTTTTTTCGGGCATTTCCCTATGCGCTCACACGTCGCTCGGTGTGTGCATGACGAAAAGGGCGGTCGCGGTTGGGTGGGTTGATGACAGGGGTTGTGCTCGCTAAAGTAGCAACGTTATCAGCAGTACCAGCAAGTTCGGTGCCTGTCTGGTTGCCCCGATACGTGCACCGCGCTCCGCGACCTGTCACTGTTTTGGTGCAAGCCGTGCGCAAAGTGGTTAA
>JGI20159J14440_10002052_pt1 | contig 13986 bp, 14 predicted proteins | sample COG_09_FD_14440 | JGI IMG/M metagenome (IMG submission 14440) | reverse complement strand
ATTGGAAACTCTGAATACTTGATGGATACTGAGGTTTCGGCACATGGTGTATCGGGTTCGATTCCCGCCACCTCTACCAAAGCTTCAGGTGGAATGTAAAATCTTAGTTAGAAAGAATTCTATGAATTTCACTTTTATTGAGTTGATTCGCTACCAGTGGCTGAGAACCGTCAGGTTGAGCTTGTTGCCATGTGGCTATCAAATCTTCATTTTGGAGGAAAATTGTGGAGACATACCGGCTACATCCTGTGGCATGAGGTGATATAAATAGAGGGAAGTCAGTAGATATGGGGTTGATCCTTGGGAAGTCATCGTCCCAGCCCCAAGCTAAGCCACCTAATTCTTCACAGGAATAACCTCTTGGGCGTTTTGCTGCTTGTGGGTTTTGGTCTAAAGAGCGAAGGCATTCCGCTCCATCGTAAAAGTAGAGTGACAAATCAGGGATATCGGAAAAGGAGCCAATTTTAGGAATTTGGAGTCGTTCAGTTATTCGGGAACAGGCAACATCCCAACTGTTGCCACGTGTTAAAACAGAGTCACTGAATTGGTTAAACGAATCTTCATCTTTCTTTCTGCGAGTAAGTCCAGTATTTGAACTGGACCATGAAAAGGGATGGTTGCAATAAAGTAGTTCGGTACTCCCATCTGCAGAGTGAAAGGCGACCGGATCTTTAATATGGAGAGTGTTTGCTTCTCTAGATGATGCAACAGTCTCGATAGTACCCAAGTCAATCGACTCCGCATCGGTGCCGCGTAACAAATCAACTGTCCAAACACCAGTGCCCGGTTTTTGAAAATTAATCAAGTGTTTGGGGTAAGCGATCCTTTTTTCTGTCGAAATGAAAAGTTCGATACCATCTGCTTGGGCACCTTGAAGCAAGCACCCTCCCTCGATTGAAACAATCTCAGAATCATGACCTAGGTCTTTCTTTGAAAAAGATAGTATCTTGGAGAATTCTTCGGTAATCGCCTTGCTTTCAAAAATAGCAAATTCCAGTCCTCTTTCTCCTGCACCTGTACCGGTAGTTGAATCTCCCGCATTGCGGTACCTCCCACAAATTAAAATACGACCACTTTTCTCTTGGATAATATTACCGCCCCCAAACCAGTACCCTGGGTTTTGTTCGAGGGCTGGGATAATAATTCGTGCTTTGTGCTGATCAATGAGTCTTAGTCCGAGTTCCCGTAACTGATCGATTTTGCCTTTCTCTAACATTACCTTAGCATTCCTGCCGCCAAAGTTTCATTGGTAAAGGGGTCCACCAAGATAAAGCTTCCCGTATTTCGATTTCTTCGGTAGGTGTCATGAAAAATAGGTTGAGAAATTCGAAGTGACACTCGGCCGATGTCATTCATATCGAATGTATCCACACCTTCCATTTTCCTGAGAGAATTAACATCTACCTTATAGCGAATTTCGGATACGATGGCCTGTGCTTCTTTGGTAGTGTGTCGGAATATAAACTTAGAACCTTTTGATAATTTCTTATTTCCGGAAAACCAGCAGATAAAGGCATCGAGATCTTGCTCCACTTTTGGCTGGTTATTCGGCTTTACGATCATATCTCCGCGACTGACATCAATTTCATCTTCGAGTAGAATAGTGACAGATTGGGGATGGTATGCCTCTTCGATCTCGGTCTCTCCTTTTAAGATTTTTGAAATCTTGGTAGAAAATCCTGATGGGAGAATGGTGACCTCATCGCCTAATTTAAAAACGCCTCCTGCTACTCTGCCAGAAAAACCACGAAAGTCATGGTGCTCGTCCGAATGCGGGCGAATTACCCATTGTACTGGAAACCTTGCGTCCACATGGTTGCTGTCGGATCCTACATAAACATTTTCAAGGTGGTATAAAAGTGGTGGTCCCTTGTACCATTGCATATTTTCGGACCGATCCACTACATTATCACCTTTGAGGGCACTAATTGGTATAAAGGTTAAATCAGTCACATTTTCAAGGCGTGATGCAAAGTCGGTATATTGTCGAAGGACTTTCTCGTATTCTTTCTCGTCGTAGTCGACAAGGTCCATCTTGTTGATACAGACGGCAACATGCTTGATGCCCAGCAGGTCGGCGATGAAGGTGTGCCTGCGAGTTTGTTCTACTACTCCATTTCGAGCATCTACTAAAATTAAAGCGAGATTCGCAGTGGACGCACCGGTAACCATATTCCTCGTGTACTGGATATGCCCCGGAGTATCAGCAATGATGAATTTTCTTTTCGGCGTGGCAAAGTAACGGTACGCGACATCTATGGTAATGCCCTGCTCTCTTTCGGCACGAAGTCCGTCAGTCAATAGGGCTAAGTTGACATGTTCGTCCCCTCTTTGCTTGCTACTTCTTTCAATTGCTTCGAGTTGATCTTCGAAAATGGCCTTGGTGTCATGAAAAAGTCTTCCGATTAAGGTACTTTTTCCATCATCTACACTTCCAGCTGTGGTGAAGCGGAGGAGATCCATATCAAGATAGTTGTTTTGATCTGTCATTTTAAATAAATTTTAGAATTAGAAGTATCCTTGTTTTTTTCGGTCTTCCATTGCCGCTTCGGATCTTCTGTCATCGGCACGCGATCCTCGTTCAGTGACTCTTGATGCAGCTACTTCCGCAATAACTTCATCAAGATTTGATGCTTTTGATAAAACCGCTCCTGTACAAGTTGCGTCCCCAATCGTCCTGAAGCGAACGATTTCTTGTCTCGGTGATTCATTTTCGCGGGGGGTGACAAAATCCGATACTGCTAACAAACTACCATTCCTGTCCACGACTTCTCTTTCGTGGGTAAAGTATAAGTTAGGCAGTTCGATATTCTCAATTTTTGCATACTGCCAAACATCCATTTCCGTCCAATTACTCAAGGGAAAGATGCGGAAGTTTTCACCCTGAGATTTTCTTCCATTGAATAAGTTCCACAATTCAGGTCTTTGATTCTTTGGATCCCACTGACCAAATGCGTCTCTATGGGAGAAGAATCTTTCCTTTGCTCGTGCTTTCTCCTCATCTCGTCGTCCTCCCCCCAGGCATGCATCCAGGGACTCCTTTTCAATGGTTTCAAGAAGTGTTACTGATTGGAGTGCATTCCGACTTGCATTGGGGCCAGTCTCTTCGACAGCAGTGCCATTATCTATAGAACTCTGCACATGCCCGACAATTAACTGAACGCCAGTTTTCTTCACAAATGAATCGCGAAATGCGATGGTCTCAGGAAAATTATGTCCAGTATCCACATGGACGAAAGGAAAAGGTATTTTTGCTGGGCTAAATGCTTTCGCAGCAAGATGAGCCATTACGATTGAGTCTTTTCCACCTGAGAAAAGAAGCCCTGGGCGTTCAAATTGAGCAGCGGTTTCGCGTAGAATGAAAATTGCCTCCGATTCTAACTGCTCTAAGTGAGTTAAGTTGTAGTTTTGCATAAAATTAGTTTCGAACCTCTTTAATGATTCGATCAAAGAGTTTTTGGGATGACTCCTCTGGTGACTCTAAATCTGTCTCAATAGTAAGCCATGGATTAATGGGCTCTTCAAAAGCAGATGATGAACCAGTAAAGTCCTTAATCTCCCCCGATTGAACTTTTGCGTACAATCCCTTCACGTCTCTGTTCTGGCATATTTCAAAAGGGGCTTTGATATAAATCTCCCGAAATGATTCTTTCCCGATAATACTACGAGCAAATTCCCTAAATTCTTTTTTGGGCGAAATAAAAGATCCAAGCACTACAAGGCCATTCGACAATAGGATCTTAGCGACTTCACTTGCACGCCTTAGGTTCTCTGCTCGATCCTTCTCACTGAAAGCCAAGTCCTTATTTAAGGAACTTCTCAAGTTGTCGCCATCGAGCACAGCCGAATGAATCCCCGCATTATGAAGATCCCGCTCAAGGTTGAGTGCAAGTGTACTCTTGCCCGATCCTGAAAGGCCACAAAACCAAAATACGCACCCTTTCTGACCAAGCATCCCCTCTTTATCACTACGCTGGAGCATGCGATCGTTAATGGGATGAATATTGTCCGGGTTCATGTTGAATATTTAAATAGAAGTGGAATACACTAATGAAACAAACAAGTAAATGCGAGAACATGTCATACACATTCTATTTCGAATTGATGAGCAACGATTTGATGCTCATGGGTAAAATAATATTTACTTTTTGGGAGCCGCACCAGCCAAGTTGAGAGAGATCTCAATTTCATTTGCAACCTTGTCGAGGCTTTGTCCTTTTTGAATATCAAAATCATCTCGTTGAACTACAAATTTAGAGCGAAGTATAAGGAGGTCACCCGGGGTTCGGTTTCTCTTGATCAGTAAATCTTTTAGGTAAGTAATTTTGACCGGTATATCCATCTCAATAGTAATGTGGCGAATTGACATTTTCCCCTTGGCGTCTGCGAGTATGTCATTCTTAACTTTTCTAATATTATGGAGTTTGGAAAGTTGAAATTTGATTTGTTTAAATTTGTTCACTTCAAGCCAGTCATCTCCATGCATGTGTTCTTTTAGGACTGGATTGCCTACATGAAGGCTACTTGACTCGAGATAAATGGTTCCTTTTGTTTTCTCGGGTTTTTTGGGATCAAAGGTTACCTTTCCTGTTATGCTATCTCCCGAGCCATTAATGGACTCCAGTGGAGCATCCATTTGAAAGATGATGTTGTTTACCCCCTTTGGGTCTTTAAAATCAAAATCGATTGGCTTTGCTGTAACTAATGCAGTAGAAATAACGAGGATTGGAATAAGAAATTTTTTCATTAAAACTATCCAATACTTTAATATTAATAGATCAACTTTCTTTTGATTAATTGGGAAAGAAAGAGGGGTTGGCAAAAGACTGGGGCAGTGCCCTATTTAGTCATGCTTGATCAGGCCCGTGGGTGAGACAGTCCATGGACTTGCTTTAATCGTGAGACTGAGACATGAGTATAAACCTGAGTGGTCGAGAGACTGGAGTGTCCCAGTAACTCTTGGACGGCACGTAGGTCCGCACCATTATTAAGTAAGTGAGTAGCGAACGAGTGCCTCATCTTATGTGGTGTCAGATCGATAGGTAATTCGGCAGATTTTAAGTATTTTTTAAGCAGTAATTGAACGGAGCGAATCGATAATCTACTTCCATTCTTATTGATAATGACTGGTGCGCCAGGAGACGAATCCTTCGTGTATTGAATACGGAATTGCTCCAATGTCTTCAGTGGTTTTTGCCCAATTGGGCAGATCCGTTGCTTGTTTCCTTTTCCCACTACTTTGACCGAGCCATCGATTGGGTTTATATCCCCATAATTTATTCCGATCAATTCACTGACTCGAAGTCCTCCCGCATAAAGTAACTCTAAGATCAGAAGGTCGCGAAGTCCATGAAAGCTTATTTTCGTATCGCTTGTTTTTGCGGAAGCAGGTTGTTCCAGTAATTTAAAAACCTGCTTTTCGGAAAGAAATTTAGGTAATTGTTTTTCTGGTTTCGGTAAGGTTAAATTATGGAAAGGATTGATTGTGATCCATTTCCTAATTAGGCAAAATTTAAAAAAAGTTTTAATTCCCGATGCATGATTTCTAATTGTTCTACGAGAATATTTATTTTGGATTTCAATAACATAGGAACGACACTGAATTTTAGTTACCTCATCAGGTCGGATTACTCTGCCCTCACATTGTAGCAACCAGAGGAAGAAACTTTGAATGGCATGCTGGTAATTACGCGTAGTGTAATCAGACAGTCTTCTCTCTAACTTTAAGTGAGCGATGAATTCTTTACATTCTTGAGAGACTGCAATCTTATCCGTTTTGCTTACTTCAACCTTTGCCATGTCTCAATCGCGAGTTCGTAAATTGCAAAAAAGAAAATGGTAATAAAGGTAATCACCGCGATTGTAAGATAGAATCCGAAGCTTGTTTCTGGCTTTCTGGGTTGCTCGGGTCGGTATGCGTCAGATGTATTATCATAGGGTTCTATGGAAACTACATTATGAGTTCTTTCCTCTCTACTCCTTAATGGTTTCCTTTGACTCATAGTAATAATTTGATCTCCCAATCAGAGAAATGCAAGTTTCAACGAAGGATATTATTTTCCAAAAAGAAAAGGCTCAATTTTAGATCTACACCCCTCGAAATCATCTTCGAGTAAATAATGCCCAGAGTTGGGGAATTTGTGGGATTTAATATGGGGTAATCTTTTCTCCCATTCTTTCAGGAATCCAGGATGAAAGCAGAAATCTTTCATTCCCCAGCAGGCCAGTACCGGTGTCTTGCTGTAGGAAGCAAGAGAATCTGAAGTTTCTTTTAATAATGGCAATGTGGGGTGATTCTTTTCATAAGGAATATCTTTAACAAACCGCCAAACTGCTACGCGATTTTCCCAATTATGGTACGGGTACAAAAAGCCTCTCTTGATTGGGCGTGGAAGCGTTTCTTTTACTGCCATTACAGTTGCAGGTGCCGCAAATCCATTGAGTCCTCGAACAAGTAAAGCACCTAAAATCGGCAATCGACATAATAGAATTCGTAAGGGTACATCCCTTGATGGAAATGCCGCGGTGTTCATCAATACAATCTTCTCAATCCTTTCGGGCTGATTTCGAAAAGCCGACAATCCAATCGCTCCACCCCAGTCATGCACAACTAAGCGAATGCGATCGATCTTTAAGTGGTCCAGTAAATCAATGATATTCTGACCATGACTCTCGAGGTTATATTGAAAATCAGGATAAGCCGGCTTATCAGATAAACCGCAACCAATATGATCCGGCACTATGCATCTTCCATGTTCCCTCAGCGCCAGTATTAAACGGCGGTAAAAAAAGGACCACGTCGGGTTGCCATGCAGAAATAGAGTGGGAACGCCTTTGCCCTCCCCTTCATCTAAGTAATGAAGATTAAAACTGCTTTTTGTTTTAAACGAATTCCCCTCGAAAGGGTATTGCTCGGCAAGTGAGGGGTGAATTTTCAAGAGTTGATTGATAGCATGAGGCTGGACAACCCACTTCCGATGCCAAGCAGGACCGCCTTCTCATTTACTCTCTGCGGAGAGTCCTCACATGCCTGCGTATAGGTAAGTGGCAAAGATACAGAACCACAATTCCCCAGCGTTTCAAAAGTGGAGTAATTTTTGGACGAATCAAGTTCAAGTGCATTAAAGAGGGTTTGTGTATGTACTTTTCCAACCTGGTGAGTGGTGATTAACTCAGGGCTCGATGGAGTCCATTTGCTCAGTGCCATAAATTTCGCCCAAGCCCTTTTGGCTACCGAAATTCCAGCATGTAGAAGTTCTTCTGAGTCAGTTTGCATGACAAGTTCGTCCCCTGAGGAGTCGCCTTCACAAAGGTGGTTGTAGGACGTATCAGTCTCACATGAAAATGTCCCGAGTGTGGGACGATCTGAGGAGGTTAATTTTTTATTAACTAATGTCCACGCCACCGCACCCGCACCTATGGTTAAGTTTGCAAAAAAAGGCTTTATCTCCTTACGGTTTAATTCTCCCTGGTTGAGTATTTTAATGGTTCGGTCGACTAATGGCTTCCCGTTTTCTCCGGCTACAATCATCGCTCTATTTATTTGCCCTGACTCAATCATACTGGCAGCCAGTACTACCGCATTGATAAATCCAAGGCAGGCGTTTGAAATATCGAGAATTTGTGTATCTCCACTTAAGTTTAGTAGGTTGTGCACATAAGATGCAGTAGCAGGCTCAAGTCGATCCCGGCAAACGGATGAATGGATAAGAAGATCGATCTCATTGGGTGGCACGCCCTGATCCAGTATTTTCTTCCCCGCTTCTGCAGAGGCTGCAGAGGGGCGATGATTGGATGGCCAGAACCTTCTTTCTTTGATTCCGGTCATTAATTCAAGCCTTCCCTTCGGTAGTTTTAGGCGTTCATAAAGCGGGGAAAGTTCATTTTCAATCTCCTTCGAGGAGAAGACTTCCTGTGGTAAAGCGGTCGCCATTCGCTTCAATCGCAACTTGTGTGAAAACTTTACTCATCGATTTTCATTGTAGATTCAACCACATCCTTATCAAAGTAATTAAAACCCATACCGGCGTCTATTACTATTCCCTGTCCATTGATTCCCGAAGAGCATGGGCTTAACAGAAAAGCGGCCAGGTTCGAAACCTCTTTTGTAGATAATGCTTTTTTTCGAAAGGTTAATTTTTCAGCGTATAAATAATTAACTAAATATCCCGGTATTCCAGCAGATGCACTTGTCTTGAGAGGCCCTGCATTCACCGAGTTAAACCTGACTTGACTGTCTCGGGAGAATGATTTCGCGAGGTATCGGACCGAAGTCTCAAGGGCAGCCTTAATGGGGGCCATGTAACCATAGTTTTCAGCCGTTACCGTTGTAGAGGAGATTCCGATAGTAACGATTGATGCATCTGGGCAGAGAAGTGGTTTACAAACATTTGCCAGTTCAATAAGTGAGAAGGAAGATATTTGAGTCGCTTGTAAGTAATCTTTTCGTTTGGTTTTGTGAAAAGGTTGTAAGCCTTCTGAGAAATTAGCAAAGGCAATTGAATGAAGTACACCGCTCAATTTTTCTTCTTGTAAGACCTCTTTTAATGCAGAACCGAGATCAGTGATTTGGTCCTCCTCTTCAAAGTCACAGATTAAAATCGTACTTTCTTTAAGGTATTTTTGCAGTTCATCCTTCCGCTTTTGACTTCGAACGGAATAAATAACCCTTGCGCCTTCAGATTCAAGAAGTTGACTGACTACAAAGGCAATGCTTTTGCGGTTCGCAACGCCAGCAACCAAAAATGTTTTGCCATTAATATCAAGGAAGCTCATAGATTCACTCTTGATTTTTCACAAGTGCGAGTGCGAATGAGATCGTTAATGCAGTTTTTCCTTTATTTTTAATTTCACCAGTTAAATTATAAAACTGTCCGATTTGATCTTTTAATGAAACCGAAATCTCAATTTCATCTCCCGGTAAAACCATTCGCTTAAACCGGGCATCTCGAATTCTGGATAGAACTGGAGTTACATCCTCATCCTTGAGCGATTGGTTCTTCAAGTAGTCCGCAAGGAATATTGCGCCAGTCTGAAATACAGATTCACAAAGTAATACGCCGGGCATAATCGGGTTGCCGGGATAATGACCTTCAAAGAAAGGGAGATCAGCACGGACCGAAAGGGAAGCTGTGGCACCAGTTTCTGTGATGTCTAGAATTTTATCAATAAATAAAAAGGGTGGTCTGTGCGGTATTCTTCTGTGTATTTCTTCCATGAAATCTAATNGNTTTTTANAAAAGTGAGAGNTGTTCTTTTAGTCTTGGTGCTTACTGCTCAATTTACTACGCAGAAAACTATCCACTTTGTTCGCAGTAATAACCCCATAATTCATTGTCCCTAGCCAGCCTGACATAATAATTCCGACAGAACCGGCGTGAAATAAGCCCGGGGCATGATCCGGCAACGAAGAAGATACATCCAAACCCTCAAACTTCGTACCAAATGACGCTCCTGATGCATGTTGCGTGTAGTATTGAATGGTTCGCGGAGTAGCGGCCTCGATGTGGTCCACTTTGCCACGGATATCAGGGATGATTTTCTCGAGAGCGACTAGTGATTCCTCGCATAAACGNTCTTTTTCTTTCTTGTANTCCTCTTCGGAGAGATTATTCCAATCCTGCCACTTGGCATTAATNGAAGCCACAATGCTATACATTGGGTCTTTTCTGTTTGGGCGAGTGTCAGGATAATAAACGGAGAATGTTCTGCTAGTTGTATGAAAATCAGTTAATTCCTCAGTGGAGAATGAATTTGCTTCTGAAGTGAAGATCAAATCACCCACCTCAGGAATCGACTGACCCTTCTTGAGACCAATGTAGACTTGGCAAGAAGTAGAGTTAAGCCGTACAGAAGATGCTTCTTTTGCAAAGGAGGCGGGCAGTTTGGAAAGACCAAGAAGTTTCTCAATGGTATTTTTTAAATTTGCATTTGATAAAACTGCTCCACAGTTAACCTTCTGCCCATTTACTACAACTCCCGAGACATGGTGCTGACCGTCATGTTCTTCAGTTAACAGCGACTCCACGTTACATTGTCTCCTTAAGTCTGCTCCATTTCCCCTTAATTCACTGACCATTTTCTTAATGAGTGAGTCAGTCCCATCTTTAAAGGTGTAAATTCCCTTTCTCATGAAGTTGGTAAACACTATCCCGTACGCAATCGCCGGGTCCTTGAGCGAGGAACCATTGGCATAGGCAATTGGTTCAAGCAGTAGCCTTTTGATATCATCTCTGCCAGGAAAGAATTGTTCGAACAGGTCGCCAATAGTTCGACCATCCTTTGCAAAATAATCCATTGTGCGTAAATGCTCAAAGAAATCCTCAATCTTACTGCGTGCCACTTGAAATGAATCTTGCAGGATTTGTGTGAAATCTATCCGGTCAAATGTTGTCTTTAGATCATACTGTGGATTTACAAATCGGATGTTTTTTAATTGAACAATTGAATCCGCGATTTCTTTAGTCCAATACCTTCGGCATGACTTGATCATTCCGACGGGAAATCCATGAAGTGAAATATCAAAAATATGTCCCCCTGCTCTCTTGAACCACGTTGCTAAACCTCCGAATTGGTAGTGGTGTTCAAGCAAAAGCACGGAATGCCCTTGCTTGGCAAGAATGTTGGCTCCGGTCAATCCGCCCAANCCACTCCCCACTACGATAACGTCGTAGTAATCTTTAATATCTCGTAATGAACGGTTGGGCATCAAGATAACCTATTCAATATGATTGCGGGGGACAAGTTCTGAATATTATTAGTCTCGTGATTCTGTCCAACTAGTAAAGAATTCCTCTGGCGTTTGATTTTCCGGGTCACCGGGTGCGACTAATGTTTTTAGTGGTAATTGTTTTAAAATCATAACGTCCTCCTCCGTTAGATTACTTTTTGAAATTACTAGCTTTTTCAATGGTAGAGAAAGAAGTGGTGCAAGTTCGTTCAGTTTCAATCCTGCAATATTTAACTCCACGATCGGGCAATGAGAAATTGGACTGAGTGATGTAACTGGCGATCCAGGTAGATGTAAAATCTCGAGCGGGCAGCTTGCAAGGGGGCTTAAGTCTACAACTTGAGTCGCTCGCATTTCTAGTTTCCTTAACGGGCATGACGAGAGTACTTCCAATGACTGCACAGAGGTTCCGCTAATCACCAACTCTTCTAAGGGGGAATCTGCGAGGCTTGATAAATCTGATATTTCACATTTAAACAGATCGACCTTCTCTAATGGCTTACCTTTTAATGATTCCAGGGATTTTTCATCTACGCGGGTATTAGAGAGATAAATAACCTCGATTTCACACGAATGGAGGAAATCGAGAGATTGAACTACAGTTTTGCGCAGGGAAAGTTCTTTTAATGGATGGTTAGATAATGAATTGAAGTCGGTGGCCGATACTCCATCCAGGTGTAACTTCATCAGGCTAAACTGTTCCAGTTGTGAAAATGTCTTTAGTTTGGACTGCGAAAACCTGAGTCCCTGTAGTTGAAAAAAGGAAAGATGTTCCAGTAACGGTTCTCCAGGGTAATCAAAGTCGAATTCAATAATAGGAAGGTGGGCGATGTGAGCAAGAGACGGATGAGTATTGCTCAATAGTTTAATTCCTACCCCTCCGGTTAATAGGTAAACTTCGTTTTCGTATCCCTTTTCCCTCAGTTCTAGACTGCAGGACTTACATATATCCTGAAAGGCAGGATGACTATCCCGTCTTTTATTACCCCCATTTAATTTTGATCCGCCGAACATGGATCATTCAGTATCGTATTTATCAAAATCAATCAATCTTTGCTGATCAATGGCTTTACAGTTGTAAGATGTAATAAAACCATTACCACCATAGTAATGCCCTTATGGATGTACATTACTGGCTGGATTCTTTTATTGATTAATACGCTTTGCCTAATTCGATTGGGGATATTACCAGTTATATTTTTTGCTAAAAACTATGCTCTTTATAACAAAATATTTTGGGTCTCGTTATTTGTATTTCTAGTCTTCACGGGGAGCGAGATAATGCTCTTTAGGATACTATTATCTCTCGGGCTAGAATAAGCCTTCCTACAATCGTTTAATTCTTATATTTCTAAACGAGACCGGGTCATTGTGTCCTGCAAATCCGAAATGACCTTCTTTTAATAAAAGCCCCGGATGCTTGGATTTTCCCATAAAGCTCTCCACTTTTGATAAATCTGCATCCAAGATCAAGCTACCGTTCAATAATACGACTATCTGAGAACCAACCACGGTGACTTCCTGCTTGTTCCATTCCCCCGTTTTATTAAGGAAACCTCGACGGGCTGGTGATATACCATAAGCAGATCCGTGGTATTGCCTGGGGTCGAGCTTTGTGTACTTCTTGTGATTGTTATCGAGTACTTGCAGTTCGCACATTCCACTGGATGATGCATTTCCTTTTCCCGGATAACGGATTGCCAAACCATTGTTTCCGCCTGGGGGAAGTTTAAATTCTAGGCTAACAATAAAATCCTGGTACTTTTCTTTCGTGAAAATAGTCCCGCCTTTTCCCTGCTTACATTGAATTGAACCATCGAGTACCTCGTAATGACTGGTTTCCCCCCTCCAATCATCTAAGTTCTTGCCATTGAATACCGTTTTGAAGTCTTCCTCGTCACAACAACTCGAATTTAATTCTTTTATGAAAATATTTCTCCACATTATTTCCCCGCCATGAGTTTGAAGCTGGATGGGGCCCTTACTGGTAAGTGGTTTTCTATTTTTGATGTTGGTCTTACGATCCCAATAATTAGTGAGCGGTGCACGATGCACTACCAATTTTTCATTTAATCGAACCGAAACAAGATTGCCCGTCATTGATATGTGGAAATGATTCCATTCCCCAAAAGGTTTATCTGCATAAAGCAGAGGGTCTCGTCCCCTTGTCCCAGAAGGACCGTTATTCCACAGTCCCCCCGAACCCTTATCTGCACCAAGTTTCCATTTCCCACCTTCTTTGCTTGTATCCCAAATTTGAACTTGGGGAACTCCACGAAGATAAATCCCACTGTCTGCACCTGCAACTGTCTTGTATTCAAGCATTAATTCGAAATCACCGTAATTTTTCTCGGTAGATAAGAATAAGCCATGACCGTCATTAATTAAAATGCCATTCTTCACTCGCCAATGCTTATGAATGTCTTTTTGACTCGCTTCCCATTTAGCTTTGAACTTTTCCTGCGGGAGAGATAGCCATTTGCTTGGATCTTCTGTCTTGAGNCCCCACCATCCTGTTAAATCTTTACCATTAAAAAGAGAAGTGAAACCCTCTGGTGGAGTTGTCGCAAATGCAACGGTGTTAAAAATAAATAGTAATAGGGTGATTTTCTTCATAATAATTGAAATCTAATAATTTAATACACAGATGAATCTGTTGAAATTACTCAAGTTTAAAACGAGGGTAATCAAAACTTTATGCAAGGTATAGAAGGTCTTTTCGATTTTTAGAAACTCTCGCAGTCAGGTATTTACCAATTTCTTGGCGTATTCCCATTACACCAACTAAAACTAGCATAAATGCTTCTCGGTAAGGTGGAATTTGTTCAATACTGAGAACTTCGTCATTTGATTCCGACCGTTCTCTTTTGTTTGGGTCGAGCTCATCGAAGTATTTAATTGAAGCGAGATAAGTTGTAAGTAATGAACCTGGGGCTTCGCAACTTTTCCAAACCCCCATCATATAGTTCCATTTCAGGATCGAGGTTTTGCATAATCCAGGGTGAGGGAGTTTTAACACTCTGAAATACCGATCGATCGTACCTTTTATTGATATGCACCAGTCTGTTTTGCACTTTTTGAAGGGAAGGATAACTTGAAGCTTAAGGACTCGTTTTTATTATGGATGGTGAAAGAAAGCTAAGAGGATATTTGCCTAATTGCCTCATAGGTTGCGATTCCCACTGAAACTGCCAAGTTAAGTGAGCGTAATCCGTCCTGGTATTTTGGAATTGTTACTCGATTATTTCCTGCCCACT